>Ga0335076_10000151_pt1 | contig 56668 bp, 48 predicted proteins | sample Lox_Sample_25_FD_206717 | JGI IMG/M metagenome (GOLD analysis project Ga0335076, IMG submission 206717) | Soil microbial communities from Loxahatchee National Wildlife Refuge, Florida, United States - Lox_Sample_2.5 | ecosystem: Environmental > Terrestrial > Soil > Wetlands | place: USA... | reverse complement strand
GATACTGGACCTTGGCGTGGCTGAGACCGGCGGCGACGCGCAACTCCTCCGGGTCCTCGGCGAGGATCTCGGCCGGCGTCGGCGCCCGTCCGCCGTACCGGTCGAGCAGCTTGTTGTAGATCGCGACCGCGGCCCGGTTCGAGAGCTGTTGACCGGCGATCGCGCGGATCAGCGTCGAGTAGCTGTCGCCGGGAAGGCCGGCGCGGAAATCCTCCAGCCCGTCGGTCCCGATCGAGTCGATCACCGCGCGCAGCACGGGATCGGCCGCGCGCAGCGCCGCGACGGCGCTCGCATCCTCGGACGCGACGAACTGTTCAGGGCTGGCCGGCAACGACCCCGGGGACGCCCGTGTTTGTCGAGTAAGCCGGCTGGATCCGGACCTCGGGACGGATCTCGTGGACGGCCTGCGCCACCGCGATCGCCGACTCCGCGAACCCGGTGGCGATCAGCTTCAGCTTCCCGTCGAAGGTGGCGACGTCGCCGCACGCCCACACGCGCTCGAGCGAGGTCCTCATCAGCTGGTCGACCACGATCGAGCCCTTCACCACCTCGAACCCCCAGTCCTTCAGGGGACCCAGAGCAGTCTTGAACCCGAGCTGCGCCAGGATCGCGTCGATCTCGAGCTCGATCTCGTCCGAGTCATCGTTCGAATTGAACAGGCGCACGCGCTCGACGTGTCCGTTACCTGATACCGAGCGGATCTGGAACGGCACAAGAAGCTCGACCTCGCCCCGCCCGGCCGCCGCGAGCACCTGCGCGACGGTCAGCTCGTGGGCGCGGAAGCCCTCTCGGCGGTGGACGAGCGTGACCGAATCCGCCACGCCGAGCAGGTTGAGCACCCAGTCGAGGGCCGAGTCGCCGCCACCGACGATCATCACGCGCCTGCCCTCGAACTCCGCCTTCGACCCGACGACGTAATCGACGCCCCGGCCCTCCCACGGCGAGAGATCGAACCCGCCGAGCTTCTTGGGCTCGAATGCGCCGTGCCCGCCGGCGACGATCACCGTCCGCGACCGCAGCTCGCCGGCGTCGGTGTGCAGGACCACAACCCGATCCGAACCCGACCCCTCCCAGGAGATCGTCGAGGCGGTCGTCCCCAGATGCACCGGCACCTCGAACTGATCGAGAGCCTGCTCCCGCAGCAGCTCGACCAGATCACGCGCGAGCAGGCGAGGATGGCCGGGCACGTCGAAGATCCACTTCTCCGGATACAGCGTGGTCAGCTGTCCGCCGAGATCGGGCAGCGAGTCGATCAGCCGGCACGAGGCCTCGCGCATGCCCGCCCAGAACGCCGTGCACATACCGACCGGCCCGGCGCCGATCACGGTCACATCGCGGATTTCGTCGAAATCGAGTGCGAGCTGCTCGGCGGTCAACCGTCCACGGTCTCCGTCACGGTCAGCGCGGCGCCGTCGAGCGCGCCCAGGGCACGCCCAACCGAGCACGAGATGCACGTGAACGTCGGCGTGTCGCGCAGCGTGTAGGAGCTCGACTCGCTCGTCCGCAGGCGCTGGACCAGATCCAAGAAATCCGCGGGGTTGTCGCTCTCGAACGCGACCACGAACTCCTGGTCGTCGAGCCCGAACGAGTAGCTCGTGTTGAGGTCGACCGACGGGTACTCCCGGCCCACGCGAATGTGCTCCTGCATGATCCGCCACCGCTCGTCGGCCGGCAGCGCATACCACGCCCGCGTCTTGACGAACGGGTACACGAACAGGTACTTGCCGTGGGCGGGCCGGACCTCGAGCCGCGACTCCTCCGAGTACTCGGAAGGCTTGGTCATTGCGAGGAACGAGTACGGAATCTCGCACCACTTCATCAGCCCGCTCTGAGCCAGCACCACGTGGAACTCGTGGATCCGCTCGAGGTTCTGAGCCTGGCTCAAAAGCATGAGGTCGGCGTCGCCTCGCGTCCCAACCAACGTGAACGCCCGCAGCAGGTGGCCGTCGGAGAAGTCCTCGCAGGCGGCAATGAACTCGCGCTTGTCCTCGGCCCGCCGCTCGTCGTCGAGCCGCCGCCAAGCAGGATCGACCTTAAGGAAGGTGTATTTGACGAAATGTCTAACCGGCACCGGTGTATCTGATGATACGCGCGGCCATGATCTGCCCTCCCAACCTCTACCATTGCACTAGATGCGAGTAGCGATTCTGTCGCCGTACTCGTGGACGTATCCGGGGGGCGTCACGAGGCACATAGAAGCGCTCGCCGAGTGCTTGATCGCGGACGGGAATCATGTCCGGGTGCTGGCGCCGTATGACCCGCCGGGCCGGTACTCATCGGTGCTGCACCGGGGCGCCCGCCCGCAGGACATGGAAAAACCCGAGTACGTGGTCTCACTCGGCCGGACCCTGTCGCTGAAGGCCAACCAGGCGGTCTCGAACATCTCGGTCACGCCATACGCGTACGCCACCGCGCTGCAGGAGCTGCGTACCGGCGGCTACGACGTCGTCCACGTCCACGAGCCACTCGCGCCCGTGTCGCCATGGCTCGTCACCGACCGGACGAAGCTCCCGGTGGTCGGCACCTTCCACACCTATAACGAGAACCGGATCTCGAACGGGATCGCGACCGCGCTCGGGGCGCGACGGATGCTCAACCGCCTCCACGTCCGGATCGCGGTCTCGGAGGCGGCGGCGTGGACCGCGCGCCGGTTCTTCGGGGGCCACTATCGGATCATCGCCAACGGCGTCCACGTCGACCCCGAGCGCGCGGCGCTCGGGGCGCTCCGCCCGCAGACGGACAAGCTCAGGATCGTGTTCGTCGGGCAGGCGGTCGAGCGCAAGGGTCTGCCGCTGCTGCTGCGCGCGTTCGAGGCGCTGCGCGAGCACATCCCGACCGAGCTGACCGTGATCGGCCCCTCCGAGCACGAACTCTCCCCGCTGATGCTCGACATGCACGATGTGCGGGTCCTCGGCAAGGTCGACGACGAGACCAAGCGGATGGAGCTCGAGGCGGGCGACGTGCTGTGCGCCCCGTCGCTCGGAGGCGAGAGCTTCGGGATGGTCCTGACCGAGGCGTTCGCGGCCGGCACGCCCGTCATCGCCTCCGACATCGCCGGCTACCGCGACGTCGTTCGCGACGGGGTCGACGGAGTGCTCGTACCGCGCGGCGACGCGCAGGCGCTGGCCGAGGCGCTCCGCGATCTCTACGAGGAGCCGATCCGGCGCGCCCAGATGGCGCGCGCCGCTGCGCTGGGGGCCGAGCGTTTCGCGTGGCCGCGGGTCGCCGCGCAGGTGATGGAGGCCTACGAGGATGCAATCGCGGTGCCCGAGCCGGCGACGACGGCGCAGCGCGTCGCCGTTCGGATCGGCGCGCGCGCCGCCGACCTGAAGCCGCCGATCCCGGCTCAACGCCTCGTAAGCCTCGAGCCGCCGCTCACCGGACCGCAAAAGCACAGCAAGGCGCTCGGCGTCGCGCGCCGCGTCGGCCTCGCCACCGTGTCGATCGGCGGCGTCTTGCTGGCGTTCCTCGCGCTCCAGAAGATCGGCTTGACCAATATCGCCGCGGCGCTCATCACCGCGAGCCCAACCCTCGTCCTGCTGGGCCTCGCGGTCATGTGCAGCGCGATGGTGATGCGCGCCTTCTCCTGGCACGCGATCCTGAAAGCCGCGTTGCCGCGCTCGAGCGTCCGGCTGGCCGATGCCGCCCAGGGAACGTTCATCGGCGTGCTGATGTCCTCGACCTTGCCGGCGCGCCTCGGCGAGCCATCGCGTGCGCTCGTGGTCGCTCGAAGAACCGGCCGCCCGCGGGAAAACCTGCCGATCGTGCTCGGCACGGTCGTGTCGCAGACGCTGCTGAACATCGTGGCGCTGATCGTGCTCGGCGCGATCATGTTTTCCTCGGTCGACTTCTTCAACGGCCACCAGAACGCGCTGGTGGTGGCGGCGATCGCGCCCGTCGTGCTGCTGGTGGTGGTGATGCTCGCGCCGATAGTGCTGCGCGATGCCGCCAATCGCTCGCCTGGCTCCCGGCTGCACGCGATCGCGGTGCAAGCCCGCAACGCGCTCACCCGTGTCCGGGCAGGTCTCAGCGTGTTCCGCAATCCGCGCCTCGGCGGGATTGCGACCGTCTCGCAGCTGTCGGCATGGGCGCTCCAGTGCTTGTCGTGCTGGATCCTGTTGGTCGCGCTCGGGCTCGATAAGCACGGCGCCGGCATCGGGGCTGCGGCCGCCGTCTTGTTCGCGGTCAACATCACCGCGGTGCTGCCCGCCACGCCAGCGAACCTCGGCGTGTTCCAGGCGGCCTGCGCCACCGTTCTCCACACCGGCTGGCACATCGGCTACGGCGACGGCGTCGCCTTCGGCGTGATCCTCCAGGCGGTCGAGGTCACGACCGCGATCCTGATGGGCATGCCGGCGCTGCTCAAGGAGGGCATGTCCTGGCGCGAGGTCAGGCTCCGCGCGATGCACACGACGCCGGTCAAGCTGCCGGCACGCCCAAGCTCGCAGTCCCGCACGCTCTCCCGGAGCGCGGGCGCCGAAGTCCGCGGCTGAATCCGGTCAGGGCGCCGGGCGCGTTTATCGCCGCTCCGGAACCTTGCGCGAGCATTAAATCGTCCGCCGGGATGGCGGCTATTGCAGGGATCTGGGCAGCGTTGGTGAGCTATTGCAGCTTGTGCTAAAGCGTACAATCTTCGCCAGTAGGGAACCGCCACGCGAAAGCGGTTCCGGGGCGTAGTTCTTCGCGCGGGGGTGCGTGATGTCAATAGCTGAGGCGGTTAGCCGCCGTGGGGAAGAGTCCACTGGAACGACCGGCTGGACGGACACAACGCGACTGATGTCGGCCGCGGCCTACCTGGAGGGCACGTTCGCCCAGGAGGTCGTCGACGAGCTCGTCGAGGAGCCGTTTCGAGCCGTACAGGTGCCCGAGGGCATCGACGCCGTACCGGTGGTGCGCCATTGCCTGGCTGCCTGCCGCCGGAAGAACATTCGCGACGGGCTGCTCGCCGGGCTGCTGCTTCTCGCGCTGGTCTCGATCGTCACGGGCTCTAGCGCGCTGCTCGGGTTCTGTGTCGTAGCCGCGTGGGCTGTCGTCGTATGGGACGTGTGGACGTCATCGCGCAGCCTGGTGCTCGGCAAATTGAGCGCGGGCACCTTCCGTCCTGAGGATGCTCCGGCGGTGGCCAACACGCAAGCGGCCACGCGGGTGTCTGAGCTCGAGGCCCGCAGCCATGGGAACGTCAGCGTGTACAGCGGTTTCAACCCGTTCGGGGGGTCGGGTTTTGACCACGGCGGATGGTCTTTTGCGATGGATATGCAAAAAGGTAGTGAGCACCTGGGCGAGCGTCATGAGCCGAAGAGCTTCGACGTGTCCGAGCTCTACGAAGCCGTCGACGCGGCGTTGCGGCGGCTGCGGATCACGGGACTCGAACTCGAGGGGCGGCTGTTCGTAAACGGAACCGACCTTCGCCACGACCGACTGCTCCTGCCGGACGTCGTGGGACACCCGGTCGCCGCGGTGGACCAGGCCGATCTCGATCGATTCATCGCCCACCCGACCCACCGCGTCCGCTACTACGTCTGCATCCGCGTGATCGATTGGCGCGGCGAGCTCGTGGTCTCGCTGTTCCTACGCTTCGCGCTCGAGAACGGAAGGCTGTTCGCGGAGCTGAGCCGCTTCCTGCTCCCGCCGGTGAAGTCGAAATACCATCGCGTCGACAGCATCGAGCCGGAGCTGACCGTGCGCGGCGCTCTGTCGATGCTCGGCCGGGCGAGCCTGCTCACGATCCCGCTGTGGCTCCGTTCGCCGGCGAGCGTTCTGCGTCCGGTGCGCCGGGCCCGGCGGAGGTCGGTCGAACGCCGGCAGGTCAAACGCGATCCGATGTTCGACTACGGCGCGCCGACCACCGCGCTCGATCGCGCCCGTTCGACCGAGTACAGCCGCTACTTCCAGAAACTGGATCGCGAGATGTACGTCAAGATGCTGGAGCGGACGATCCTCGACACCCTCACCGAGTTCCTCGACGAGCATGACATCGACACCGGCGAGTTGGCCGAGCGCCGGGAGACGATCGTCAACAACGGGCTCATGCTCCCCGGCGGGACGGTTCAGGCTCACAACCTCGCCGTGGGATCCGGGGCGAAGATCGTCGGCCGGTTCTTCCAAGGGGGCTCGGGTCGGGTACCGCCGACGACCGGCGCCACCGGGGGCGGCCAGACTACGCCGGCGGGAGGTTGAACAATGGCTGAGACGAACTACGGCATCAGCGGGGTGGGGTCGGTGTCGGCCCACAATCTCGTGGTCGGTCCCCAGGGCTCGATCGTCGAGAACGCCGTCCCCGCGGCGTTCCAGGATCAGCTCGAGCAGCTGCGGGCCGCCGTCACCGCGTTCAACGGAGACGCCGAGACCAAGGATCGCATGGCCGCGGCCACCGAGGACGTGGCGGGCGAGCTCGCGGCTCCGAAACCGGACAAGCCCAAGCTGCTCGAACGACTCACCGCGATCTCGCAGGCGGCGGGTTCGGTCGGCGCGGTGACGACCGCGGTGACCGCGCTGATCAGCCTGGTCGGAGTGCTGCTGTGATGTGCTCGAGCTGAGCCGCTACGCCTCGGCCATCGCCGGCTCGCCCTCGTCGACGAGCTCGGGCTCGTCGTCGGCGAGCTGGTCCAACAGCGTCGGATCCTTGTCGGTGCCGGCGATCAGCTCGTCGGCGGCCTGGCGGTCGGTCTTGGGCAGGAAGCCCGACTTCATCCCAAAGTAGACCGCTTGCGGATGGTGGGCGACGATCGCGAGCGTCGACTGCTCGGGCTCGACCGCGTAGCCACCTGACAGGCGCAGGCCGATCGACGGCGCATCCAGCAGCCTGAACACCTTTTCGTGCTCGGACTGCTCGGGGCAGGCGGGGTAGCCCCACGAGTAGCGGCGGCCCTGGGCCGGTTCGATCCCGAGGTCGGCGCGGATCCGGGAGTGCATCCACTCGGCCATGCCCTCGGCGGTCTGCACGCCGAGTCCGTGCACGAACAGCTGCTCGGCGAACTCGCCGTCGGCCTCGAGCTTGGCCATCAGCTCGGTGACCTCGTCGCCGGCCGTGACCGCCTGTAGGGCGACCACGTCGACCTCGCCGGACCCGACAGGCCGGTAGAAGTCGGCCAGGCAGATCCGGTCGTGGCGCGGCTGGCGCGGGAACACGAGCCGTTCCAGTTCCCGCTCACCGGGAGCCTCGGGATCCCACACGATCAGCTCGTTGCCGTCCGAGTTGCACGGGAAGTAGCCGACGAGCGCCCGCGGGTGCAGGTAAGTCTGCTTGCGCCACATGCGCTCGAGGCGAGGCTTGAAGTCCTCGCCCACGAGTCGCTTCCATTCCTCGCCCTTGACGCCGCGCCCACCCCAGTGGAGCTTGAACAGCACATGGGTGTCGAGGTGGCGGTAGACGTCGTCCATCGGCACATCGAGCTCGCGCACGCCCCAAAACGGCGGGGTCGGGATCGGGCTGTCGGTGGCCGCGGCGCTTCGGACGGATGAGTCGGTGACCGGCGGCGCATCGTCGTCGGTCACCTCGGGTTGCTCGCGGAGCTTCCGCGCCGCGTCACGCGTCTTGGCGATCAGCGCCTGTCGCGCCTCGCCGTCGACGAGCTGGTCCATCTTGTGGAGTCCCTCGAACGCGTCCTTGCAGAAGAACACGCCGGGCTCGTAGACCTCGTCGGACTCGGTGCCGTTCGGGTACAGGATCCGCAGGCCGAAGTTCCGGTTGATCGCGGCGCCGCCGATCAGCAGCGGGAACTCGAGACCCTGCGAATGCAGCTCCTGGACGCACGCCGGCATCTGCTTGGAGGTCGAGACGAGCAGCGCGCTCAAGCCGATCGCGGTCGCCTTGTGCTCGACCGCGGCGTCGATGATCGTCTGGATCGGGACCTGCTTGCCGAGGTCGACGACCGTGTAGCCGTTGTTGGTCAGGATCGTGTTGACCAGCGACTTGCCGATGTCGTGGACGTCGCCGAACACCGTGGCGAGCACGACCGTCCCCTTCGTGTAGCCCTCGATCTTGTCGAGGTACTGCTCGAGCTGGGCGACCGCGCGCTTCATGACCTCGGCCGACTGGAGCACGAACGGGAGGATCAGCTCGCCGGCGCCGAACTTGTCGCCGACCTCCTTCATCGCCGGCAGCAGCACGTCGTTGAGCGTCGGCACCGCGCCGATCTTCTCGACGCTGCGGTCGATCCAGTCCTCGACGCCCTCCTTCTTGCGGCGCAGGATCTGGTAGTGGAGCGCTTCCTCGGGCTCCATCCCGGCGGTCGGGTCGGCCTTCTCCTCGGCCTCCGCTGGGCCCTTGGACTCGAAGTGCGCGATGTAGCGCTCGAGCGCGTCCTCGCGCCGGTTCAGCACGAGGTCGTCGGCGAGCTCGCGCTCGTCCTCGGAGATCTCCCCGTACGGCGTGATGTGGTTCGGATTGACCATTGCGAGGTCGAGGCCGGCCTCGACGCAGTGGTGCAGGAACACGCTGTTGAGCACGCTCCGCGCCGGCAGGCCGACACCGAAGCTGACATTGCTGACGCCGAGGCTCGTCTTGACCCCCGGGATGTTCTCCGTGATCGCGCGAATCCCCTCGATCGTCTCGACCGCGCTCGGGCGCCACTCCTCGTCGCCGGTCGTCAGCGTGAACGTGAGGCAGTCGAAGATCAGAACCTCGGGGTCGAGGCCGTGCTCCTCGCAGCACAGCTGGGTGATCCGCTGGGCGACCTCGAGCTTGCGCTCGCGCGTTTTGGCCATCCCGACCTCGTCGATCGTCAGTGCGATCAGCCCGGCGCCGTGAGCCTTGGCCAGCGGCACGACCTTGTCGAGCTTGGCGCGGCCGGCCTCGAGGTTGATCGAGTTGACGATCGCGCGGCCCGGGATCTGCTGGAGCGCGGTCTCGATCACGTCGGGCTCGGTTGAGTCGATCTGGATCGGCGCCGGCTGGGTCAGCGAAATCCGCTTGACCACCTGGCGCATCTGCTCCGCCTCGTCCTGGCGCTCGGTGAGCGCGACGCACACGTCGAGCACGTGGGCGCCGCCGGCGACCTGGTCCTCGGCGACCGCCAACAGCCCGTCGTAGTCGTCCGCGAGCAGCAGTTCCTTGGCCTTGCGCGACCCCTGCGAGTTGACCCGCTCGCCGATCAGCGTGGGGCGGGGGTCCTGGACGATCGGGGTTGCCGCGATCATGCTCGACACCAGCGGCGGCCGCCGCGCCGGACGCTCGCCCGGCTTGCGTCTCCGCGCGCGCTCGGCGATCGCCGCGATGTGGTCGGGCGTGGTGCCGCAGCAGCCGCCGACGATCGTGACGCCGTAGCGCTCGATGAACTCGCCGAGGACGTTCGCGAGCGGCTCGGGCTCCTCGGGGAAGATCGTCTCGCCGTTGGGGCCCTGGAGGGGGAGGCCGGCGTTCGGAATGCAGTGCACCGGGACCGAGCAGTTCTCGCCGAGGAAGCGGATCGCGTCGCGCATGTCCTCGGGGCCGGTCGAGCAATTGAGGCCGATCACGTCGACGTCGAGCGCCTCGAGCGTGGTCAGCACCGCGCTGATGTCGGTGCCGAGCAGCATCTTGCCGCCCTGGGGCAACAGCGACACGCTGCACTGAATCGGCACGGTCCGGCCGGCCTGTTTGAACGCCTCGCGGGCGCCGAAGATCGCGGCCTTAACCTCGAGGATGTCCTGCGCGGTCTCGATGATCAGCAGGTCGACGCCGCCGGCGAGCAGCGCGCGGGACTGCTCCTCGAACACCGTCACCAGCTCCGGGAACTGGATCTGGCCGAGCGTCGGGTCGTCGCTCGCGGGGAGGAAGCCCGTCGGTCCGATCGAGCCGGCGACGAACCGGTGCTCGCCCGCAGCCTTCCGCGCGATCTCGGCAGCCTTCTGGTTGATCTCGAACGTGTGGTCGGCGAGGCCCCATTCGCCGAGCTTCAGGCGTGAGGCCTGGAAGGTGTCGGTCTCGAGCACCTCGGCGCCGGCGTCGAGCATCGCGGTGTGGACGCCCTCGATAACGTCGGGGCGGTTGAGGACGAGCGCCTCGTGGCACCGGCCCGACAGCCTGTAGTCATCCTCGAGGCTCAGGTCGAACTGCTCGAGCGTGGCCCCCATGCCGCCGTCGTAGACAAGGATGCGGTCGCGGGTGGCCGCCATGAAATCGCGCATTGCCGGGACTGTACCAAACCTTGACATGACCATGTCAAGGTTAACGGTGGCGGGTGGGTTGGTCTTTTGGGGCCTCGCTTCGCTCGGCGTCCGTGGGGCCGTTCCGCCGGGCGTCCGTGCCCGGCGGTCGTAGATTCTGTGGCGGTTGCGGGGCGGGCTGGGTCGTAACTGCGGTCGTCCTTCGGCCATGTCGCGGGGCGCCGGGCATGCGTATCACGACAATCGCGGAGCTTCGGCTCGACCGTGCCGCAGGACGAATGCCCCACGTGCGTAGTACGGCACGGTCAAGCCGGACCGCGCCAATTGTCGTGATCCGCAGGTTCTCAGGGGGGTCGATCCGCTAGGGACCCGCCATACCCACCATCAGGTGCCCGCCGTTAGACCCCAACCGGCCCGATACCCGCAGCCGGGTTGACGACCGCAGGGCATGGACGCCCTGCGGAACGGCCCCACGGACGTCGAGCGCAGCGAGACCCTTAAGAACCCGACCGGGACACCAGCCGCGACATGACCACCTGCGACCGCGTCCGCACCACGTGGCCGTCGCGCTGGAGGTCCATGATCAGCCGCTCGAGGTCGGCGTTGTTCTGCGTGCGCACGCGGGCGATCGCGTCGGCCTCGCCGGTGACGCTCCACGCCTCGACGACCTCGGGGTGCTGGCGAAGCGTGTCGGTGACCGCGTCGAGCAACGTGCCGGGTGCGTAGAACAGCTCGATCAGGGCCTCGGTGTTGTCGCCGAGCGCGTTGTGGTCGACGACGGCGGTGAAACCCTGGACAGCGCCGCGCGCTCGGAGGCGGTCGACCCGCCGCTTGACCGCCGGCGCCGACAGCGACACGCGTTTGGCGATGTCGTCGTAGGTGCGCCTGCCGTCTTCGACGAGTAACGCAATAATCTGACGATCTTGGTCGTCCATGTGGCGATCTATTGCAGAGATTACATCGAATTCGGCATCGACAACCGCCGGAGCCCGAAGTAGCCTGTGAGCATGACCGAATCCGGAATGCTCGCCCGCGTCGTTTTCGATGAAGCCCACAACGAGGCCTGGACGGTTCGGCCCGAGCTGGCGCGCCAGATGCAGCCCGCCCACCCGGCCGACGCGTCGTACGCCCGCGCCGGCGCGGCGCTGGCCGAGCGCGACTTCGTGGTCGAGGTCAACGCCGACGGCCCGCTGACCGAGGAGACGCTCGCCGGCGCCGGCGCGCTCGTGATCGCGCATCCCTCGGACCCGACCTGGGAGCGGACGACCGGCGAGGGATCGCCGCGGCTGACCGCCGAGGAGCTTGACGCGATCGAAGCCTTCGTCGCCAGCGGCGGCGGGTTGATCGTGTTGGGCGAGACCGAGCAGGACAAGTACGGCAACAACCTCAACGAGCTGCTCGCGCGGTTCGGGCTCCATCTCGAGAACGACACCGTGCAGGACTACGAGCACTACCGCAGTGCGCCGAGTTGGGTGCTCGCGCAACTGGCACGGGGAGGGCGCGGCCGCGCCGGCGATCTGCTCGCGCGCGTGAACGAGCTCTGCCTGTACCGGGCGACGACGATCTCGTCGAGCAACGGCGCCGCCGTGCTCGCCCGGACGCACGCGAGCGCATCGGTCCCGGGAGCGCCGCTGATCGTGGCCTCGACACACGGCGAGGGCCGGGTCGTCGTGCTCGCGGATTCGGACCTGTTCGGGGACGACTGCATCGACGAGCTCGACCATCGCACGCTGTGGCTGAACCTCTGTTACTGGGCGGCGAGTCCCGCCGGCGCGGTCTGGCCGATTCGCAGCCACCGCGACGGGCATGGACCCGAGCACGAGCCGGCGTGGGCGCGGCTGCGCGACGAGACGAACGCGCTCGCGCTGCTCCAGGCGCCCGATGGGTCGCTCGCCGGCGACGACGACGCGGCCCGGGCGCACGTGGAGCGGATGGCCGAGGCGATCGAGGAACTCGCCCCCCGGTTCCCGCACGACGCCGACTACCTGAAGGCGACGGTCGAGGATCTCCGCGCCTGGGACTTCGGGAAGCCCGATTTCACGCGCGCGCTCGGGGAGTTCCGGCCCGAGCTGGGGCGCACCAACGGGATCGAGCACCTGGTGGTGTTCCCGATGTACAAGCAGAACGGCTCGCGCGACACCTGCTTCGAGGCGCTGATCGTGAACGTGCCGTGGCCGGACTGGATCGCCGAGCTCGAGCGCACGCGCTACGACAACCCCAAGTACGTGCCGGTCGAGCTCGTCGACGCGACCCGCGGCTACGACTCGGAGTGCGCGGTCCTGTTCCCCGAGATGGTGTCGGTCGCGGGCCGGCCGGTCTCGAACTTCGGGGCGATCTTCTGCGACCGTGAGGCCGCTCGGCTGCGGCGCCTGGCCGGCGAGGCCGCCGATCTCCTCCGCCTCAACCTCCCGCCGGACGCCGCCAGCATGCTGGCCAGCCCGGGGATGTCCCAGCAGGCGTACATCCTGTGGGACCTGATCCACGATCGCGCCCACAGCCACGGCGATCTTCCGTTCGACCCGTTCATGATCCGCCAGCGGGCGCCGTACTGGATGTACTCGCTCGAGGAGCTCCGGTGCGACCTGACCGCGTTCGGCCAGGCGGTGTCGCTGGAGGCCGAGGGCGTGGGGTTCGCCCGATACGTGCAGTACGCGATCCTGCTCGACCGGCTGCTGCGGTTCCCGATCACCGGCTCCCGAATCCGCAACTACGACGGGCTCGGCGGGCAGCTGCTGTTCGCGTTCCTGCACCGCAACGGCTACCTGCACTGGACCGACAACCAGCTGACGATCGAGTGGGATCGCGTCGCCGACGGTGTCGCGGCCTTGCGGAACGAGGTCGAGGAGCTGTACCGGCTCGGGATCGACCGCACCAAGCTCCAGCACTGGGCCGCGGCGCACGATCTGGTCGCGGCGAGCGTGCCGCCGGCGGCCGGCTCCCAGTGGACGGCGGCGTCCCGCGAGTTCACCGACGTCGAGGATCCCCGGCCGTACATCGACCTCGTCCGGGACGACGAGTTCCCGCTTTCGATCTTCTATTCGTCGCTGAAGGCTAAGCTCGCCGCGTGAACTCAGCGCGCGGCTTCGCCTCGGACAACTCCGCCACGATCCACCCCGACGTCCTCGCGGCGCTCGCGCGCGTGAACGTCGGCCACACATTCGGGTACGGACACGATGACTACACGCTGTCGGTGCAGGAGCGGGTGGCGGGGACGTTCGCTGCGGACGCAAGCGCCTTCTTCGTGTTCAACGGCACCGGCGCCAACGTCGTGTCGCTGCGAGCGGCGTGCCGGCGGTTCGAGGGCGTGATCTGCGCCGAGACCGCGCACCTCAACGTCGACGAGTGCGGGGCGCCGGAGGCGATCGCGGGGCTCAAGCTGCTGCTCGCGCCGGGCGTCGATGGCAAGCTCACCCCCGAGGCGGTCGAGAGCCGGATCGCCCGGATCGGCGACGAGCACGCGGTGCAGCCGCGCGCGGTGTCGATCTCGCAGTGCACCGAGCTCGGGACGCTGTACACGGTGGCGGAGATACGGGAGCTCGCGGATCTGGCCCACGAGCACGACCTTGTCCTGCACGTCGACGGAGCGCGTCTTTCGAACGCGGCGGCCGCGCTCGGCGTGTCACTCCCTGAGGCTGCCGCCGGCGCCGACGTCATCTCGTTCGGCGGCACCAAGAACGGGCTGCTCGGGGCCGAGGCGGTCGTGCTCCTGAACCCGCAGCTCGCGCACGACTTCCTGTACATCCGCAAGCAATCGATGCAGCTCGCGTCGAAGATGCGGTTCCTCGCCGCACAGTTCGAGGCACTTCTGGCGGACGACTTGTGGCTACGGTGCGCCGGCAACGCCAACGCGATGGCCTCCCGGCTGGCGGCGAAGCTGGACGGCGTGTCCGGTTTGACGATCACGCGGCCGGTCGAGACGAACGCGGTGTTCGCGACGCTGCCGCAGCCCGTGATCGAGTCGCTCCAGCGCGAGTTCCCGTTCTACACCTGGGACGAGGCGGCAGGAGAGGTCCGGTGGATGTGCTCGTGGGACACGACCGAGGAGGACGTGGATACGTTCGCCGCGGCGGTCCGGGCCGCACTTTGACGTCTAAGAGCAGCCTGAGAATTCCTTAACGCGGCGGCCACAAGTCGTTTGGAGGCGACGCATAGGTTCCCGCGCACCTTGGCAAGGCCCTCGAAAGCTCTGATTGTTTCCACAATGCTCGTGGCTGCGGCGGTCCTCGGCCTGGCCGCGAGCGGGGCCAGCGCCGGCCAGGGGTCGCACCGGCTGAGCGACACCGTGTTCGCCTCGGGAGCCGCCATCTTCCATACGACCTCGACCGGCGCGCGCGAGGCGATCTCGCAGCCGGACGACATCACCTCGCTCGGCGGTGACATCTTCGTCGGGTTCCAGAACGGCGTCGGGCCGCAAGGACAGGCGAGCACGACCGGGAACCTGGACAGCACCGTGGTCGAGTTCGATCTCACCGGCAAGGAAGTGGCCCAGTGGGACATCGCCGGCAAGTGCGACGGGCTGACCGCGGATCCGCAGACCGGCGAGGTGATCGCGACGGTCAACGAGGACGCGAACTCGAGCCTGTACCTGATCACGCCCGGCGGAAGCGCGGTCCATTACCACTACTCCGAGCCGCTCCCGTCGAACGGTGGTACCGACGCGATCTCGATCTACCACGGCGAGGTCCTGATCAGCGCGTCCGCGCCGGGGACGACCGGCGCCGCGGCCCCGCAGCCGACCTACCCGGCGGTCTACCGCGTCAGGTTCGAAGCCGCGAGCCAGACCGCGATCATCCGAGGCCTGTTCAGCGACGAGGCCTGGGCGCGGGCCGCGAACCGGCCGAACCGCGGCCACAAGTTCGTCCAGCTGATGCTCACCGACCCGGACTCCAACGAGGTCGTCGCGGACTACGCGCCTCGGTTCGCGGGCGACTTCATGCTGACCAGCCAGGGCGACCAGCAGCAGATCTTCGTCTCGGGCGGGGACCGGCGGCACCACGACCAGGGGCTGTCGGTCCTGAACCTGAGCCACTCGGTCGACGACACCGCGTGGCCTTCGGGGCGGGACGGCGCGCTTTACACGACCGACAACGGCGCGAATGCGATCTACAAGATCACCGGCGGATTCACCCGAGGGGCGACGCTGGTCGCGGTGACGCCGTGCGACCAGAACGACGCACCGAGCACCTGCCCCGGACCGGGATTCCCGCCGAACTACCTCGGCGAGCTGGACCCGGACACCGGCAACATCGCCCCCGTGCAGGTCGACGGGCCGTCGTTCCAGCCTCAGGGCATGCTGTTCCTGGCGCCCTGATCGGCGACGCAGCGGTTCTCGATCCGGCCGACATGCTCGACCTCGACGGTGACGACATCGCCGTCTTTCAGCAGTAGCTGCGGCTCGCGCCGGTAACCGACGCCACCGGGCGTGCCGGTCAGGATCAGGTCGCCGGGCTCGATCGTCGCGAACTCGGACACGACGCTGACCAGCGTCGCGACGTCAAAGATCAACAGCTCGGTGGAGGCCTCCTGGACCTTGTCGCCGTTGACGAACGTGCGCAGCGTGAGCGGCTCGACGGTTTCGTCGAGCGTGACGAGATCGGGGCCGACCGGGGTGCTGGCGTCCCAGGCTTTGCCCTGGAGCCACTGATGGGTCTTGTACTGGTAGTCGCGCATGGAGACGTCGTTGGCGATCGCGTACCCGGCTACGAACTCGAGCGCTTTGGCCGGAGGAATGCGTCGACCCCGCTCGCCGATCACGACGACGACTTCGCCCTCGTAGTCGATCGCCTCGCTCTCGGGCGGCAGCAGGATCGGGTCGTAGGGCCCGGTGAGGGTGGTCACGAACTTCGTGAACAGCACCGGGTAGTCCGAGTGCTCGCGCTTGGTCTCTTCGATGTGGGCGGCGTAGTTGAGCCCGACGCAGATCACCTTTCCGGGTCGCGGGACGACCGGGCGCCTGTAGATCTCGTCGGCAGGAAGGCTCGAGTTGCGGTCGAGCGGCGGGTCATTCAGGACGGACAGCGGGGTCTCACGACCGAGCTCGGTGACGCCCGTGAGCGGGATCGCGCGGTCGCCCTCGATCGCGACCGCGAACGGAGTCCCGTCGTGGAGCACGGACGCAAATCGCATCGCGGCCGGAAAGATACGTGGACCGTCCGGGCGATGACCGGCTGACCGTGACCGTACGGACCGCAAGCTACCCTGCGCGGCGCAACGTTTGCGGATGTGGCGGGTTTCATGATTGGTTGCAGGAGGTATCGAGACAATTGAGGTCCCGACGGTGGTCTGGGGTCACCTGGGGAGTCGTGACTGCGCTGGTGGTGGCGTCGGCGATGCTTGTGGCCGCGCCGGCGGCGCTCGCCCAGCCGGCAGTGGCGGTGTTCCCGAGTCCGAACACGAACAGCTCATTGCCGCAGACCCAGATCACGTTCCGGGGCATCCCCGCGAGCCAGATCGGCAAAGTCACCGTCGTCGGCTCGAGCTCCGGCACCCACAGCGGGACGATCGAGGCAGACTCCGACGGGCAGGGCGGCAGCTTCATCCCGAGCGCGCCGTTCACCGCCGGTGAGACGGTGACGGTGACCACCGGGCTCAACGTGATCAACGGCACGAACGGCAGCTTCCACTTCGGGATCGCTGTTCCGTTCGGGTCGATCAACCCGATGAACCTGCCACTGGTGCCGGCCGGCTCGAACGGCGTCCAGCACTTCCATTCGCAGCCCAGCCTCGAGCCGGCGTCGATCACCGTCAACAAGAACTCGTCGGCGGCGTACGGCGGCGACATCTTCCTGACCCCGCAGTACGGCCCGGTGCAGGACGGCCCGATGATCCTCGACCCCTCGGGGAACATGGTCTGGTTCCAGCCGCTGCCCGCCAACCAGCTCGCCACCGATTTCCGTGTCCAGACGCTGAACGGGCAGCCGGTGCTGACCTGGTGGCAGGGCTACACGAACAACGGCTCGGGGCGCGGCGAGGGCGTGATCTACAACAGCGCTTACCAACAGATCGCGACCGTGCAGGCGGCCAACGGCCTGCAAGGCATGGACCTGCACGAGTTTCTCGTGACGCCCCAGGGCGACGCCTACATCGTCGGCGTGTCCCCGATCCACTACGGCACGATGAAGCGCCCGCTGATGGACGCGGTGGTCCAGGAGATCGACATCAAGACCGGGCTCGTGCTGTTCGAATGGCATGCGCTCGACCACATCCCGATCAGCGCGTCGTTCTTCAAGAACGGCGCGCCCGGCGCGGTGTTCGACCCGTATCACCTGAACTCGATCGCACTAGACACCGACGGCAACCTGCTCGTCTCCGTCCGCAACACCTGGGCGGTCTACAAGATCGACCACCAGACCGGCGCCGTGATCTGGGTGCTGGGCTCCAATCAGAACAGCTTCAACATGGGCGCGGGCACCCAGACCGCCTTCCAGCACGACGTGGTGCTCGAGCCGAACGGCATGCTGACGATGTTCGACGACGGCGCCGGGCCGCCGAGGGTGCACTCGCAGTCGCGGGCGATCGAGGAGTCGCTCAACGAGACCAGTAAGACCGTGACGCTGATCCGGCAGTTCGAGCACTCTCCGGGGCTGAGCGCGAACTTCGAGGGCGGCGCCCAGGTGCTGCCGGGGGGCGACCTGTTCGTCGGCTGGGGACAGCAGCCGTACTTCACGGAGTTCAACTCGGCCGGGCAGGAGGTGTTCGACGCGCGCTTCACCTCGAACACGTCGAGCTATCGCGCCTACAAGTTCGCGTGGAGCGGGCAGCCGACGACGCCGCCGGCGATCGCCGCGGCTCCCAACAACGACGGCACCACCCAGGTGTGGTCGAGCTGGAACGGCGCGACCGCGGTGGCGTCGTGGCGGGTACTGGCGGGGTCGAGCCCGAGCAAGCTGACGACGCTCCAGACCGTGCCGAAGAACGGGTTCGAGACGGCGGTGTCGGCGCCCACGGGGATGGGGGTGTTCGAGGTGCAGGCGCTGAACTCGGGCGGCAGCGTCCTCTCGACCTCGCCGGCGACCTCGGTTGGGCCGCATATCGGGATCGCCGGCCGCACCGCGTTCGTGTCGGGCAGCGGCACAGGCGGCTTGCCGGCGGTCTGCGACAACGGCTTTACCTGCCACATCGCGGTCACGATCACCTCCGGGCGGACGGTGATCGCCCGCACGGGGACTGAGCAGGTTCCGGGCAACGGCGGCGGGATCATCTACTTCTCGCTGACCGGCGCCGGACGCTCGATGCTCGCGCACGCGCGTGGGCGCCGGCTGCTCGTGCGCCTGACGGGCAACTCCGGGAAGCTCCAGCTGAACCGGTTGATCACGCTGGTTCCGTTCTCCACCAGCGGGGCGACCCCGGCCCACAGCGCCAGCCAGTCGAGCACGCTCCGAATCCTCGGCCTGACCGACTTCGTGTCCTCGGGCGGCGTGGGCGGGATCCTCGCGGAGTGCCTGGCGACGACGCCGTGCCACACGAGCACGACGGTGTCGGTCGGCGGGACCGTGATCGGGTCGACCGGGACGGAGCTGCTCGGCGGACGCTCCGTGGGGTACCTGATCTTCTCGCTGAACTCGGCCGGCAAGTCGATCCTCGCGCACGCACGCGGCAACCAGCTCGGCGCGTCGGTCAAGATCACGGACGGCGGGGCGACCGCGACCGGCTCGATCTCGCTCGTGCGCTTCCGCTGATGAGCGCCCGTCCCCGCAAGTACGGGGACGAGCACTAGCCGATACCCTGCGCGGCCACCGCTATGCCGCAACTGATGATCGTGATCGCCTCGACGCGCCCGGGCCGCGGTGGCTGGCCCGTCGCGCAGTGGTTCATCAAGCGCGCGACGGATGACCGGCGCTTCGAGCTCGAGATCGTCGACCTCGCGGAATTCAGGCTGCCGCTGCTCGATGAGCCAAACCATCCACGGCTCCGCCAGTACGTGAACCCGCACACGCACGAATGGAGCAAGCGGGTGGACGCCGCCGACGCATTCGTGTTCGTCACGCCCGAGTACAACCACGGCTATCCCGCGTCGCTGAAGAACGCGATCGACTTCCTGCACCACGAGTGGCGCTTCAAGCCGGTCGGGTTCGTCTCGTACGGCGGCGTGGCGGCGGGGACCCGGTCGGTCGAGCAGCTCCAGCAGGTCGTGACCGCGGTCAAGCTGACGCCGTTGATCGAGCAGGTCAACATTCCGTTCTACCAGCAGTTCATCGAGGACGACGAGCTGCATGCGAACGACGTGATGGAGGGCGCGGCGGTCGCGCTGCTCGATCAGCTTGTGAAGCTGGAGGCGCTGCTGCGGCCTTTGCGCGAAGAGGCCCGGGCCGGGGTCTAACGGCTAACGCGCGGTCCAGCCCTGGTCGAGCGTCACCGGGACCCCGGTGAACGTTCTGCCCGCCGGGGTCAGCAGGAACGCCACCACATCGGCGACCTCGGACGGCTCGATCAGCTGCTTGACGGCATGTGGCGCGAGGATCACCTGCTCGATGACGTCCTCCTCGGGGAGGTTGTGCGCCTTAGCCTGATCGGCGATCTGCTTCTCGACCAGCGGCGTCCGCACGTATCCCGGGCAGATGGCCGCGGCGGTGATCCCGTCGGCGGCGCCCTCGAGCGCGAGCGTCTTGACCAGACCGATGACGCCGTGCTTGGCCGAGATGTAGGCGGCCTTGTACGGCGAGGCGACCAGGCCGTGCACGGACGCGATCGCGATGAACCGGCCGGCGCCGGACTCCTTCAGCGCCGGCCAGGAGTACTTCGCGAGCAGGAACGGGCTCGTGAGCAGCAGCGACACGATCGTGTTCCAGCGCTCGGTTGGGAAGTCGGCGATGGGGGACACGTGCTGGATGCCGGCGTTGGCGACGATCACGTCGAGCCTCCCGAAACGGCTCAGGGCCTCGTTGACGGCGGCTTCGTTGGCGGCGGCGTCCGTGAGGTCCGCCTCGAACTGGACGCCCGGGCCGTCGGGGTCCGGCTTGAGGTCAACGCTCAGGACGTCCATCCCGTCGTTGGCGAGGCGATCGGCGACGGCGCGGCCGATTCCGCTCGCCGCGCCGGTGACGAGCGCGGCCTTGCCCTGCTGCGCGCCGGGGCTCAACTCGAGGCTCGCTTGCTCGCCGGCGAGGAGGCGACGAACGACTCGTAGATCTCCGCGAGAGCCTTGCGCTGGCGAGCGGTCAGCCGGTGGTCGGCCGCGATCGCGTCGAGCACCGCATTGTCCTCGCCCTCCTCGCCCGGTGGCGTCATCCCGGCCTGCTGGTACAGGGCGTCGGCCGACAGGTGGAGCGCCTTGGCGATGCCGTCGACGACGTGCTCCGATGGGGCTCGGAGGCCACGCTCGATCTGCGACAGGTACGGATTCGAGATGCCTGCCAGCTCAGCGAACTGGCGCATCGACATCTCTGTCAATTCGCGCTGCTGCCGGATGATCTCGCCCAGGGCTGTCGATGGGCGGGGAGCCATCTCATCAGAATAGGCTGACCGGGCGGCCATTGTCGGCCGCCTCGTACAGGGCTTCGATCGTCTTCGCCTGACCGATAGCGTCGTCGCGGCCGAGCAGCAGCGGCGCCTCGCCGCGGATCGCCGCCGACATGTTCTCGGCCTCGAGCCGGTACGAATTCACGGGCTCGAGATCGATCCGCTCGGCCCCGTCCTCGCGGAGGATGTCGATCCCGGGGCGGCGGCAGTGCCACGGGTCCGTGAGGCGCAGCGTCCCCTCGTCGCCGACGACCTCGAGCAGGTCCTGGCTGGCGAGCGCGAGCCCGGCGTCGAAATGCGCCGTGACGTCGTCGGCGAACCGCATCACGCCGGCGAATGCGACGTCGACGCCGTCGCCCCCGAGCGCTTGCTCGCCCATCACGCGCTCGGGCTCGCCCGCGATCAGGCGGGACCCGCTCACGCAGTAACAGCCGACATCCATCAGCGCGCCGCCGTCGAGCTCGACGCTCAGGCGGACGTTGGCGAGGTCGCGGGCGACGAAGCCGAACGCGGCGCGGATGATGCGCACGCGGCCGACAGCCCGTTGGGCTACGAGCTCGGTGAGCACGCGCGTCTGCGGGTTGTGGCGGTACATGAACGCCTCCATCAGCAGCCGGTCGTTCCTCCCCGCGACGTCGAAAGCTCGATCCACCTCAGCGGCCCGGCGGCTGAGCGGCTTCTCGCACAGGACGTGCTTGCCGGCCTCGAGCGCGCGCACGGTCGTATCGATGTGCATCGAGTTGGGGAGCGAGATGTAGACAACCTCGACATCCGGGTCGCCGAGCAGGTCGTCGTAGCTCCCGTATGCGCGCTCGATGCCGTTCTCGCCCGCGTACGCGTCCGCGCGCGCCTGGTCGCGGCTCGCCACCGCGAGAATCTCGACGGCGTCGGATTGACGCGCACCGGCGAGGAACAGGCGGTTGATGTTCGCGGTTGAGACGATTCCCCACTTGACCGGCATAGCGAGCACACTAATCGAACTTTGAGCACCGACGTCGTGGCATTCGCCCCCGGTCGCGCCAACCTGATCGGAGAGCACACCGATTACAACCAGGGTCTCGCGCTGCCGTTCGCGATCAGCGAAGGCGTGACCGTGCACGCTCGCGCGCTAGGTGACGGCCGCATCGAGGCGCTCGCCGTCGACGTAGGCGAGCGGGACAGCTTCTCGGTCGACAGCCCGGGGCGGGCTAGGGGGTGGCGCGCGTTCGTCCGCGGCGCGGCCGGCGAGCTCGACCGGGCCGGAGCGTCATTGCGGGGTGCCTCGCTCGAAATCTCCGGGACGGTTCCGCGAGGCGCAGGCCTGTCGTCCTCGGCCGCGCTCGAGGTCGCGCTGGTGCTCGCGTTGCTCGCGGTGAGCGGGGAGGCAGAGCCCGACCGGATCGCGCTGGCCAAGCTGTGCTCGCGGATCGAGAACGATTGGGTGGGGGCGCAGACCGGTCTGCTCGATCAGATCTCATCGCTCTGCGGAGAGCGCGACCGAGCGCTGCGGATCGACTTCCGCACGCTCGACGTGCGTCCCGTGTCGCTGAAGCTCGGTGACTTCAGGCTCGTCACCGTCGACTCGGGCGAGAAGCACACGCATGCTGGTGGCGGGTACAACGAGCGACGCGCCGAATGCGCTCGCGCGTGTTTGGAGCTAGGCGTGGATAGCCTCCGTGACGTGACGCTGGCTGCTGCGGACGAGTTGCCGGCGCCGCTTTCGAAGCGGGCCCGGCATGTGATCACCGAGAACGCGCGGGTTGACGCCGCAGTGGCGGCGGTTTCGCGGGGTGACATGGCCGAGCTCGGTCGCCTTATCGACGCCTCGCACGCGAGCCTGCGCGACTGCTACGAGGTTTCGACGCCCGCGGTCGAGGAGACCGTGCGGCGGTGCAAGCGCGCGGGCGCGCTCGGCGCGCGGATCATGGGCGGCGGGTTCGGCGGATATGTGATTGCGCTGATGCCGCTGGATGCGCGCCCGGTCGATGGCGCGCTCGAGGTCCGTCCCGGGGACGGGGCGCGGGTGTTGTCGCGATGACCTCGACCGTGTCCCTCGGTGCGCATGGCCTTCAGGCGTCCGACGTCGTCGCGGTCGCACGCGAGGACGCCGTCGTGTCGTTGAATGACGAGGCGCTCGAGGCGATGGAGCGGAGCGCCGCGGTCGTGGCTGCGCGGGCCGCGTCCGAGGAGCCGGCATACGGGATCTCAACCGGCTTTGGCTCGCTGGCGATGGTCCGGATCCCGGCCGAGGCGCGTGCCGAGTTGCAACGGGCGCTGGTCCGCTCGCACGCGGCCGGAATGGGCCCGCCGGTGGAGCGTGAGGTGGTGCGCGCGATGATGGTCCTTAGGGCAAGGACGCTGGCGATGGGGTGCTCCGGTGCTCGGCCTTTAGTTGCTATGCGGATCTTGGAGCTGCTCGCGGCCGGGATCACGCCGCTGGTTCCCGAGCACGGGTCGCTTGGGGCGAGTGGCGATCTGGCGCCGCTCGCGCACTGTGCTCTGGTCCTGATCGGGGAGGGTTCGGTGTTCGATGCCTCGGGGGCTCTCGTGCCGGCCGCGGATGCGCTCGCGGCGGCCGGGATCGAGCCGATCGAGCTGACCGCCAAGGAAGGGCTCGCGCTGATCAACGGCACCGACGGGATGCTCGGGATGCTGGTGCTTGCCCTGGCCGATCTGGGCGCGCTGCTGCGCATCGCCGACGTCGCGGCGGCGATGTCGGTGGAGGCGCTGCTCGGGACCGATCGCGTGTTCGCCGAGGACCTGATCGCGTTGCGGCCGCAGCCGGGGCAGGTGGCCAGCGCCGCCAACATGCGCGCGCTGCTCGCCGGTTCTGCGATCGTCGCAAGTCATCGGTACGGCGATCCGCGGGTGCAGGACGCGTACTCGCTGCGGTGCGCACCTCAGGTTTGTGGTGCGGCACGGGACGCTATGTCGTTTGCCGCCGGTGTCGCCGGCGTGGAGTTGCGGTCGGCGATCGACAACCCGATGGTCCTGTGGGACGGTCGAGTCGAATCGTGCGGGAATTTCCACGGGGCGCCGGTGGCGATGGCGTGCGACTTCCTGGCGATCGCCGCCGCCGAGGTCGGCGCGATCGCCGAGCGCCGAACCGATCGGCTGCTGGACACGACGCGGTCGCACGGGTTGCCGCCGTTCCTGGCGTCCAATCCTGGGGTCGACTCGGGGATGATGATCGCGGGGTACACGCAGGCCGCGCTGGTGGCCGAGAACCGGCGGCTGGCCGCGCCGGCGAGCGTCGACTCGCTGCCGACGAGCGCGATGCAGGAGGACCACGTGTCGATGGGGTGGGGTGCGGCGCGGAAGCTGCGGGTGGCGGTGGCGAACCTCGCGCGGATCCTCTCCGTCGAGCTCTCGTGTGCGGCGCGCGCGCTCGATTTGCGGGCGCCGCTGGCGCCGGCGGCGGGGACGGCGGCCGCTTTGGCCGTGGTGCGGTCACGGGTTCCCGGGCCGGGCCCGGATCGCTATATGGCGCCCGAGCTGGCCGAGGTGGAGTCGCTGATCCGGTCAGGCGCGGTGTTGCGCGCGGTCGAGGCGGCGGTCGGTCCGCTCAGGTGAGCGCTTTGAGCGCTGGGTACAGCGCCCGGTAGCGCTCGCGCTGCTCGCGGTAGGGTTCGATCCACTCCTCGACGGGGTCGATCTGGCCGCGGGGCTTGACCGTTTGCTGCACCGCGACGTGGACGTCCGACCACACGCCCGCCGCGACCCCGCCGAGGATCGCCGCGCCGAACGCGGCGCCCTCGTCAACCGCCACCGGTTCGAGCGGCAGCTCGAGCACCGACGCGATGATCTTCGCCCACAGGCGGCTGCGCGCGCCACCGCCGGAGATGCGGCCCAGCTCCGGGACGCCACCGAGGTCTTCGGTCAGGTCGAGCGAGTCTTTGAGGCCGAACGCCACGCCTTCGAGGACGGCACGCGTGAGCGCGCCGCGGTCGTGGCGGAGGCTCAGCCCGACGAACGCGCCGCGCGCGTCGGGGTCGGCGTACGGGGTTCGCTCGCCGGCGAGGTAGGGCAGGAAGATGAGGTTCTCGGTGCCTGCCGGCCAGTTTGCGGCTTCGTCCAGCAGCACGTCGAACGGCGTGTCGGCATTGGTGGCGTCGCGGAGCCACGTCAGCGAACCGGCGGCGCTGAGCATGACTCCCATCGCGTGCCATGCATTGGGTACGGCATGGCAGAAGGCGTGGACGCGGGCTTCGGGGTCGGCCGCGTACGCGTCGAGCGCGGCGAACACGACGCCCGAGGTGCCGAGCGCCACCGAGACCGGCCCTTTGCGATCGACGCCGACTCCGACCGCGCCGGCGGCCTGGTCGCCGCCGCCCGCGGCGACGGGCGTGCCTTCGGTTGTCGTTCCGGAGGTCTCCGGGCTCTCCATCACCCGTGGAAGCCAGGCCGGGTCGATTTTCAGCGCTTCCAGGACCGTGTCGCTCCAGGTCCGGTTCGCGACGTCGAGCAGGAGCATCCCGGACGCGTCGGAGACGTCGGTGGCGCGCTCGCCGGTGAGGCGGAGGCGCACGTAGTCCTTGGGTAGGAGGACGCTCGCGATTCGTGCGTAGTTCTTTGGCTCGTGGTTGCGGAGCCACAGGATCTTCGGCGCGGTGAATCCGGTCAGCGCCCGGTTGCCGGTGAGGTTTATGAGGTGCTGCAGCCCGACCGTGTTCTCGATCTCGTCGCACTCCGCCTGCGTGCGCTGGTCGTTCCACAGGATCGCGGGGCGGATCACCTTGTCGTTCTTGTCGAGCGCGACGAGGCCGTGCATCTGGCCGGACAGCCCGATGCCGGCGGGCTCGCCGGCGGCGTTCGTGAGGTCGGCAAGGACCGTCTCGGTGGCGCGCCACCAGTCCTCGGGGTCCTGCTCGGACCAGCCGGGTCGCGGCGTTGACAGCGGGTAGGGCGCTTCCCTGGTGGCGACGACCTCGCCGTCGGGGGTGATCGCGAGGCCCTTGGTGGCGGAGGTTCCGACGTCGATGCCGAAGAGAACGGTCACGATCGGGGGGGTGAATCGTGGCGGTTCGCCTGCTCTTGCCTTACGAGATGCCGCCGATCCACGCTCGCTCGGGAAGAAACGTCCAAGGTTTGGACGTTTCTTCCCACGGGACGGTTGACGTGGCGATTGCGGCGATCGCCGCGAAACAGAACGGGAACATCACCCGCCGGCAACTGCACGGACTCGGCCTCAGCCATAGCGCGATCGCGAATCGGGTGGCGGCCGGCCGGCTGTATCGCGTGTTCCGTGGCGTGTATTCCGTCGGTACGCCGGCGCGACGTGACCACCCAGCTCGGGATCCGCGTCACGTCGCCGGCGCGCACGCTGATCGACATGTCCCCGCGGCTCAAAGACAAGGCGCTCAAGCGGGCCGTAAACAACGCGCTCAACTCGCCGTGGCTGACCGAGGACCAGCTCGCCGAGACGCTCGCTCGCCACCCGACGCTCCCAGGCGCCACTCGGATCGCGAAGCTGATCGGGATGGCGGGGACCCCGACGCGGTCTGGCTGGGAGGACGGGTTCCCGCAGTTCTGCGCGGACCACGGCTTGCCGGCGCCGATCATGGGGCAACCGCTCCACGGGTACATCGTCGACGCGCTGTTCCCGGCCGAGAAGGTGATCGTCGAGCTCGACGGCTACGACTTCCACAAGGGCAAGATCGCGTTCGAGGATGACCGCGAGCGCGATGCCGAGATGCTCGCGCGCGGCTGCGTCACCGTCCGAATGACCTGGGAGCGAATCCACGAGCGACCGCACTAGGAGGCGCGCCGGCTGCGGACAATCCTCGAGCAAGCTCATGCACCAAGAGCCGCGTAGACGATCTCGTACGACCGGACCGCGTCCTTGGCAGCCTGAGCCTCGCGCAGCGCCGCGTCGTCGATCCGCGCCGCTACCGAGTCGATGAACCGCCACTGGAGCACCGACCGCCGCACCGCTCCCACCCGGTCCTCGGTGTACGGATACAGGTCGAACCCCAGCCGCTCGCCGGAGGATCCATACCCACACCGGCGGAGCTCCAACGCCAGCTCGAGCGTCTCCATGAACGCGGTGGCGCCGACCATGTTGTCGTCGTCGGTGATGCCCCAGCCGGAGTTCGCGTGCAGGTGACCGAGCAGGCCCTCGGACGCCAGGAGCGCAGCGTACTCGGGCAGGTGCTCGCCGTTCATGATCAGGTGCTGCCAGTCCATGTTCACCTGCACGTTGTCGAGCCCGAGCTCGCGGAGCTTCCCGACCACGAACAGGCACATCCCGATGTTGCGCATGAGGATCTTCATCGCCGGCTCGGAGTTCTTGTGCTCCAGGAACAGCTTGACCCCGTGCTCGGCGCACACCGACGCCGCCTCTGCCATCCCATCGATCAGCCACCGCCACGAGTCGGCGTAGGGGGTCTGGAACGGGTAGTTGTAGCCCTCGCCGCCCGGCCAGATGATCAGATTCGCCCCCAGCGACCCGGCGAACGCGGCCGCGTCGCGGACGATCCCCACGGCCTCGGCGCGCAACGCCGGGTCGGGGTTGACCAGGCCGCCGCGACCGAACTGTGGATGCAGGTGCAGTCCGCCGGCGATGCAATAGATGTCGTGATCGGGTCCGAGCGCTGCGCGCACCTCATCCAGATTGGCGGGCGAGAGCTCGTCGGGGTAGTGGAACTCGTAGCCGTCGATCAGGTCGCCGAGGCCTTCCACCGCCCGGTGCACCTTCTCGGCGACGGGTTCGGTCTCGTAGCTGTGGCTCGGTTGGTAGCCGCCGGGGACGAATCGCGTGATCATCGGCCCGAATGCCCAGATGCCCAAGCTCGTCTTCATTCACCGCTCCTTCGAGGTCGAGGCGTGCGCGGCGATCTTATTCGCGATCGCCTCGTTAGCGCTAACATTTCGCCAAGGAACGGCACTCGGAGGGGGGCAGCGTCCTCGACGGATGAGAGGGAAACGTGATCGGCCCCGGACGGCATTAAGCTCGACGGAGCCAGGCGGACCACACGACCTCGATGGAGCCAGGTGACGAGATGACCTCGATGGAGCCGGTCGACGAGGTAGTCACTCGACGCCGGCCGCGCGCGCCGGTGATGTCGGACGTCGGTCGACTTGCCGGCGTCTCGCATCAGACCGTGTCCCGCGTGATCAACGGCAGCCCGCACGTGCGGCCCGAGACGCGCACCCGGGTGCTGGCGGCGATGGAGGAACTCGGCTACCGGCCGAACTCGGTGGCGCGCGCGCTCGTCACCGGCCGGTCGAGAACGCTCGGCGTGGTCAGCTTCGACACCACGCTGTACGGCCCGGCGTCGACGCTGTTCGGAATCGAGCAGGCTGCCCACGAGGCCGGCTACTTCATCATCGTCGCGAGCCTCAAGGCACTGAACCGCTCCTCGGTGACCGACGCCGTCGAGCGTCTGCGCCGCCAGGGCGTCGACGGGATCCTCGTGATCGCCCCGCACGAGGAGGCCGGCGACGCGCTGATGCACACCCACGCCGACGTGCCGCTGGTGGCAGTGGAGGCGGGCCCCGATGAGGGAGTCCCGGTGGTCGCGGTCGATCAGGTCGCCGGCGCGGTCAGCGCCACCGAGCACCTGCTGTCGCTCGGGCACCAGACCGTGTGGCATGTCAGCGGGCCTCCGAACTTCATCGAGTCGCGGCAACGCCTCGAGGGCTGGCAGACCACCCTGCAAAAGGCGGGAGCCACCGTCCCCGAGCCGCTGGTCGGCGACTGGAGCCCGGCCGCGGGATACGAGCTCGGCCGACGCCTCAGCCGAGAGACCGCGGCCACCGCGGTGTTCGTGGCCAACGACCAGATGGCGCTCGGGCTGCTGCGCGCGATGCACGAGGCCGGCCGCGAGGTACCAGGGGAGCTGAGCGTGGTCGGGTTCGACGACATCCCGGAGGCGTCGTTCTTCCTGCCACCCCTCACGACGGTTCGCCAGGACTTCAACGAGATGGGCACGCGCAGCCTGCGGCTGCTGCTCAAGACGATCGACACCGGCGAATGGGCGTCGTCCGGAACGCTCGTCCCGCCGGAGTTGATCATCCGCGCCAGCACGAGCGCCGCCCCGTGATGGCATTGACATCGCGCCGTTGTGATCGCTAACATCGCGGCCGCATCAACGCGAGAGGAGGGCTATAGGCGTGGGCCAGGCCGACGTCGATCGTGATGTGTCACGAGCGGCGCCGGCGGACGTCGACATGCCACGGTGAGCCGTTGGACCTAAGCCGTCACCGGTGTTGTGACCCGGTTAACGTGCGGCTAAGTACCGATTCGGCGACGGTTCCAATGATGGTTTGGTGAGTGTTTGTACTCAGGCTTGTCGGAGCGGACGAGAGGAGCAGTGCAGGTGTCACAAGAAGATATTGTCGGTGACGCGATTGAGCGGCTCGAGTGGGGCGAGCGCAAAGAGGAGGAGACTCCTTCAAAGAACTGGCGTCAGCTGACGCGACGGACCGCGCTCACCGGCGCGGCCGCGGGAATCGCAGCGGCGGCGCTTGAGGCATGCGGCTCGAGCAAGACCACGGGGACCGGCACGGCGACGGCGACGACGTCGAGCGGCAGCGGGCCCTTCGGGAGCAGTGGGGGCCACAAGTTCGTGATGGTCAACCACGTCACGACGAACTCGTTCTTCACCGCGACCATCTATGGATGCCAGGACGCCTGCTCGTTGACGGGCTCGTCGTTCCAATGGACGGGCTCCAACAACTCGATCGTCGGCCAGATGGTCTCGGCTTTCAACGCCGGCATCGCCGCAAAGGCGAACGGGATCGGGTGCTGCCTGATCGACAACACCGCCTTCAACGCACCTGTCGACCAGGCGCTGGCCGCGGGCATTCCGGTGATCGCGTACAACGCCGACGTCTCGCCGGGTACCAAGAACAACAGGATGTGCTACATCGGCCAAAACAACCTGACCGCGGGCGCCGCGGTCGGGACGGAGATCCTCAAACACGTGACGAAGGGCGACAAGGTCGCCGGGATCATCGCGACTCCTGGGACGGGGAACATCCAGCCTCGGATCGACGGCGCGAAGCCGATCCTGACGGGCGCGGGTATCAACTTCGTCGAAGTTGGGACTTCGGCGACCGAGGGCTCGCCGGAGTACAACAAGATCTCTGCTTGGTATGCCGGCAACAAGGACGTGAAATTCATGATGGCCGTCGACAGTGGTGACAGCAACGCGGTCGCGGAGTTCATCAAGAACGAGGGTCTGTCGGGCAAGGTCGGCGCGTCGGTCTGGGACGTCGGATTGCCGGTCGTGCAGGCCATCCAGGCCGGCTATGTGACCGCCACGATCGACCAGCAGGCCTACCTGCAGGGCTTCGACACGATCATGCAGCTGTTCCTGTGGAACGTGTCGGGCGGGCTGATGCGACCGACCGACACCGACACCGGCATCGGCATCGTCACCAAGGCGAACGTCGCGCCGTACCTCACGCCGAGCCGGTTCGAGGGAACGTCCGCGACGAAGAAGTCGATCACGCCGCCGTCCTCGATCTCCACGTGATCGTCCGGTAGCGTGAGGTAGCGTGCCACCGGACGCGCCAACGTCTGCTGCTGCCCCGGAGGCCAGTCCGCCGGGGCAGCAACCCGAAGCCTCGTCGATAGGGAGCGAAGCCCTGTCGGCGGGGCGCCGCGTTCTGCGCGCCTTCCTCTACCAGCGCGAGCTGACCCCGATCGTGATCACGATCGGGCTGTTCGTGTACTTCGCGATCAGAGCCGGATCCTCGTTCACCGGCTCGCTCAGCCTCAGCTCCGCGGCCGGCTACGCGGGGCCGATCGGCGCGATCGCCGTCGGCGAGGTCCTGCTGCTGGTGCTCGCCGAGATCGACCTGTCGGCCGGTCAGGTCTTCCTGTTTTGCCCATGGGTCATGTACTGGATGCACCAGGACGGCGTGCCGCTCCTCTTCGCGATCCTGATCGCGCTGTTCGCGGTCTGCATCGTGGGCGCGATCAACGGACTGATCACCGTGCGCCTCGAGGTGCCTTCGTTCGTCACCACGCTGGCCATGAACTTCATCCTCTACGGGGTGGTGCTTGTCGCCTCCAACGACCTGCAGGGCAGCCCGATCCCGCTGAGCGGGGAGACGCACTTCATCGCCCAGTTCATGGGGGTGTGGAAGTGGTCCGAGATCCTCTGGGTGCTCGCGATCACGATCGTCCTCAGCGTGCTGCTGACGCGCTCGCGCTTCGGCGTTCGCATCGTCGCGACAGGTGGCAACCTCGTCGGCGCGGCCGAGGCGGGCGTGCCGATCCGGCGCGTCAAGGTGTGGTGCTTCGTGCTCTGCTCCTTCGTCTCCGGTCTCGTCGGGATCGTCGACGCGATCAAGTACGGGACCCTCGACCCGGGCAACTTCGGCGTCGACTACATCTTGTATGCCGTCGGGGCCTGCGTGATCGGCGGCACGGCACTGACCGGTGGGCGCGGGACGGTGGTGGGGGCTTTCATCGGCGCGATCCTGATTGGGGTTCTCCAGGACGGCCTGACCGTGATCGGAGTCAGCACCAACGAGTTCTTCATCTATGTCGGCGTGGTGATCATCATCGCGATGGCGCTGAACGTGCAGTTCGACCGGATAATCGCTCGCTCGAGGGCCAGATGAGCGCCACGCCCCAGCCCGTGGAGCCCGCGGCCCCGATTCCCGCCGGCGCGCCCGTGCTCGAGGTGCGCGGCGTGACCAAGAGCTTCGGTGTGCTCAGGGTCCTCAACGGCATCGACTTAACTCTGCGCCAGGGCGAGGTGCTTGGGCTTGTCGGGGACAACGGAGCCGGTAAGAGCACGCTCGTCAAAATCTTGTGCGGCTTCCACCAGCAGGACGCGGGAGAGATCCTGCTCGAGGGCGAGCCCGTGAGTTTCTCCTCGGTCGGGGCCGCGCGAGCCGCCGGGATCGAGACGGTCTACCAGGACCTCGCGCTGATTCCGCAGCTGCCCGTCTACCAGAACCTGTTCCTGGGCCATGAGCTGACGAGGATGGGACCGCTGCGCCTCCTCGACAAGCGCGCGATGCGCAAGCTGTCACGTCAGTACCTCGACGACATCAACGTGAACGTGCCGAGCGTGGACGCCGAGGCTGAGCAGCTCTCGGGCGGCCAACGGCAGGCGATCGCGGTCGCCCGGGCCGTCCGCGCGGCGAGGAAGATCCTGCTGCTCGACGAGCCGCTGGCCGCGATGGGGGCACGCGAGTCACGTCTGATCATCGACCTGGTCAAGGACCTTGCCTCGAGCGGCCGTATCTCGATCATCGTCATCGACCACAACTACGCTCACCTATTCGAGCTGTGCGACCGCCTCAATGTCATGCAAGGCGGTCGCATCACCCTCCGCCAGGACGTGCACGAGACGTCGCTCGAGGAGCTCACTGAGCTGATGGTCTCGAGCTATCGGCGTCAAATCGAGGAGGTGCAGAACGCCGGCGCGTGAACCCGGTCCGCGCCGGGGTCGGTCCGCATATGCGATCGGGGTCGACTTCGGCACGGAGTCTGGCCGTGCCGTGCTGGTCGATCTGCGCGGGGGCGACGTCGTGGCCAGCAGCATCGTGCGCTACCCGAGCGAGGTCATCGACCAGACGCTGCCCTCGACCGGCGATCGGCTCCCCGACGACTGGGCGCTGCAGGATCCCGACGACTGGTTGACGGTGGTCGAGAAGGCGGTGCCCGACGTGGTCAAGCTGGCGGGCATCGAGGCTGAGGACGTGGTCGGTCTCGGGGTCGACTTCACCTCATGCACGGTGCTGCCGGTCACGAGCGACGGCGTGCCGCTGTGCACGCTCGAGCAATGGCGCGAGCGACGGCACGCCTGGCCCAAGCTGTGGAAACACCACGCCGCGCAGCCGGTCGCCGATCGCCTCAACGAGGTCGCGCTAACGAGGGGCGACACCTTCCTCGAGCGCTACGGCGGGCGCATCTCCTCGGAGTGGTACTTCCCGAAGCTGATCGAGGTGTGGCTCGAGGATCGCGAGATCTACGACGAGTGCGACGGGTTCATCGAGGCGACCGACTGGATCGTGTGGTGGTTGACCGGGGTGCAATGCCGGCAGACGGCGACGGCCGGCTTCAAGGCGATGTGGTCACCCGAGGAAGGTTTGCCGCCGACCGATTACTTCGAGGCCGCCTATCCCGGCTTCGACAGGCCAGGTGAAAAGCTCGGAGACACGTTCGTGCCGCTCGGGACCAAGGCGGGCACGCTCCGCAAAGAGGTCGCGGACAAGACCGGGCTGAGCGAGTCGGTCGCGGTCGCCGTCGGGAACGTCGATGCATGGGTGTCGGTGCCGGGGATCGGCGTGTCCGGACCCGGGTCGTATGTGGTCGTGATCGGGACCTCGATCTGCGACATGATCGTGCACCCCGAGGAGACCCGGCTCCCGGGGATCACCGGCGTGGTCAAGGACGGGATCCTCCCGGGCCTGTACGGCTACGAGGCCGGGCAGGCGGCGGTCGGCGACATGCTCGCGTGGTTCGTCGACAACCTGGTCATGGATCCGGACAGCTACGCCGAGTTCGAAAAGAAGGCGGCCGAGATCGGTCCCGGCGAGACCGGGCTGCTCGCCCTCGACTGGTGGAACGGGAACCGCACGATCCTGGCCGACGCCGACGTGACCGGTGCGATCTTCGGACTCGGATTGCAAACCACGCGCGAGGAGATCTACCGCGCGCTGCTCGAGTCGATCGCGTTCGGCAGCCGCCGGATCATGGACAACTTTGAGGAGCACGGGCTTGTGTTGTCCGAGATAGTCGCGTGCGGCGGGATCGCCGAGCGCAGCTCACTGATGATGCAACTGCTCGCGGACACCAGCGGTCGCGAGGTGCACGTGCCCGAGGTGAACGAGATCCCGGCTCGTGGCGCCGCGTTGTTCGGCGCGGTGGCGGCCGGCGTGTACGAGGACATCGGGAGCGCGATCGAGGCGACCCGTCCGAAGAGCGCGCGCACGTACAAGCCGGACCTCGAGGCCAAGAAGACCTACGACCGCGTGTACGAGATCTACCGGAAGCTGTACGACATGCTCGGCCGCACCGAGGTACGGCTCATGCACGACTTGAAGCGCATCCGCACGGAAAGGAGAGAGGCGTGAGTCGGCAACCTCGAATCGGGCTGCTCGGGATCATGCAGGAGCTCTACGACGACATGATCCCCGGCATCACCGAGCGCCAGAGCGAGTACGCATCGGCGGTCGCGAAAAAACTGGCTCCGGTGGCGGATGTCCGGTTCACCCGGCCAGCGCGCAACCGCGACGACGTCGAGGCGATCGCGCGAGAACTGCTGGCAGCCGACGTCGACGGGATCGCGATCGTGATGCTCACCTACGGGCCGGCAATGCGTACCGTTCGCGCGCTGATGCAGACGCCGGTGCCGCTGGCGCTCGCGAACATCCAGCCCGAACGCTCGATCACCGCCAAGTGGGACATGGCGGACCTGACGTACAACCAGGGCATCCACGGCGCTCAGGATCAGGCCAACGCGCTCGTGCGCGCCGGCCTGCCGTTCTCGGTCATCACCGGGGACTGGCAGTCGGCCGAGTTCGAGCGCGCGTTCGAGGATTGGGCGCGCGCGGCGCAGGCGGTGACAGAGTTGCGGCGCACGCGGATCGGGTTGCTCGGGTACCCGATGAACGGGATGGGGGACATCCTCTACGACCCGCCGTCGTTGCTACGGAGGATCGGCCCGACGATCGTCAGCGAAGACCTCGGCGCGCTCGTCAAGCGACTCGACGCGGTCTCCGACGCGGACATCGACGCGGTGCTGTCGAGGCACGCCGAGGTGTTCGACATCGCGAGCGACCTCCCGCGCGAGCGTCACGCCTACGCCGCCAGGTTCGAGGTGGCGATCCGGCGTCTGCTCGAGGACAAGGGCTACGCGGGCTTCTCGTTTCATTTCGACTCGATCGGCGGCGACGGCCGGTTCAAGCAGCTGCCCCTGCTCGCCGCATCGGACCTGATGGCCGACGGCTACGGGTTTGCCGCCGAGGGCGACACCAACACCACCACGTTGATGTGCGCCGCGCAGACGATGATCGGCGACGCGCACTTCAGCGAGATGTACGCGATGGACTGGGAGCTGGGATCGGTCCTGATCAGTCACATGGGCGAGGGCAATTGGAAGATCGCTCGCAAGGATCGCCCGATCAAGCTGATCGATCGCCCCCTGGGCATCGGAAGGCTCGACAATCCTCCGACGCCGGTGTTCTCGGCGCAACCCGGCCCGGCCACGACCGGCGCGCTGATCCCGATCGAGGGCGACTACTACCGCCTGCTGGTAGGTCAGGTGGAGGTGCTCGACACCCCAGAGCTTCCGAAAGTTGAGATGCACTACTTTCATGTCCGGCCCGAGGCGGGTATGGAGGAGTTCATGAACCGCTGGCTGTCACTCGCCGGACCGCATCACTTCGTCACCAACCTCGGCGACCACCGGGCGCGTTGGCGCCGGTTCGCGGAGCTGGTCGACATCGAGTACGTCGAGATCTGAGCAGGCCGCGCGGTGGTGGCCGAGTCGCTGATCGCGGACGTCCTCGAGGCGAACCGGGCCCTGCAGGCGCACGGTTTGGCGCCGCTCACGTGGGGAAACGCCAGCGGGATCGACCGCGACGAGGGTCTGATCGTGATCAAGCCGAGCGGCGTTGCGTACGACGAGTTGACCGAGAGCGACATGGTCGTGGTCGACCTCGACGGCAACGTCGTCGCCGGCGAGCGGCGTCCGTCGACCGATACGCCGACGCACCTGGTCCTGTACCGCGCGTTCGAGGAGATCGGAGGAATCGTTCACACCCACTCGACCTGGGGCGTGGCGTGGGCCCAGGCGCAGCGTGAGATCCCATTGCTCGGCACCACTCACGCCGATCTGTGCGCTTGCCCGATCCCGGTGACGCGCGCGCTGACCGAGGAAGAGATCGCATCCGACTACGAAGGTGCGACGGGGACGACACTGGTCGAGCTGATCTCCGACAGCGGACCGCTTAATCTGCCGTGTGCGCTGGCCCGCGGTCACGCGCCGTTCTGCTGGGCGGCGACTCCGGCTAAGGCGGTCGAGGTCGCGGTGACGCTCGAGGAGATTGCGAGGATGGCGCTGCTGACCACGCTCCTCGAGCCGGGCGCGCGACCGCTACAGGCGGCGCTCCGCGATAAGCACTACGAGCGCAAACACGGCCCGCGGGCATACTACGGGCAACCGTGACGAGCGAGAACGGACTCGAACAAGCCGAGGCGAAGATGCGCGACGCGGGTCAGGCCGAGGAGGCGATCCGCAACTTCGCCAGCGCATACCGGCGTCTGGAGAGCGGCGAGTCGGCGATGCTTCCGAGCGCCGAGCTCGAGCCGGCCGGCGACGTGGACACGCTCGAGGGTCTGCCCGAGGCCAACGGCGGCGCACTCGATCGCGTCGCGGTGATCAAGCTCAACGGTGGTCTCGCGACGACGATGGGATTGCGCAGCCCGAAGTCACTGGTGGAGGCACGCGACGGGCGGTCGTTCCTGGACATCATCATCGGGAACACGCTCGCGCTCCGACGGCGGTACGGCGCGCGCCTTCCACTCGTGCTGATGAACAGCCCGGCGACGCGCGCGGACACGACGAAGGCGCTCGAGTCACACCCGGATCTCGACACCGGTCTGCCGGTCCACTTCCTGCAGAGCATGGAACCGAAGCTCGACGCCAAGTCACTCGCGCCCGTGAGCTGGCCTCCCGATCCGTCGCTCGAATGGTGCCCGCCGGGTCACGGTGACGTGTACAGCTCGCTGCGCAGCTCGGGAATGCTCGACGCGCTGCTCGACGACGGCTTCCGCTACGCGATGATCGCGAACGCCGACAACCTGGGCTCGACTCCCGACGCACGCATCGCGGGTCACCTCGAGCGTGCCGAGATCCCGTTCCTGATGGAGGTGGTCGAGGGAACCGAGGCCGACCGCAAGGGGGGTCACATCGCGCGCCGCCGGTCCGACGGCCAGCTCGTGCTACGCGAGACCGCGCAGACACCGCCCGAGGATCAGGAGTCGTTTCGCGACTACCGTCGGTGGCGTTACTACAACACGAACAGCCTGTGGGTGGACCTGCGCGTGCTCAAGAAGAAGCTCGACGAGACCGGGGGCGTGCTCGAGCTGCCGCTGATCATCAACCGAAAGACCGTCGACCCGCGCGATTCGAGCTCGCCGCCGGTGATCCAGCTCGAGGCCGCGATGGGCGCCGCGATCGGCAGCTTCAAAGACGCCGAGTTGCTACTGGTGCCGCGCGCGCGATTCGTTCCGGTCAAGACGACCGATGACCTCCTCGTGCTGCGCTCGGACGTCTACACGCTGTCCGACGACCTCGTGGTGTCGGCGGTTCCCGAGCGCGTCGGGAACCTGCCGTATGTCGAGCTGGACCCTGACTACTACAAGCTTCTCGACGACTTCGAGAAGCGCTTTCCCGGCGGCGCCCCGTCCTTGCGCGAGGCCGACAGGTTCGTGGTGCACGGCGACGTCACCTTCGGCGAGGGCGTGCACGTACGCGGAGCGGTCGAGCTCGACGTCGACAAACCGACGCGAATCAACGCCGGCACGACACTCGAGCCCTGAGCCCGCGATTCGGTTTGTGAGCTAGCTGGTCTTCTTCGCGCGGCTGCTCTTTGCACGCGACGAGGTCGAGCGACTGGTAGTCGAGCGCTTCGCGGTCGAGCGGGTTGCGCTCGAACGCTTTGTGGTCGAGCGCGCGCTGCTGCGGGACGACCCGGAGCTTCTCTTCGTGGTCCCGGCGCTCGCCTTCGCGGTGCTCGCCTTCGACCTCGAGTTGGACCGCGTGGCCGTCGAAGCCTTGTGCGTGATCGCCACGCGCACCTTGTCGAAGTCCTTCAGCGCCTGCTTGTTGGTCTTCGCCGCTTCGCGACGGAGCGCCGTGAGCGCGGCGGTGACCTCCTTGTAGCTGCCCGTCGCACCGCGACCGAGGTGCGTGCCGAGCGTCTTCAGCGCGTCGTTGGCGTCATCGAGGCGCTTCTCGAACCGCGCGATCGATTGCTCCACCTCGCGCCGCGTTGCGGCGGACGTCGAGGCCGCGCGCGCGCGGACTCCCCTGGTGGCGCTGCTCGTGCGAGCGGCGGGCTTTTTGGTGGCTGACTTCCTGGCTGGAGGCATCGCCTTCTCCCTGTTGAACTGAACGAGTGCGGCAAAGCTTTACGCACTGAGCGGTCGCATGTCACCACATACCGCCTTTGCATGCGTTACCGCCGCTGCTATGCCCTCTAAACGCGAGCTATTGTGACCTCGATGGACGATGCATCGAGGCGTGGTCCGATCACGATCGTCCTGGCTGACGATCACCTCGTGGTCCGCGCGGGGCTGCGCATGCTGCTGCAAGCGGAGGAAGGATTCGAGGTCGTTGCCGAAGCCGGTGACGTGGCGACGACCGAGCGGCGGATGACCGCGTACCACCCACGCGTGCTGATCCTCGATCTGAACATGCCCGGCGAGCCAAGCCTGCCGGCGATCCCACGACTGCGCCAGAGCGCGCCCGATACGCAGATCGTCGTGCTGACGATGCAGAACGACCCCGCGTTCGCGCGCGAGGCGCTGCGCGCGGGCGCGATCGGATACGTGCTCAAGGAGGCCGCCGAGAACGAACTTGTGCAGGCGGTGCGCCTCGCCGCCGAGGGTCGCACGTATCTAAGCCCCGAGCTCGGCGCGCGGTTGGCGGCCGAGCCGGAGGTCGCGAACGGTCCGCCCGACGATCTGTCCGCGCGCGAGATCGAGGTGCTCCGCCTGATCGCGCTCGGTCACACCAACAGCGAGATCGCCGCGGAGCTTTACCTGAGCGTTCGCACGGTCGAATCGCACCGCGCTCACATCCAGCAGAAGACAGGGCGCACGACGCGCGCCGCGCTCGTCGCCTACGCGCGCGAGCACGAACTGCTGTGATGGCGTCAGCCCGCGCCGCCGGCGCCGGCGATCTCGTCGCGCACGGCGTGCGCGCTCGCCGACTTCGGCACCTGCATCAACAGCGGCCGGTGGCGGCTGCGTGAGTTACGGACCGCCGCGGCCGATGCCATCACCGCGCCGGTGTGCGTCCATGTCACGGCAGCGGGGGCGTAGTGCAGCAGCGCCGTCCATGTCGCCGGCCCGACGATTCCATCGACGGTGAGTCCCTGGGCCGCCTGGAAGCTCTCGACGGCGCTCTGCGTCTCCACGCCGTAATCACCGTCAATCGGGATCGTGAAGCCCGCGGTCGCCAGGTGCTCCTGCGCCCACACGACAAGGTCCCCGAGCGACTTCAGCTTCAGGATCGGTGTGCTCGTCGTCGCGGCGACCCCGGTGAGGTTGCCGGCGCCGATCGAGATTCCCTTCCAACCGGTGGTGCTCGCCTGCTGCCAGTCCCACCAGGAGACACCGGCGGCGCCGTAGGTGCGCGACAACTGGCGGAAGCGGATGAGCTGGCCCAACGGAGGGTTCTCATAGACCTGCCCGAGCGGATCGATCGCCCGCTCGTACACGGTGTTGTACGCATAGGTGTGGGCGTACACCGTGTTGACGCTGGTGCCGATGTCGACCCAGTACATCTGTGGCGTGTTGTACTGAGCGCCGCCGGGGCCGAGGAACACCGAGTAGGGGAACCCGGGGTGGTAATCGACGTACGGGAACCCGGCGAGTGCAACCGGGAAGCTCTGCCCGATTTCATTCCGCAGCTGCGTTATGTAACTCTGGGCGGCGACGTACTTGCCCTCATATTCACTTTCGGCGTCGATGATCAGGCAGTCCGCGCCGTCGTGGACCGCGGTGGCGCCGACGTTCGCCTCCTGGCGCGGGAAGTTTCCATAAACGTACTGCCACGCGCACACGTGCAGGCCGGCGGCATGGAGCGCCGAGACGACACTGGGGTTGAACTGCGACCACATCGTGCGGCCGTCGCCGCTCTTGATCATCACCGTGTTGATGCCGTACTTGCGGGCGTTGGCGACGATCGAGGAGACGCTGCCGCCGCTCGAGCGCGAGACGTACCAGATCCACATCCCACGACCCGCCAGCGCATTGGCGTCGCCGGACTTGTGGATCTTGCTGGGCGCAACGGCAACCGCAGCAGGCGCGAAAGCGAGTCCCGTCACCAGCACCCCGACGAGCATGGCCAGAAAGCGCCCACGGTGTTCAGTCATACGGCCTGCCACCAATGCCACCGTACCGTAGAACCCGGGCGGCGTGCACAAGTTGCGATGCCGCGAAGAGGAGTCTCATCGCGCATGTCGTGCCGTTTGCGTCGGCACGTAACCGCGCGGGCTTTAGGGCCGGGTGGGCGTCGTCAAGCGTGACGACGCCCACCCCAGCGTCTACTTGATGAAGAGAATCTCGGAGTACTTCGGCAGGGGCCAGAGGTCGTCGGCCACTACCTTCTCGAGCCTGTCGGCGGCATCGCGGACCTCCGCCATTGCCGGAACGACCGAGTCGCGCATGAACTCGGCGTGGGCCTCGAGCTCGGCCGGCTGGTTCTCGGCGAGGTTCGACGCCTCGAGCTTCTTGATCGCCTCGGTGAACTCCGCGATCAGGTCCGAGGTCTCGCCGGCGAGCTCGCCGAGCTGAGCCTCGAGCAGCAGCGCGAGGTGGCGCGCCGCAGCCGGCAGCAGCATCGTGCGCGCGATCGACGCCTGCGTCTCGGCCTCGATGTTCAGCTTCGTCACGTACTGCTCGAGGAACACCTCGTGGCGGGACTCGAGCTCGCGCCGCGAGAGCACGTTGTGCGTTTCGAACACCGCCACGGTCTCGTCCGAGATCAGGTACGGCAGCGCGTCCGGAGTCGCCCGGAGGTTCAGCAGGCCTCGGCGCTCGGCCTCGGCGTGCCACTCCTCGTCGTAGTTGTCGCCGCCGAAGATGACCCGCTTGTTGTCCGCGTACGTGCGCTGGAGGATCGGTCGCAGCGCGTCCTCGAGCACGGCCTCGCGCAGCGGATCGTCCGCCGGCGGACCGTCCTTGACCGCTGCCTCGAGCTCGTCGGCCAGCTCGTCAATGGCTTCCGCGACGATCGTGTTGAGCACCGTGTTGGGGAGCGCCGGCGACTGGCTCGAGCCGAGCGCCCGGAACTCGAACTTGTTGCCGGTGAACGCGAACGGACTCGTGCGGTTGCGATCTCCGCCGTGCTTGGGCAGCTGCGGTAGCACCGGCGTACCCAGCCCGAGGAACGACTGCGCCCTCGTCTCCGACGTCTCGCCGCGCTCGAGCGCGCCGAACACGTTCTCGAGCTCGCCGCCGAGGAAGATCGAGATGATCGCCGGCGGCGCCTCGTTGGCACCGAGGCGATGATCCTGACCGGGCGAGGCGATCGACGCGCGGAGCAGACCCTGGTACTCGTTGACGGCCTTGATCACCGCCGCGCAGAAGAACAGGAACTCGAGGTTCCGGTGCGGCGTGTCGCCGGGCTCGAGCAGGTTCTTGCCGGTGTTCGTGCCCATCGACCAGTTGTTGTGCTTGCCCGATCCGTTGACGCCGGCGAACGGCTTCTCATGCAACAAGCACACGAGCCCGTAGCGGCGCGCGACGTTCTGCATCAGCTGCATCGTCAGCTGCTGGTGGTCCGAGCCTACGTTCGAGTTCTCGAAGATCGGGGCGATCTCGTACTGGTTCGGCGCGACCTCGTTGTGGCGGGTCTTGACCGGCACTCCCAGCTTCGCAAGCTCGCGCTCGGTCTCGAGCATGCACGCGAGGATTCGCTCGGGGATCGACCCGAAGTAGTGGTCGTCGAGCTCGTGGCCCTTGGGCGGCTTGGCGCCGAACAACGTACGTCCGGTCGTGATCAGGTCGGGCCGCTCGAAGTAGTACTGCTCGTCGATCAGGAAGTACTCCTGCTCGGGCCCGATTGTCGTGAACACGCGGCTCGCGTCGGTGTCGCCGAACAGCCGCAGCGCGCGGATCGCCGACTTCGACAGCGCATCCATCGAGCGCAGCAGCGGGATCTTGTGGTCGAGCGCCTCGCCCGTCCACGACGCGAACGCGGTCGGGATGCACAGCAGCGTGCCGTTCGGGTTCTCGAGGATGAACGCCGGGGAGGTCGGGTCCCATGCGGTGTAGCCGCGGGCTTCGAACGTCGCGCGGATGCCCCCGGTGGGGAACGAGGACGCGTCGGGCTCGCCCTGGATCAGCTCCTTGCCCGAGAACTCCGCGATCGCGGTGCCCTCGGTGGTGGGCGCGTAGAAGCTGTCGTGCTTCTCCGCGGTGGAACCGGTCAGCGGCTGGAACCAGTGCGTGTAGTGGGTCGCGCCGCGCTCAAGCGCCCATTCCTTCATCGCGAGCGCGACCGCGTCGGCGAGCGAGGTGTCGAGCGCCTCGCCGCGGGCCAGCGTGTCCTCGAGCCGGTTGACGACGTCGGAGGAGAGGCGCTGGCGCTGGACGGCGCGGCTGAACACGTTCGCGCCGAACACCTGGTTGTCGGGAACCGTCAGGTCGGGTGCGCCGAGCGCGCCCCCGTTGGGAGTCCACTGCGCGGCGAGGACGTTCTGCTGTCGGAATCGAGGCATGCGTGATCAGTTTCCTTCCATGTGGGCGCCACGGCGGCGCAGGCGCGTACGAAACCCCACCTCGGCGGGGCCGAGGCGTACTGGCCACAGGTTACGCGGGGTCGCGGGACTCGTCATTATCCGGATGTCCAAACCCACCGCCCCACATGGACAAACGCCGTGGCGTGTAATACTCGCCAGCGTGCCGTTCAATCCAGAGCTCGGCTGGAACGCGTACATCCCCGACGAGGGACGGTACGGGCGGATGCCCTACCGCCGCTGCGGGCGCAGCGGCCTGCAGTTGCCGGCGATCACACTGGGACTGTGGCAGAACTTCGGTGACGACCGCCCGCTCGCGAACAGCCGGGCCATGATCCGGCGCGCGTTCGACCTCGGGATCACGCATTTCGACCTGGCCAACAACTACGGCCCCCCGTACGGAAGCGCCGAGATCAACTTCGGGCGGATCTACGAGGAGGACCTGAAGCCCTACCGCGACGAGATCGTGATCTCGACCAAGGCCGGCTACGACATGTGGCCGGGGCCCTACGGCGAGTGGGGGTCGCGCAAGTACCTGCTGGCGAGCCTGGAACAGTCGTTGAAACGGATGCGCCTGGAGTACGTGGACATCTTCTACTCGCACCGGTTCGATCCCGACACGCCGCTCGAGGAGACGATGGGCGCGCTTGACGCCGCCGTCCGCCAGGGCAAGACCCGATACGTCGGGATCTCCTCATACGGGCCGCGCCGGACCGAGGAGGCCGCGCTGATCCTGCGCGAGCTCGGCACGCCGCTGCTGATCCATCAACCCTCGTACTCGCTGATCAACCGCTGGATCGAGGAAGAGCTGCTCGACGTGCTCGAGCGTGAGGGCGTCGGCGCGATCGTGTTCTCGCCGCTGGCCCAGGGGCTACTCACCGGCAAGTACCTCGACGGCGTGCCCGACGACTCGCGCGCGCGGATCGGGAACTACTTCGACGAGGGAATGCTGACGCCGGAGAATCTCGCGCGCGTGAAGGCGCTGAACGAGATCGCGCAGCGGCGCGGTCAGTCGCTCGCGCAGATGGCGATCGCGTGGGTGCTGCGCGATCCCCGGATCACGTCCGCGCTGCTCGGCGCCAGCAGTGTCGCCCAGCTCGAGCAGAACGTCGCCGCGCTCGACCGCCTCGACTTCGACCCCGCGGAGCTCGAGGAGATCGACCGGTACGCCGGCGAGGGCGGCATCAACATCTGGGCCACCTCATCGGAGGGGTAGCTTCGGCTGCACACCCGGCCGGCGACGGGCGACGGCGGGCGCCTGAGGGTGGGTGCGGCGTTCCGCCAGCCGTTCCGCGGGGCGCCGGGCATGCAGATCACGACAATCGCGGAGCTTCGGCTCGACCGTGCCGTAGTACGCATGCCCCAGATGCGTAGTACGGCACGGTCGACCCGGATCGCGCTAAATGTCGTGATCCGCAGGCTCTCAGGGGGTTCGATCCGCCCGCCGGACCCAAGCGACCGCCGGGTATGGACGCCCGGCGGAACGGCCCCATGGATGCCGAGCGCAGCGAGGCCCCGAAATACCCTAAGGCGCGCTCGAGGACGTCGTGACGATCTGACCGTTGTTGTTGACGTACGACTCGGACGGCGCGCTGTGGATCACGACCGCGAACGTCCCGTGCGGCAGCGCGCCGCTGTCCGTCACGGCCTTGGCCTTGCCGTTCAGACCGGCCGCGACCTCCCACGCGACCACGTGACGACCCGGCGCCACCGCGGTCACGGTCCAGTCGAACTTCGCCGTGTCGCCGGGCGGCAGCGGACCGAGGGCCCATGTGTTCGAGTACGCGGTGACGGCGCCGCCGGGGCTGCCGCTGCCGTCGGCCGAGCCGGGCTGGCAGCCGGCATTACACGCGCCCGGGGGCCGGTCGACGACCCACACCGGCCGCGAGGGGTTCGCGAGCCCCGGCATCTGCAGATCCTGCGCGAACGCCGCCGCGTCGGTACCCTCGCCCGCCGGCGCTGGATACGCGCAGGTGACATTGCAGACAGTCACCGCGACGTTCGGGATCGTCTTCGAGCCGGTGTTGCGCACGGCGAGCACGAGGTGGGTGTGCTCGGACAGGCGCTGTGAGCCCGGGAACGTCGCGGTCGTCACCGCCACGGGGAAGTTGCCGCTCGGCTCGCTCGCGTCCTGGCGCGCCCCGCCGCCACACGCGCTCACCACGACCGCCAAACAGCAGATCAGACCAAGACTCCTGCACCTCACGGGGCGCCGAACATAGCAACTGCCCCAAGCGATCACGCCGGTTCTGGCGACGGTTGGAATTTGGTATTTCCGGGCAGAGAGCCCTAGGCTTAGCCGTCAGCCGCGTGGCGGCAGTGCAGACCAGGGAGGCTGGAGCAAGATTTGATCAGAGCCGTCGCCGATCGTGGGTACACGCCCATCAAGGGCCTACTCGAAGAGGTCGGCAACATGATGATCCTGACCGGCAAGACGCTGGTCTCCGCGGTGCGGCCGCCCTATCCGTACGGCCCCGAGTTCGTCGGCCAGTTCATGTTCGCGCTGCGGCTGTGCTGGTTCCCGCTGCTGATCTCCACGATCGCCTTCGGGTACGAAGCGCCGGGGCTTCAGGCGGCGAACTTCCTCGTGTTGTTCGGCGCGCTCGACCGCCTCGGCGGATTCTTCGTGCTCGCGTCGATCCGCGAGTTCGCCCCGTTCGTCGACGCGATCGTGCTCGCCGGCGTCGCCGGCACGGCAATCACGGCCGACCTCGGCGCCCGCAAGATCCGCGAGGAGCTCGACGCGCTCCAGGTGCTCGGCGTCGACCCGATCAAGAACCTGGTCGTGCCTCGGTTCCTGGCGCTGATGCTGGTCACTGGCCTGTTCGACATCTATGCGGTGATCTTCGGCGTGTTCGGCGGGATCCTGGCGACGCTCGTCAACCACGCGTCGCTCGGACCGTTCTTCTCGACGTTCTTCAACAACGCCGAGACGACCGACCTATGGGGATCGGTGGTCAAGACGACTCTGTTCGGCGCGATCATCGCGGTCGTCTGCTGCTACAAGGGCATGACCGCGTCCGGTGGCGCGGAGGGGGTCGGGCGCGCCGTCAACCAGGCAGTCGTGATCGCGTTCCTCGGGATCTTCGCGTTCAACTACGCGTTCACCCAGACGCTGCTCGCCACCCACCCGGAAATCACGACGATCCCACGATGACCGCATGAACGACCTGATCGTCACGCCCAAGGAGTGGATCGAGAGCTTCGGCGAGATCGCGAAATTCACCGCGCAGGTGCTCGGCGAGGTGTTCCGCCTGCGCGTGTTCAAGTTCTTCGGCGAGGCGTTACGGCAGGCGGGAATCCTGATCGTCGGCTCGGCGCTGGTGATCTGCCTGCTGGTGTTCATCGTCGGTCTCACGTGCGGGATCGAGGGCGCCTACCTGCTGCGCTCACAGGGCGCGCCGGCGTTCTCGGGCGTGTTCTCGGCTTGGTGCGACCTGCGCGAGCTCGCGCCGCTCGCGTTCGGCTACATGATGGCCGCGAAGGTCGGGACCGGCATCGTCGCCGAGCTCGGCTCGATGCGGATCTCCGACGAGATCGACGCGCTCGAGGTGATGGGGATCAGCGGCATGACGTTCCTGTGCGGGACCAGGCTGCTCGCGGCGTGGATGGTGCTCCCATTCGTGTACGTGATCTCGATTGGCGCCGGGTTCCTCGCGAGCTACATCGCGGTCGTGCAGCAGATCGGTGACGTCTCATCAGGGGGGTACTTCCTGATCTTCTGGGAGTTCCAGAACCCACCCGACCTGTTATTCAGCCTGATAAAGGCGATGGCGATGGCTACGCTCATCGTTCTGGTCGGCTGCTATTACGGGTACAACGCAAGCGGTGGGCCTGTGGGCGTAGGTACCGCCACCGCGAAGTCGATGGTCTTGAACTTGGTCGGAGTACATCTCATCGGAATGCTCGGCACGCAGCTCTTCTGGGGCGCCAACCCCCGGGCACCAATCGGAGGCTGAAGATGGCGTCGTCGGACGAACGGAAGTGGGTCCCTCAGAGCGGAGATGAGCCGGCGCCGTTCGACGCGGGGGACGGGCGGAGTGCGCAGGGTCCGGCGCCACTGGAGTCCGGATCGCGCGTGTCGGTCGTCGACGAGCAACCGCCGCGTCCCGGGCCGCCCCCCGGCGCGTCCGAGGACGAGTACAAGTGGCACACCTACAAGGTGTATCCGTCGGGTCGCCCCGACGCGGTCGAGTTCATCGACACCTACAAGGCGTTCGGGCGCACCCAGATCCTCCGGGGGCTGAACATGGGGCTGCCCGAGGGGATGGTGTCGATGATCCTCGGGCCGTCGGGGACCGGGAAGTCGGTGTGCATCAAGCACATGGTCGGGCTGCTGTATCCCGACGAGGGCGACATCCTCGTCCATGGCGAGTCGGTCCCGAACATGCCCGACGAGCGGCTGTTCGAGATGCGCAAGAAGTTCGGGCTGCTGTTCCAGGACGGCGCCCTGTTCGGGTCGATGAACCTGTTCGACAACGTCGCGTTCCCGCTACGCCAGCACACCGAGAAGAGCGAGAACGAGATCGAGGACATCGTCATGCGGCGGCTCAAAGAGGTCGGGCTCGCCGACGCCCGCACGAAGATGCCGAACGAGCTGTCAGGCGGAATGCGCAAGCGCGCCGGGTTCGCGCGGGCGCTCGTGCTCGAGCCCGACATCCTGCTGTTTGACGAGCCCGACTCGGGGCTCGACCCGGTCCGCACCGCGCTGCTCGGGGAGCTGATCCTCGAGATCCACCGCGACATGATGGAAGAGGCGAAGGCAAAGGGGAAGGAGCACCTCCCGACCTTCTGCGTGATCACGCACGACATCATGAGTGCCCGTCGCGTCGCGGACTACATCAACGTGCTCTGGAAGGGCCGGATCGTCGAGGCGGGCCCGGCCGAGGACATGCTCAACTCCGAGAATCCGTTCATCCGCCAGTTCCTGTCGGGGGAGTCTCAGGGTCCGCTCGCGATGGACTAGGCTCCGTCGATGAACAGGTGCGAAGTTGAGACGTTCGAGGAGCAAGCATGGCAAGGACGCAGGGGCGCAGTCGTAGCGGCGCTACGTCAAGTCCCGAGGACGCAGCCAGGCGATGCTCATTCGGACGCCTCAACGAGCAAGTGTTCATCGGCGGGCCCGTAACCGACGAATGATGGGGAGGGTGTTGGAGCGGCTGGCGCGAGCCGCCGCGAGTAGACCGGCGGTTACGCTCGGCATCGTGGTTGCGCTTGCCCTGTGCGGCGGCGCCCTCGCGCTGCGCCTGCAGCCGAACACGAACAGCGACACCTTCGTCAGCCGGTCCTCGCCGACGTTCCAGGCGAGCCTAGACGACAACAACCACTTCGGGAGCGACCCGGTCGTGATCCTGATCCGGGAGCCGCTGACCGATCTGGTCGAGACCAAGGACCTCGCGACGGTCAGCCAGCTCGAGGCGTGTCTCGCCGGCGAGGTGCTGGTGGCCAATCAGCAGCTGCAGGCGTTCACGCCGGTTCCGGCCGGATCCGCGAAGCCGTACGGCGGGTGGAACAGCCCGTGCGGCAAGCTGATGAAGGCGCGGCCGGCGCAGGTCGTGTACGGGCCGGGGACGTTCCTGAACCGCGCGGTCGCGGCCGTCAACACCGAGATCGCGCAGATAACGAGCGCGGCCCAGCAGACGGTTCAGACCGCCAAGACGAGCGCCTACAGGATCGCGCTGGCCCGGCACCTATCGCGCCAGGAGGCGACCAAGCTCGAGAACGCCGCTGGCTCGATCGCGCAGGCGCAGGAGACGACGAACCTGCTCCAGATGTACCTGACCTCCGGCATCTCGGGCCAGCCGAGGATCGACGATCCGCAGTTCATCCCCGAGATCGTGTTCGATCAGACCCGCGGCGTGAACCAGCCGAAAGCGCGGTTCGCGTACCTGTTCCCGAGCGCCAACTCCGCGCTGATCCAGGTCCGGCTGAAGGCGTCGCTGACACCGGCGCAACAGGCCCAGGCGATCAAGTGGATCCAGGAGGCCGTGCAGATGCCGATGTTCCGCTCGGCCTACCACGGCACGTACACGGTCTCGGGCGTGCCGGTGGTGACCGACGCCCTCGCCTCGACCATCACCGGTGGGATCGCCGGCCTGCTCGCCGCAGCGGTGTTCGTGATGGGCGTCGTGCTGCTGCTCGTGTTCCGGAGCCGGCCGCGGCTGCTGCCGCTCGGGATCGCGCTCGCCGCGGCGGGGATCACGTTCGGCGCGGTGTCGCTGGTCGGCGCGTCGCTGACGATGGCCTCGATCGCGGTGCTGCCAATCCTGATCGGGCTCGCCGTCGACTACGCGGTCCAGTTCCAGGCGCGCACCGAGGAAGCCGGGGGGGACGTCGCTCAGGCGGCGGCCGCGGCCGCGCCGACGATCGCGACCGCCGCCCTGGCCACCGCGGCGGGATTCCTGGCGCTGCTCCTCTCGCCCGTGCCGATGGTCCGCGGGTTCGGGGAGATCCTGATCGTGGGCATCGCGATCGCGCTTGCGTGCGCGTTCACCGCGGGTTCGGCGGCGATGGTGCTGAGCCGGCGCCGGCCGCCGGTTCCCCGCTGGAATCCGCCGGCGCTCGGGATCGTCGGCGCCTCGGCGCGCGGCGCGGGCGAGATTCTCGACGATGCTCGCTCGTCGGTCTCCTCGCGCGTGAGCTCGGCCGGGCGGGGGGCGGTGGCGCGAGCGGCGCGGCGTCCGGGACGAGTGCTTTTGATCGGGTTGGTGCTGGCCGCCGCCGGCTGGGTCGCCGACACGCAGATGCCGGTCCAGTCCGATGTGACCAAGCTCGTGCCGTCGAACATGCCGGCGCTGCGAAACCTGCGGACGCTCGAGCGCGTGACCGGCGTGTCGGGCGAGATCGACGTGGTCGTGCACTCGAGCAACGTCGCGACCCCTCAGACGATCAGCTGGATGGTCGGCTACGAGAACAGGCTTCTGGCGCATTTCGGCTACGTCGAGGCCAAGGGGTGCGCACAGGCGACGCTGTGCCCGGCGCTGTCGCTACCGGACCTGTTCTGCTCGGGTAGCCAGGCCACGAGCGGCTCCTGCACGAGCTCATTGTCAACCCGGCTGATATCGAGCCTCTTGAAGGCGGTGCCACCGTACTTCTCCCAGGCGGTGATCACGCCCGATCACCGCGAGGCGACGCTCGCGTTCGGCATTCGCCTGATGCCGCTGTCGCGCCAGCAGCGCGTGATCGACTACATGCGTACGCAGATGCATCCGCCCCCGGGGGTCAACGCGGAGCTCGCCGGCCTGCCGGTGCTCGCCGCGCAGGCGGACGCGTCGCTGTCGTCGTCGGGACGGCGTATGCTGATGCTGCTGGCCGGGCTTGTCGCGGTCGGCTTCGTGCTGCTGGCGGTTCTGCGCACGGTCGAGCGCGCGCTCGTTCCGCTCGTGCCGATCGCGCTCGCGACCGGGTGGTCGTCGCTGATCCTGTTCGCGACGCGGATCCCGCTGAACCCGATGTCGGCCGCGCTCGGCGCGCTCGTGATCGCGATCTCCACCGAGTTCAGCGTGCTCCTCTCCGAGCGGTTCCGCCAGGAGCGGCGCGCCGGCCGGGTGCCGGCCGATGCTCTCGCGCGGACCTACCGCTTCACGGGATCGGCGGTGCTCGCCTCCGGGATCACGGCGATCGCCGGGTTCGGGGTACTCGCGCTGTCGAGCATCACGATGCTCCGCGACTTCGGCCTAGTCACGCTTGTCGACCTGACGGTCTCGCTCGGCGGCGTCCTGCTCGTGCTGCCCTCGGTGCTCGCGTTGTCGGAGCGGCGGGGCGTCCTGCGGAGCGTGCGGGACCGGGTCGGGCGAGTGGCCGGCGCGTTCCCGCGGCGGCGGCGGGCACACGTGGCGTGAGCGGGTCCGAGCCCGCCCGGCCGCCTGAGGGCGAGCCGCCGACTCCGCTCAGAGCCCTCGTCGACAACCGGCGCTACGGCTGGATGGTCGGGGGCCTCGCGCTGCTGCTGGCGACCGGCTTTTTGGTCTTCGCGCTGACGTCTCACCATTCCGGGTCGGGGACGCCGGGGATCCCCGCCGGTCAGCCGCTTCGCTATTTCGCCGCGCCGCTGGCCGCGTCGACGTTGAACGGCGACGCCAACCTAACTCCCCCTTGCACGCTCGCCCGCCACGACCCGCGCGCGTTGAACGTCTGCCTGCTGGCCAAGCGCGGGCCGCTCGTGCTCGATTTCTTCGTGACCGACTCGGGCGCGTGCGAGCGCGAGGTGAGCACGATGCAGGCACTCGCGGATTCGCCGGAGACGCGGGGCGCTCAGTACGCCGCGGTGGCGGTCAACACGAGCCACGGCGCCGCCGCGAAGGCCGTGCGTTCCCACCGGTGGATGATTCCCGTGGCGTATGACGCGGACGGCGGCGTCGGCGGCCTGTACGGCGTCACCGCGTGCCCGCTGCTCGAGCTCGCCTATCGTGGGGGGACCGTGGCTCAGCGATTGATCGGCGAGCACTGGCTCTCGCAGACCGCGCTCGCGGCGCAGGTGCAGGCCTTGCTGCGTCACGGGTGAGCGACAGATGAGCTTCGGGAGCGGGTTCGTCGAGCCGCGGCTCCTCGAGGAGTTCCCCGGGCTGCGGTTGACCTGGACCGCAGTGGATGCGCGCGTGCGCGGCAGCTCGCGCGAGGTCGAGCGCCGCCTCCGCGAGCTGTCGAATCGCTACCGCGGCGCAGGCGTGGTGGCGATGCGCACGCAGCCGATCCCGCACGCGTACCGGGCGTTCTTTCGCCAGGTCGGGCTCGATCCTGACGCGGCGCGCATCCCGAGCGAGGCCGTCGCGGTGCAGCGGTTGGTCCAGGGCCACTTCCAGTCGCGCGACGCGCTTGCGGACGCGCTGCTGATTGCAGTCGTCGAGACCGGCGTGCCGGTGTGGGCGCTCGACGCTCGCGTCGCTGATCCGTCGAGCCTCGGGATCCGTGTTTCGGTGGCTGGCGAGCGGATCGGTGCCGGCGGGATTCCGTTGTCCGAGGGGCAGCTCGTGATCGCGGACGAGGGCGCCGTCCACGCGGCGCTATTCGGCGAGCCGGCGCCGGAGCACGCGCCGGGGCCGCGCACGCGCCGGATCGTGCTGTTCGCGGTCGGCGTCGCCGGAGTCCCCGCGATCCACCTCGATGAGGCGCTGCGGGTGGCCTCCGATGTCCTCAGGACCGCCTAAATCGGGGTGGCGGCGGCTGGTAAGCTGGCCCGAGCTCCCGAGAGGAGGCACTGTTGGAGCTTCTCGAACACGACCCACGTGCGGTTCTTCCCGGTTCGACCGCCGTCCCGGTGGCCGCCCCGGAGTGGGACGAGCGCGCGGCTCGCCGGTCGCTCCGGGCGCAGATCGACAGGCTCGAGCGGGAGCTCGCGGACGCCTTCGTGACCGCCTTCCCGATGGGAGGCCTCGATGAGGAGCCCACGCGGCCGTCGGCCGCGCCGCGGCTGCTCGACCTCGGCGAGCTCGAGCGCGTTCGCGACGAGCTAGCGGCGCGCGTCCAGGCCGCTCGCGCGACGATCGCCGAGCGAGCCGATCAGCAGGCGGCGTGTCGGGTGGCGCTCGAGAAGATGCTCCTCGAGCCGGGGCGGTACCGGTTCGTGCGGATCGCGAACCGCGACATCGGCGAGCCCGGATGTGGCGTGTGGTACGTCCGGCCGCGGCTCGGGCTGATCGGGATGCTGATGGGATGGTGGGAGGTCAAGCTCTCCTCTGGCTGTCCGTTAGCCATCGCCGCGGGCGCCCGTTGACGGGCGCCGCGGCCCGCAGTCGAAGCTAGGCTCGGGGGCTACGTGCGCGATCTGCTGAGGACGGGCGCCGGCGCGACGCTGGTACTGCTGATCATGTTCATCGGCAGCCTCGTCCTGTGGATCGGGACGCCGCTGCTGTGGCTGTGGGTCGGCTCGCAGGTCCAGGGGGCAACGTCGTCGCTCGGCACCGCGCTAGGCGTGAGCTTCATCGGCGTGGTGGCGACGATCGGGCTCGTCGCGGCGGTGCTCGCCAAGCTGAGCGACGTGTACCGCGCGAACCGTCGCGCCCGGGGCCTTGCTGACACCGGGCACTACGTGCTCGAGACCGTGCTGGTGGTAAGCGCCGGCCTGACGCTGGCGGCGTTCGTGGTGTGGTTCTTCTTCTTCGCCGGCGCGAGCCCGGTGCCGGTCGGAATCCAGATCTGAGGTCGTGGTCGCCGGCGGGCGAGAGTGGTCCTTCGCCCGGGTCCCGCGCCACCGCCCGGGGGCGGGCGGTGGCGCGGGGCCGTCATGGCTTCTCTACACGCAGACGAGCTCGGACGCTCGAGCTGTGCACGACTCGAGCTGGTCCGCGAGTAGATGGCGCTGACGATCGGTGAGCGCGCCGATCGCCTTGGTCTCCGTGATGTGATATCGCGAGAGGAACTTCCTGCACTTCGTGCTGCCCCAACGCCGCTGGCTCATCAGCAGCTCCCCGATCGCCCAACTGAGCGCTTCGTCAGGCGGATCCAAAATGATGTCCGCGACGGAAGCTTCTCCCTCAGCGATCCTTCGCTTCAGCTCCGCGCGGGCGAGCCTGACCGCGTTGGCTCGTTCCAGCGCTCGCATCCGTTGCGGCGCCGGGGTCATCGTGGCGGTCTCACTCATTTGGTGCTTCGCTTCCTCCCATTCGGTCCGACGCAGCGGACACTCTTGTTTACACATAGCCAGGGGTCCGCTAGGGCCCCCTCCCGTGGGTCCTTAACCTGCACGACTGCTTTTCCCGCACGCACAGACGGGCGGTTCCTACACCCCCGTTCCGGCCTTTCCCTACCTTATCGACCCCGGTACTGCAGGTCCGTTTGGTAGAGCAAGAAGCTACGACATCGGCGCGAGTAACAGCAACGTCACAAGTGCTGCCCATGCGCTCATAGCGTGTTTTTTTTGAGTCCGCGGTCTTGTGCGAGTGTGGACAAGCGAGTCGCCCGGGGCACGCCCTTAAGGCGGGGGGTGAGGGCACACCTAGGCCCGGCCGGGCAGCGCCCCGTGCTCGGCTTCGAACCACCGCTTGGCGTCCGCGAAGATCTCGAGCGCTTGATCGAGCGTGTCGTGATCGTGGGTGGCCATCACGCTTGTCCGCAGCAGCGCGCCGGCCGGCGGCACGGCCGGGTGGAGCGCGACGTTGACGTACAGGCCGCGGTCGTACAGCGCCTTCCACAGGAACGCGGCCTTCCAGTCGTCGCCGACTACGACCGGAACCACCGTGGTGACGATCTCGGTGCCGTCGGCCAGCCGCGTCGGCTTGACGACCTGGAAGCCGAGCTCGTCGAGGCCCCGATGGAGGTAGCGGGCGTTGTCGAGGACCTTGTCGAACAGCCCGCGGCCTTCGGGGGAGCGGCAAATGCGGACCGCCGCGAGCGCCGCGCCGAGCGCGGCGGGGACGGCCGAGGCGGTGAACATGAACGGACGCGAGGAGACCCGCAGGAACTCGATCACGTCGGCCGGGCCGGCGATCACGCCGCCGCACGAGGCCAGCGACTTCGAGAACGTGGCCATTCGCAGGTCGACCTGGTCCTCGACCCCGAACAGCTCCGACGCGCCGGCGCCGCGGGCGCCGAGCACGCCCAGCGCGTGGGCCTCGTCGACCATCAGCCGGGCGCCGTAGCGCCGGCTCATCTCGGCGATCTCGGGTAGCGGCGCGACGTCGCCCTCCATCGAGAACACACCGTCGACGACGACCAGGATCCCGCCCGCGTCGCCGGCGGCCTTCTCGAGCGTCTGCTCGAGCTTGTCGATGCGGTTGTGGCGGAACGGCCGAAGCTTGGCCCGCGAGAGGATGCACCCGTCAAGGATCGAGGCGTGGTCGCCCGAGTCAACGACGACGGTGTCGCCGGGCGCGAGGATCGTCCCGAGCGCGCCCACGTTGGCCTGGTGGCCGGTGGTGAACACGAGCGCGGCCTCGGTCCCGAACCAGTCGGCGAGCTCGCGCTCGAGCTCGAGGTGGAGGTCGGTGGTTCCGTTCAGGAACCGCGAGCCGGTGAGGCCGGTCCCGTAGCGGGTCAAGGCGTCTCTCGCCCCCTGCGCGACGCGTTCGTCCCCGGTCAGGCCGAGGTAGTTGTTCGACCCCAGCATGATCCGGCGCTTGCCCTCCATCTCCACTACCGGCAGAGTGGGGCCCTCCAGCACGCGGAAATACGGGACCAGGTCGAGCTCGCGGGCGGCGCGCAGCTGCTCGAGGCGCTCGTGCTCCCGGGCTTTCGCGAAGACATCTATCGAGGTGGACATATAACGTTCTGGATCAGATGGCGGTAGACGTGACCCTGCCGGCTCGTCGGGCCTTTGAGATACGCCCCGTCGCGAGCAAGCGCGATCTGAACACTTTCATCAAGCTGCCGTGGCGGCTTTATCGTAACGAGCCCAACTGGGTCCCGCCGTTGCTGCTCGACCGCAAGCGGTTCTTCGACCGGGAGCGCAATCCGTTCTTCAAGCACGCCGAGGTCGAGTTCTTCCTGGCCTGGCGGGGCGATGAGCCCGTCGGCCGGATCACCGCGCATGTCGACCGCCACTTCAACGAGTTCCAGCATCACGACTGGGGGATGTTCGGGTTCTTCGAGTGCGAGAACGACCCCGAGGTCGCGAACGCACTGCTTTCCCAGGCCGAGGACTGGCTGCGCGCGCGCGGGCGCGATCGGATGGTGGGGCCGATGAACTTCACGACCAACGACGAGTGCGGGATTCTGATCGAGGGCTATGAGCTGCTGCCGACCGTGCTGACCGACTGGCACCATCCCTACTACCCCGGGTTGCTCGAGGGCGCCGGGCTGACCAAGGCGATGGACCTGTACATGTGGTCGCTCGCCGTGGCCGACCGAGGGTCCGTGCACCCGGCGATCTGGCGCGTGGCGGCCGAGGTCGAGAGCAAGTACGGGATCAAAGTCCGCAACATGCGCAAGAAGGACATGGAGGCCGAGATCGGGCGGTTCCTCGAGGTCTACAACGCTGCATGGGAGCGGAACTGGGGCTTCACGCCGCTGACCGAGGAGGAGGTCCGCCACTACGCCAAGGACCTGAAGCCTGTGCTGGACGAGAACTGGGCGTTCATCGCCGAGAAGGACGGCGAGCCCGTCGCCGCCGCCCTGACGCTGCCCGACTACAACGAGGTCCTGATCCACCTGAACGGCCGCCTGCTTCCGTTCGGATGGGCCAAAGCGCTGTGGTACAGGCGCAAGATCGACCGCGTGCGGGTGTTTGCGCTCGGGGCCAAACCCGAGTGGGTGCACACCGGGGTGGCGGCCAAGCTGTACGAGCTCCACTACGACGCCGCCGAGCGCTTGCCGCAGAAGAGTGGCGAGACGGGGTGGACGCTCGAAAGCAACACCCGCATGAACCGCGCGATGGAGCGCATGGGCGGAAAGATCGTCCGGACGTACCGGGTGTACGAGAAGCTTCTTTGAAGTTGACCGCCGCCGCTGTCACCATGTCGCGGGCATGACTGAGCCTTTCGCGGACGAACACGCCCCCGAGGTTGCTGCCTCGGAGGGCCCTGAACCGGGTCCGGTAGAGCCCGAGGAGGAGGTCGTCGACGGCTTCCCCGTGGTCGCCGAGGTCCGGACGATTGAGCGCCCGAGCTCGGCGTCGCTGCCCGCCGTCCAGGCCGCCGCGGCGGCCGCCACAGGGTTCGTCGCCGGTGCCGCCACGATCGCCCTGATCAAGCGCCGGTCCGCTCGCAAGGTGGTGCGCAACAGCAAGAACGGCTCGCGCCGCGTCACCGACCTGTTGCCGATCACGGCGTCGCGGTCGTTCCTGGTCGACGTGCACGTGATCGGCAAGCAAGGAGATTGAGCGCGCCCAGCGCTCCGGGGGTGGAGGTCCGCGTCGAGGTTCGGCCGCGGTGGCTGTTCTCGCTGCCGCTTCGGAACGGCCTCGACGGCCTGACGCGCGTGCGAGGCGGCGTGCTCCACCGCCTGCTCCATTTCGGCGAGCTCCCGGTGCTCGTGCGCGTCGCGCAGCCGTCGCGGGATCGCGTGGTGTTCGGCGCGCGGGCGGCGGATCGGGTGGCGGCCGAGTGGGGGATCGAACGGATGCGGCTCGCGCTCGGGATCGACCAGGACATCGAGCCGTTCTACGAGCGGTTTCGGTCCGACCCACTGATCGGCCGATCGGTGCGGACGTCTCCAGGGCTGCGCGCCGGTGGCAAGCCCGAGCCGTTCGAGGCGCTCGCGTGGGCGATCTGCGAACAGCTGATCGAGTTCAGCCGGGCGGCGGCGATCCAGCGGCGGCTGATCGCGCGGCTCGGGCGGAGATGCCCGACGAGCGGCATGCGCGATTCCCCGACGGCGGCGGTCATCGCCGCCCAGGCGCCGGCGCTGCTCGAATCGTTCGATCTGTCCGCAGGACGGGCGGTGACGTTGGTTCGCGCCGCGCGCGAGGTCGCGAGCGGACGCATCGACCTGGTCGACCCCGACCACGAGTGCGGGTGGCGCCGGCTACGCGCGATCCGCGGGATCGGCAGCTGGACGGTCCAGATGCTGGCGCTGACCGGTCAGGGACGTTTGGATCAGCTGCCTTGCGGAGACGTGGGGTATTTGAAGCTGGTGGGGAGGCTCCGGGCCTCGGGGAATCCGTGGGCGCGCGCCACCGAACAGGAAGTCGAGGAGTTGTTCACCCCGTACGCGCCGTGGGCAGGACTGGCGGGGCTCCATGCCCTCCGGCTCGGTGGCGGGTCGGCGGCGACCCGGATCGCGGCATAACGCGCCCCGCGCGGCAGGCTTCCGGGTCTCGGGCGACGAA
>Ga0335076_10000150_pt1 | contig 57226 bp, 48 predicted proteins | sample Lox_Sample_25_FD_206717 | JGI IMG/M metagenome (GOLD analysis project Ga0335076, IMG submission 206717) | Soil microbial communities from Loxahatchee National Wildlife Refuge, Florida, United States - Lox_Sample_2.5 | ecosystem: Environmental > Terrestrial > Soil > Wetlands | place: USA... | reverse complement strand
CGCCCAAACGGTACCCGGCTCGCTAGAGGTATCGGCCTCCATCGTCGCGGGGCCTGCGGCGTTGGTAAACAGCGGGTGCACGTATTGGCCGTGCGTGAGATCGAGCAAGTTATCGGCGATCAGTTGGTAGTTGGCGGCCACGTGAACGTAGCCGGTCACGAACGTGAACCGCCCAGAATCATCAAACTCAGTGAAGTCCCGAATCTGCGACCGGTCCACTCGCGAAGCCTCGCCCATCCAGATCCAGACTATGCCGTAGCGCTCTGCAACGATGTATCTCTTGACTCGAGCGCCCGGCGGAATCTTCCCGTCGCCGTGGGGATTGAATATGCAGCTGCCGCTCTCATCGTATTTCAGGCCGTGATACTTGCATTCGACGACGTTATTCTCCAGACGACCTAGGTGCAGCGGAACAAACCGATGCGCGCATCGGTTCCCTAGCGCTACGATCGCTCCGTCCGTTTTACGGAAGAGCACGATAGGCTCACCAAGGATCGTACGCGGCAACATTTCTTCGCGAAGCTCTCTCGCCCACGCTGCCGCGTACCAGGTATTTCGGAGAAAAGCCATGTTGCTCCTCCCGCTCCAGGTTCAGGAGCTTCGGATCACGCGACCAGTGCCGCAGCTATGAGGTGTGTGCCGACCGGTCACCTTCCTGCCGCACCACAGCGCCCATCAGCGTTTGAGCTGACCGAGGCGTCATACTATTACCTGCGGATGCGGAGTGTCGCCTGCCGTGCGCTCACCTAGAATCGGTACGTGCCTGTCAGCCCTAGTGTTCGAGGTCGCGAACTCATGTCGAAAAACAGTGGTAAGGGCGGGTAGTAGCGCGAATCGAACAGCACCGGATGCGTGTTTGTAAGATTCGTGCCGAACAAAGACACGTCGAAGCCGCTCCAGCGAAGGCCAAGCCGAGCTGACAAAGACTGCGCCTGCGTCTGGTAGAAGGGAGCAGGATCGTATGAGATGGTGATGGGATCCTGGAATACGAGCGGGCTCTTGTATCTCGCCGAAACCTGATAATCGACTCGAAGATAGGGCGCCCGCGCCGGGAGCAACGGAATCTGGTATTCGCTCGAGGCGATAACGGTCCAGGGTGCCACCGGTAGGTAGTCGCCCTTGCCGGCCAGCGCTGTCGTCGACCCGGGCGCAGCGTATACGGTCTCGTTATACCGCGCGTCGGTGTAGCTCCCGGTCAGCTCGAGAAGCAGGTTATCCGTCGCTCGCGCCTGGATCTCAATGTCGCCGCCCTTGCTTGTCACCTTTCCAAGGTTGCCTACGAAGCTGAAACCGCAAGCCGGCAAGTAAACGCTATTTTGAATATTGGACCAATCGATGTAGAAAGCACTGAAGTTGATCTGAAGACGGTGATTAAAGAGCGAGTTCTTGGCGCCGGCTTCGTAGCTCCATAAGCTGTCCGAGTTGTAACTAGGCGGCCCACTTGCTAACCCGAGCTGCGAAAGGCTTCCGGCGCATGATGCGCCGAGTGGCCCGTTGATCCCTCCGATGCGGTATCCCTTTGCCGCGCTAGCGTAGAAGAGCGCGTCAGGGCTGGGTTGGTAGGACAGACCGAACTTCGGGGTGACAGGGTGTTCGGTCGTCGAGCCTGAAGTGGTCACGGGCGTTGGTCCAATTTCTGGGCCGGACGAGTATTGCGCGCCGCTAGCATCAGCCTTCGACACGCGCACACCGGCAGTGAGCGTGAGCGAATCAAAAACCTTCCAGTCGAGCTGGCCATATCCGGCAAGCTGCTTGTCAAGCGCCCACGCGTATGGCGTTTGCAGCAGATAGCCGCCCGGCAGCAAGGGGCCGACGGCAGTGTCCCAGGAAACACCGTACAGAGCGGTGAACTCACTCGGTAGCGACGGATCCTTGATCGCCACCGAAGTGTTCTCCCGCGCGTGCTCGTAAAAGACCCCTAGCACCCACTTCAGCCTAGAGTCCGCCCTATCCGACTCCAGCCGGATTTCCTGGACAAAGTTGTCCTGTCGGTCGGTGTTATATTGAGGCGCGGTAACACCCGGCGGCGGGTAGGGAAAGTTCGGGTAGGTCCCACCAAAAAGATAGGTCGCGCGGTCGAGCATCGTAGCGTCGGTGGTCGAATATTGATCGCGGGAAAAATAGGACGTATTCGATATAAGACGGGCGGCGCCGAAACTCCAGACGATCTTCAGGGCCGGCAAGTAGAACTTGTCCCTGTCGGGACTCGGGATGACATTGCCGTTGTTGAACTCGTTGCCGCTAGGATTGGACAATTCCTTCCAGTAGTACCCCGTGTCATTGAGATACTGTTCCTGGTAATACAAGGACGGTGTGATGACTAACCCCTCAGTCACCACCCAAGTAAGTGCGCCTCGCAGCGTGGTCGTCTGCTGCCAATTCGAGCGGGCGTCGACCGTGTCGCCGGTAGCGAAGTTGACACGATTTACCCATCCTCCATCATTACGAAATGAGGCGCTGAGCCGAAAGCCGAGCTTGTCGTCGATGATCGATGAGCCGCCCGCGGCACCGACTGCATAACTTGGGTCGCCGTTGGCCGTCGTGGCAAGCTCCGACAGAAAATAGCCTGAAGAAGCGGTTAACCCCGGCTCCGGTGAGATAAAGCGGACAGCACCGCCTTCGGCACCCGCTCCGAAGAGTGTGCCTTGCGGGCCGCGCAACACCTCGACCCGGCTGACGTCAAACAGCGCCGGATAAGGATTCTGCGAAGTGAGGTTGATATGCCGCGTTTCGATAGGCGTGTCGTCGATGTAGAGTGCTGTCGTCGCAGCGCCGGCAATGGAATCAATGCCGCGGATGGCGATGTCTGACCCGGCGCCGCTCGAAGTCGTATAAGCGCCATTGCGTAGGAATGTGACTCCTGGCGATAGCCGGGTGAGATCGTCGATTCCGCGCACGGCCTGCGCGTCGAGTGTTTCCTGGGTGAATACACCCACGCTTGCAGGGACGTCCTGCAGTCGCTCACTGCGCCGCTCGGCGGTAACGACGACCTCTTGGAGGTCCCCGCCACTAACCGCCGTGCTCTCCGCGGAGGAAGCTTCGCTAGATATGCTGGCTGTAACGGCCGCGAACGCTCCCCCTAACATCAGAACCCAACGGCGTTCTCCAAGCGAATACATGGATTGTCTCCTATGCGCTTTCACCGCTTTGACCATCGATAGCCGGCTGTGCCCCGTGAAGCATGTTTTCACCGCTCGCCAGAACTCGTCGCAAGCGCATTTTCGTTTTCGCCAAGGCATCACCACTCGTGATCGTACCGTGTGATCACACCTAATGCAACGTGCTTGAACTAAACAGGGGAAGCGCGGATCACTTCCGTCACGAATCCCCTGCGCAGGTGGGGCAACGAGACCCAGGCGGTGGGCCGTTCGATCCGCGCAGCTGGGTCGAAGCAAGGGCAACGCAATGCGCCACCGGGCCGGTAGCGATCGCGAAGGCCTGAGATGCCGCCGCTTGTTCTTTTTAGGCCGCCGCCAAGTCAGAGATCTTGCGAACCGCTGGACGTGCAAAATGTCCGGAAGCGATCAGAAACTTTGCGCTGTTGAGGATGTCCTGACTGATAGCCTCGCCGGCCGCCTCCGCATCACCAGTCTTCAGTGCCTTAAGGATGTCCTTGTGATGCTTTGCATTCCACAGCGTCTTTGGCGATGGAATGGAGAAGTACGTAAAGGGTCCGACTTGCAGCCAAAGGCTCTCGATCATCGGCAGGAGAATCGTCGACCCGGCGGTGTTGTAGATAAGAAAGTGAAATTCGTAGTTGTGGCGGAGTAATGCATCCCGTTGGTCGTGCTCCACGGCCTCAACCATTTGGGTATTGATCGCCTCGAGCTCCGCGATGATCTCGGGTGTGATGTTACGGCACGCCGCTCGTGCTGCGGCGCTTTCGAGCTGAACGCGCCAATGCACGATTTCCGAGAACTTCTCCTCCGTCATGACCGGGACGATGACCTGACGATCGCCCACGACCTCAAGCGCGCGCTCCGCTATCAGACGATTAATTGCCTCCCGCACGGGCATGACACTCGTACCGATTTGTCCGCTGACGCTGCGCAAGGTCACCTTAGCACCGGGCATAAAAGCTCCGGCCATTAGGGAACGCCGCAGCTCCTGATAGATTAGGGTCTGCATGGTCGCCTTTGTCTTCGGCGAATGCGGAGCCTTGGCGCGCCTGGTGGCTTCATTGTCTTTAAATTTGACTTTGCGATTTTTCCCTCTCATATCGGGATCCCTCGAAATGCGGCTCGCCTTAGGAAATCAGATTGCATCGAATACAAAAGACATTACTTAGCCTGTGCCAACCGCTGCTGACGGAGGTGACGCTGGGCGCCCTTGGAAAATTCACGACGTTACTCTTCATACCATCGCCTTGCCTGGGATATTTGCTAGGTCGCCGGCTCGAAGAGTTCGAGAACGTTGCCATCAGGATCCCGGATGTAGATTGCCAGACCGTAAGGACCCGCTCCCAGCTCGCGTTCGAATTCGACGCCCGCCTCCTTGAGCCGTCGATTGAGAGCTTCCACGTTACGGACCACGAAGGCAAAGTGGTCCACTTGAACTTGCTCACCAGAACCGCCGAGCGTGATCCCTAGGCCCTGCTGGGTGGACACGAACGGGCGACCATCCGCGAGCGGCTTCGCGCCAAGGCGCTCGGAAAAGCCAAGAAGATCGAAATAGAAACGCTTGGAGCGTTCGAAGTCGCGTGTCTTGAGCAGCAGGTGATGTACGGCGATTGTCCGTGGCGCGCGTTGCCGATCAATCCATGTGTCCACATCTGCGGAGGAGCATGTCTCGGCGAAATACTGGTGCCAGACCTCCAGCGCCGCAGCCTCCCACTGTGGGTTTACGCCGGCGATGCAATCGGTAACCCCAACGACGTCGTAGTCTCGAAGATATGCCTCCCGGATCGTCGTCTCCACGCACGCATTCGTAGTGATGCCGGTCAGAAGTAATGCGTCGACACCCAGCATCTCGAGAACCACATGCATGCGCGTCTCGTGGAAGGCGCCGAATCGGTGTTTGCGGATGACGAATGTCGGGTTGTTCGCAAACTCCTTGAGTTCGTCGATGATCGCGGCATCCCATGTGCCGGCCAACGCCGCCACCCGCTTGCGTTTCGCCGTGTGCGACGGAAGCCGCTTCCGACCGCGGCGATGATCGACCGCAAAGTGTTCCTGAAGCGTCCACAGCACGGGTATGTCGACCGCTTGGCAGCGGCTCACCAGAGCCCGGAGCGGTGTCACGACGGAGTTCAGGTGATCGGTGTTTACTCCGGAAATCCCCAAGGTGCCCTCTTTGTGACAGAAGGCGTTCTGCATGTCGACAACGACAAGTGCTGTTTTACGGATATCGAGAAGATCAAGGTTCATTCGGCACTTCCGTTCGATCGATGCCCAGAACGCCCGCGCGGGCCCAACAGTCTCTCGGAACCTCGTGAATAATCACATGCAGCCCGTCGGGCTTTGCGCCGCCATGCTCAACCATGGCGTCTGTGATCGCCTTGCATAACCGACGCTTTTGCTCGAGGGTACGGCCCGGCCACATATGCACTTGCACGACTGGCATGGCTCATTTACTCCTTGCGCTCGGAATGTCAAATAACGCCGACTTACTCGTAGACTGCGGTGGAGGCCGGGATCGATGTCGCTGCAAGCCCAGCTCGTTGAGTAATGTCCAACGCCCGTTTACGCGCCTCGTGAAAGAGCGTTCGCTCGTCGATACGCAGCACTTTCCCGTGACTATAGAGTGCCTGGCCATCTACCCAGGTTTCCGCAATTGACGCTGGAGACGCCGACCATACGAGGGCTTGCACGGGATCCGCGTAAGGAGTCCATTCTATGTGGTCGAGATCGAAAAGGACGAAGTCGGCCTTCTTCCCGACTTCCAAAGAGCCCACTGCGTCGTCCCACAGCAGGGCCCGAGCGCCATCGATCGTGGCCATTCGAAGTGCCTTACGGGCACCCACCATGGCTGCATCATTTCGTGCGTCTTTGAATAACCCGGCGACGAGGTACATTTGCCGCATCAAGTTCAGGTTCCCCGATGCTGATACACCGTCGGTACCGAGGCTGACGGTGACGCCCAGCTCGAGCAACTCCGGGTAGCGGCCGAAGGCCGTTGCGCCTTTGGCGAGCTTCAGCGAGGTCCCCGGACAGAATGCAATCTTCGTATCGTGGGCACGCAGAAGCCGTTCTTCCTCAGCGGAAAGGGCGACGCCATGGGCGAGGACCAGATTGGACCCGAGTCCCCCTGCATCAGCGATCCGCTGAATCGGCCATTTTCCATACTTGGCTTGCGAAATACGCGCTTCCTGAATGCTCGTCGCCAAATGGTAGGTCGTCCCCACGCCGCGTTTTTCGGCTAGCGCGCGGGCACCCACATGCAGAGCGAGCGTACAAGGCTCCTTGCCCTCGATGTTAACCCAGCAGCGGATTCGCCCACCCGCGGAGTTGTGCCAGCGATCGACAGTCTCCTCAAGAGCCGCGAGTGCCGACTCGGGTCCCGGAAAGAAGTGATGCTGCATCATTTCTTCCGACCAACCGGCTGGTGGCGAAAGCGGCCGGTTGTCGGCGGCATGACGGCCGGTAATCCCGCGAATCCCGGATTCTTCGAGTGCGCGCACGGTTCCCGCCGGATCGTTCTGAGCACCCATGTCGAGTAAGCATGTCGTCCCGCAACGCAACATTTCTGCGCACGCAAGCAGCGCGCTGATGTATTCATCCTCGGCGTTCACGTGCGCGTAGAACGGCTTGGCCCATAGAAAGACCCAAGTGCGAGTGTCAAGGTCGTCCGGAAACACGGCGCGGGATAGGGTCTCCGACAGATGGACGTGCGAATCGATGAAACCGGGCGTTATCCCACGGCGACTGCCGTCGATGACTTGATCGAATTGGCGGCGATCCTGCCGCGCGCGTACGTCTGCTGTCAGACCAATATCCGAGATACGATCGTCAACGATCACGATCGCGGCATCGCGAATGACCGTGTCGGCAGCATCGACAGTCAGCGCGAATTCGAGGTGTTCGACGAGAATTCTCATGGTGATAGCCGCTGCCGTGGTAAGGATGTAGCCACCATACAACGTGCCCAGCGGTTACTGAATCTCGATGAGGTTATCCGTATTTGTGACATCGGAGAGTAGCCTACAGCCATCCTCCGTAACGGCCACCACATCCTTGTTCTGCATTCCGAAACCATAGCCCGTATTGTAAACAAGCGGCTCGAAGCCCAGGACCATGCCGGCTTCGAGCGGCACATCGGAATGTGGGCCGAGATAGGGCTTTTCGTGCAGGTGCAAGCCGATACCGTGACCGAGGAAACTTATCGGCGGGAGCTTGAGCTTGCTCAGATGACGTATGAACGCATCGTAAACTGCGCGTGAACTGGCCCCCGGCCTTACCATATCGAGTGTCAGGTACTTGCACTCGACGAGGTTGCGCCAGATCGCCTCCGCATGCGCCGGGGGCGGACCGACGCGGGCGGTGCGGCATACGCCTGCGTGATAGCCGTTGAGCACGGCGAAAATTTCCACGCGGCAAATATCTCCGAACTGCAATTGGCGCTGCGTCGGGCCCACATTCGGGAATACGCTTCGTTCGCCGGTCGCAACGATCAACAGCTTAAAGTTTTCCGCACCCTGTTCGAAAACCCCGCGGGTAAGAGCAGCGGCGATATCCATTTCGGTCGACCCGACAGTGACCTCCTGAAGCGCATCACGAATCGCCCGATCCGCGATACGCGACAGGCGGCGCATGTGCTCGACCTCTGCCGGCGTCTTGATCTGCCGGAGCCGAGCCAACATTTCATCGACCGGGTCAAAGCTTGCCTTGGGCACACTCGCGGTCAAGTCGCGAAACGCGGCCACGGGCAGGTAATCGAACTCGATGCCGATCCGAGCTGCGGCGAGGCCGAAGTCTGACAGCAGGCTCGCCAGGACAGCCATGGGCTTGTCGGTGAATTCCCCCCACGCCCGAACTTCAACGCCGTTGGCCTTAGCGCGCGTGGTCGTCTCTTCCATGTCCACGACCAGAATCCCACACCGCCCGCTCGCCGTGACCACATAGACCGCATGCCGCCAGCGCATGAGCGACTGCGATGGAACGACGAACCCTGACACGTAAGCGAAGTTCTCTGGCGAGACGGCGACTACGGCGTCAAGCCCCGACGCCGCCATGGCCTTAACCAACCGCGCAATGATCTCGGGCCGCATGCCGCGCCTCCCGCGCCGCGTCGTATGCCACGCCGTCCAGGCTAGTGATCATATCTTGTGATCACGTAATCTGCAAGACTGCGCGGAGCAGTCCTTTCGAGTAGAGTGCTCTCGAATACACGGGCAGACTGCGCACAACTCTGGCGCTTCGGGTCGGCGCACGCAGTGCGGGCCGGCGTGACACTTCTCTTCGCACGTCTTGGCTACGCTGCTGCGGCGATTACTGTCTCTCCTGTCGCGAGAGGCCCGGTCATGCGTGGGGCTAATCCGGTCGAGTCAGACACTGGCCGGTGCCAAACGCCTTTTCATCGACCTCCCCCGCTTCGAAGATGACGCGACCGTTAGATACCGTGAGCACTGGCCAACCACGGAGCTTCCAGCCCTCGTAGATGCACGTCCCGTGGCCCTCGTGTCGCACGGTACGTTCCTCGTCGAGATCGACGAGAACCAGGTCCGCGTCGCTTCCAATCTCGAGTGATCCTTTACGAGGATAAAAACCAAATCTGCGCGACGGTGCATACGAGTTCAGCGTTGTCAGTTGCTGCAGCGTCAGGCCGCGGCCCAGCACACCGTGGGTGATCAACAAGGGCAGTTCCCACGGGAAAGCCACGACGCCGGGGAACTCGGTCCACAAATCCACACCCTTCTTCGGCAGGAATGGCACGTGATCGCTGCCAATCGAATTGACCTTTCCTGCAAGAACGCCGCGCCATAGCCACGCCTGCTGCTCCTTGTCGCGCAGTGGAGGAGATATCTTGGCGCGCATGTCGAGATCCGCATCATAGGCAGTGCGCGTCAGGTAGTGGTAGCAGGTTTCGACGGTGACATCGATCCCGCGAGCACGCGCTTCGGCCGCGAGATCGGGCCCCTCTCCCACCGAGGTGTGAACAATCTGCAGCGGACAGCGCGTTCGTTCCGCAAGAAATATCATCCTACGTATCGTCTCCACCTCACAGACAACGGGCCTGGACTCCGTGTACGCACCGAGGTCCTGTCGGCCGGTCTTCACGATTTCCTGTTTGACCCAGGCGGCGATGGCCGTATTTTCGCAATGCACCGAGACGACGCCGCGAGGAAGTTTCGCGACCTTGAGCATCGTTGCGTAGACCCAGCCATCGGTCGCGGGCACAATTCCGATCGGGTTGTCCGGCTCATAACCAAAATACAGCTTGAACGACTGGACGCCCGTCTCCCTCGCTATTGCCGGAATCTCGTGGATATGCTCCTCGCGCTGGATGCCGAAATGGAACCCAAAATCGACGCAGGCGGACGCTTCGCCCGTTGCGCGGCGCTCGTGATAGAAGGGGATATAAGAGGGCTGCTTTGTACGGATGTAGAGCACAAAGGTCGTCAACCCGCCCCGCGCGGCCTGCGCAGATTCGGTGCGCATGTCATCGGCGTACGGATAGGCAACGCCCAGATGACAATGGGTGTCGACCAACCCGGGTAAGAGACAACGGCCCACAGCGTCGATGGTTCGACGGGCCGGCGGTAGCGAATCCGCCGGGCCACTTGCCACGATCTTGCCGCCCCTCGCTGCCACGCCGCCGACAAACTCGCCACGGAAGTCCACCGCCCGGGCGTTCTTGATGACAAGATCAGCCTGCATCGGTTGTCGCCTCCGCCAGAATCCCCTCGATAATTCGTGTGATCCCCAGCCACTGGCTGGCGCCTACCGTTATCGGTGCCCGTCGCCCGAGCGCGCGCGCCCAGATCGCCTTGCGACCGGTTCGCGTCGCGTAGTTGAGGTCGCAGCTTCCCGGGGGAGCCGTTATGTCGACGATCAGTGCACGAGGCGGCAAGCGGTTGATGAGCGCCGAGGTCACCACCGGCGCGGGGGCGGTCGACACGAGTACGTCAAATGATTCTGCTACGTCCGACAGATTCTCGAGGGGCAGCGCAGCTGCGCCTAGAGCATAAGCTGACGCTCGTTGAACGGGGTTACGTGCCGCGACCGTGACGCGTGCACCGAGTGCGATCAGCGTTCGCGTTAGAACCGCTCCGATATTTCCCTGCCCGACTACGCAGATGCGCGCACCATGAATCGTAATCGAAGTGTTTTCGATTAAAAGCTTGATGACACCTTCCACGATCGCAGGCGCACGCAGCAGCATCAGCTCCTGGTCGCCCTCGTACTCGTGAATCCTGATTCCGAGCGTGGTGGCGGCTTGCGTGAGACCGTAGTCCGCTCGTCCAAGGATTATGTGTGCGCCGGGCGCCATCCCGCGAAGTAGCGACTCCCTGGGAATGATCTGGGTCGTGGCGAAGATGCTGCCATCCACGGCGATGCCGGGAATGGGCAGGAGAGCGATATTTGCGCGGGCCAGCGCCTGCGCAGCATCGGTGGCGAGGGTGACACCACCAATTCCACCACTAGGCCAGGGAAACCCGAATGCCTTCACCACCGCCCCGGAGGCGACCGCGAGCCGGCAGATCTCCTGTTCGCGCTCATCGCCCCCGACTACGGCAATCGTCAGCCGACGCCACAGTGGCGAGTACGTGCATGCACTGGCTGTCATGTATCAAGTCGTTCAGTAACGAATGCCAGCAGCGCGTCCCTATCGAGGCCAGCGATGCCCATTTCGACTGCCGTCCGCCGGCCTGCAGGTGCATGGGGTCCCGCGGCCAGTTCCCCGAGCTGCATGAGCGAGCGAGCGCACGCCGTTTCTACGCCGGCTATCGCGGCGAGTACGAGGAATGGCCCCAACCCGTACCATAGGTCTTCCTGGAAATACCGATGAGCGAAACCCCCGGGCGCCTTGATCAGACGGTTTGCCGCGCCACCCCGGATTGCTGCCGCGAGGCCAACCGCGGCATCGACGTTGCATTCTATCGTCCCAATCGCCTGCATTTCATCGAACAGCGGCGGGAGCTCGATGCCGAAGCCGCGCCCGACGGCTCGCCGCTCCGCATCAAGACTCTGCATCACGCGCGCTACGCCGTCCGTAAGGCCTTCAACGTAGAACGTGAAGTTACCCCCCGTAGCCTCGACCCACGCCGCGGCCAGGATTGACCCGGGTGGATGAAGCACCATGTTGACGTTTGAGAGGCTCGTTACTAGAACGTTGGCGACCGGCCGGGCGCAGTCATAGAGCGAAAGTGCTGAGTCGAGCGCCCTGTGGCCGCCCGGCATTGCGGCCACACGCACAGTTTTCGCACGCCCCGTGGTGACGACGAATCCCGGGCGCTGCACGCGCGCGACATAAGTCAGAGTTGAGAATTCCGCAACCGGCGGTGGCACGAGACCGTTCTTGCGAAACACCTGGCTGAACTCGAGCGCCCCACCCGTATGGCCCGGATTCAGGATCGTCGGGATATGCACGATGTTGGCATCAACCAGACCTTGGGCCAGAGCTGCATGCGCGAGCGTCGGCAGGCAGACCAGCAGAACTTCGGCACGAGCGGCTGCGAGCTTGAGCTCCGTGGTGATGATATCGAGGGGCATGAAGCCCTCTCCCAGCACACCCGCGTGGTGTATGCCGCGGGCGGTGGCAAAACCCTCGATAGTTGCCGGAGAGCGATTCCACAAGCGGACCTCGTGACCGTCTCGCACGAGCTCGACGGCCGCCGAGGCCCCGCCAGCACCAGCGCCCAGGATAGCGACTCTCATTCGACCGCGTACTTGGCCAGCTTTTCCAGATTAACCTCAACTCCGAGGCCGGGGCCGTTCGGGACCAGTACCGCGCCGTTTTCGTAGCCAAAGGGTTGGGTCACGACATCATCCAGGTAGTAACATCCGGTGATGGCCGGACCCTTCGATCCCGCCGGCTTTGACGTCGGGCAGACACTCGGCAGGGTGGCGATGCGAGTTGCCGCTCCCAGGTGTAGGTTCGCCGCATTGCCAATTCCGGATTCGATCGAGCCGCCGATGTCGCAATACAGCCCGAGCGCCTCGGCCAGATCCGCCTGCTGTTTCGCCCGGTACAGGCCCCCTGGCTTCGTCACATAGCAGGAGATGCAGGCGGCCGCCTTGTGCTCAATGAGTTCAAGAATGTCGTGACTGGTCCAGGCGGACTCATCGGCCATCACCGGAGTGTTGATGCGTTCCGCAACCAGCCCGAGTTCGCGCGCTCCCATCACGGGTTGCTCGCACAACAGTAAACCGTACTCCTCCTGGCGTCGCGTGACGCGAATGGCCTGCCAGACATCCTGATAGCCTTCGTTGCCGTCGACTCGAATCTTGATGCCCGCGCCGAGCCGCTCGCGCAGCGAGCGGACGACTTCCACGTCCCGTTCAGGATCGAGTCCTGTTTTGCACTTGATGGTTCGCGCCCCCTCTTCCACAGCAGCGACCGCCTCCTCGACGCACTTCCCGACTGGCATGATGCCAAGCGAATGCGCCACTTCGATGCGGTCCCGGAATTGGCCGCCGAGCAGGCGATAGACGGGCACGTCGGCAGCCTTGCCGGCGATGTCGTGGCAAGCGATGTCGATGGCAGCCTTGGCGTACGGGTGTCCCTTGACGGCTTTGTCCATCGCGACGTGCAGCACTGCCAGATCGCGCGGGTCCTGCCCGACGATGACGTCTCCGAGATGGCGTCGAATGACGAGGCAGACGGTCTCCGGCGATTCGCCGTAGTACCGCATGTGTGATCCACCCCAGGTGATGCCGGCCGGTGCCTCGCCCCACCCGCTGATGCCCTCGTCCGAATCGACGCGGATAATGGCGTGATGACCGATGGGTGCCGTCATCTTGCTGGCCCATGTGTGGTGTCGTCGCGTTGGCAGCGCGATAACGAACAGCTCGAAGCCGGTGATCTTCATCGTCACATTCCCACGGTTGACTCCATCTATTTTGTGATCACAATATGTGATCGTCTGGTGTCAGGTCAAATCCTTCCGTGCTACTAGAGTCACCTTCCGTGAATGCTGCGCCGCAGCATACGCAATCCCTGCCGTTAGTCCTCTTGACAGGCTTTCTGGGCAGCGGCAAGACCACGATTCTCAATCGGCTCCTTTCCGATCCGTCGATGCACGAGACGGCCGTAATCGTCAACGAGTTCGGCGAGATCGGCGTGGACCATCTATTGGTTTCCAAGGTCGCGGATGACGTTGTTCTGCTGGCATCCGGGTGCGTGTGCTGTACCGCGGGTGACGACCTCGGCACTGCGATAGCTTCGATGTTGAACCGGCGCCGCAGCGGCTCGCTACCGCCATTCCAGAGGATCGTCCTTGAAACCACCGGGATCGCCGATACTGCCTTGCTGTTGCGACGAATCCTGTCTGACGCGGAGCTAGCGGTACAAAGCCGCATCCAAGCGGTCATCACCGTCGTGGATGCGGTGTTTGGCGAGGCAACGCTGAGCCGCTACACCGAGTCTGCAAGCCAGGTGGCGATGGCGAACCGATTAGTGGTCTCGAAGCTTGATCTCATCGATAGCGGCGGCGTCGACCCGCTCGTCAGCCGTCTGAGGTCGATAAACCCCACTGCGCCGATCCTGCTCTCCGGGTGCGACGCACCGTCAGCGAATTCCTTGTTCGGCGACACGCATTCGGACGGAGGATTTTCTTTCGATGCGGCGTGGCCGTCGACACAACGTCAGGAGCTTTCGGGAGCAACCCCTCAACATGCGGATCGCTACCGTACGTTCTGGTTGGCCTGGAATGAGCCGACTCCTTGGAATGACCTTAAAGCCTGGCTCGAGGGGCTGCTGATAGCGAGAGGCGATAGTATCTTGCGCTTGAAGGGGATCTTGCAGGTTGCCGGCTGCGCACATCCCATGATCATTCAAGGCGTGCAGCATGCCTTATATCCCCCCAAGAGGCTTGCCTGCTGGCCACAGGGCTCGCCGCGCAGTGAACTTGTTTTCGTCACACGGGATTTCTCACGCGATGCCGCTGTGCGGAGCATCCAGCAGTTCCTCCCCTATCGCATAGCTGTCGGCTGAGGTGAATTGTGGGGCTGCTGACACTGCCGTCGGAGCGCGAATCTTTTGACTGCATCGGTCTTCGAATGATCGAAGATCTCTTGGCTGAGCAGGCAGTTCGATTCCTGCAGCTCGAAAGCGCGCGCCTATATGGCCAAATCAAGGCCCCGAGGCCATGGCACTATGCCGAGCAGCACAACCCATGGGCCCGCGCGGCAGCTTTCTACGACAGCTGGGGATTCCTGGAGCTTTGTCAGTCACCTCCCCTGGTGGACGCGATCGCGACGCTGATCGGAGAAGATGTCATCCTCTTCGATAGTCAGTGGCTTCCAGATCGCTGGCAGCCGGCCGCCTCTGAATTTGCATTCGAGAGCGACGCCCACCGATTCCCGGTGGAGCCGCCGCGCGGCGTGACGGCCCTCATCGCGTTCGCCGATCCTCCAATGGTTACAGTTCACATCGAGGGTCAGCCCGCGCATCCGGCGCAGGCCATCGATCAACATGCCTGTGTGTCACTCGAGTTAAGGCCGGGAAACGCGTTACTTGTTGACTACCTGGCGCCGTACTGCGTGCAGTCAGCCCGTCAGGATGGCCTGCCATCGGTATATGCCGTGCGCTATTTCCCAGCATCGTCCCAATACATCAGAGACCCGACTGCGCCAGTGCATCGTGCGCTGACCGAACGTTACCCGTTGTTCAACTACGCGCAAATGCCTCTCTGGCTCGTGCATGGGGAAGACCGGGCGCAGAATGACTTCGTTACCGGATTCAACGCGCGGGCAGGATTCTGGACCAAAGCGGATTGGTAGCGCATCGGAGCTGGCCACGTGGTGGTTCATTGACACCGATCACAATGTGTGATCACAATACTATTCAGAGAGAACCCGGCCCGCCGACCAGCTGTGCCGTCGCGCAGCGGCGATGGCTGCCCGACTACGATCCTTTCAGATTTCGGCAGCGTCTGTCGATCCTCAGCAAACCGCTGCGTTGTTCGAGAGTTGTGAATAACCATTGAAGAGCGCGCGTCACCCAGCGACGGTGGAGACTCGAGAGATCGGACTCGCGACGACCCGGGTCACTTCTGCGGACGTAGCTGTCAGTCCGGACGGCGCGCATCTGGTTATCTCAATCCTCGGGCACCTGTTCCGCATGCCGGCAGTCGGTGGAAGGGCCGAGCAGCTGACTTTCGGAGCTGCGTACGACAAAGAGCCGGTCTACTCGCCCGACGGCGCTGCGCTCGCCTTCGTGTCTGATCGCGACGGCAGTGAATCAAACATATTCGTGCTGTCACTCCTTTCCGGCCAGGTAACTCGACTCACGCACGAGACCTGGGCCGAGATACCGACCTTCAGCCCCGACGGTCGGGCAATCTTCTACGGGCGACATGTGCCCGAGACCCTCGGCTCATTTCCGACGCGAAATCCCGAGCGAATGATCTGTCGCGTCACACTCGAAGACCGGGCGGTCGAGATCATTCGCGCATCGCCCCGGCGCCTCGGGTCAATCTTCTTTCTGCCGGACGGTCGGCTGGCTTGGACCGCGACTGATCGTGACGACACCAGCGGCGAATACGTCACCCAAATTGAAGTCCTCAGCTCGAGCGGTGTGGTCAGCCGTTTGCGCAGCATCGGCGGCGTTGTTGACTGGGCAGTCGCTCCCACGCTCGGCGACACGGTTTACGCCCATCGCGTAACGGGTGTCGCGTACGAGCAGTGGATACCGGCCGCAACCGAAGACATTATCGCCTTTCAGTTGGAGAGCGGCCCAGTGACGCCGGTGGTGCCGGTCAGCGGCCCAGGTCGTTTCGCGATTTCCGCCGACCGCGCGAGCCTCTATCTCGGCGATCGCGGTCGCCTCTATCACGTTGCGCTACCGTCTGGAACCGCCAAGCCAGTCGACTTCAGCGCCCACGTAAGGCTCGCCGTGCGGAATCGCGCCACGCCCGTGCAGGCTCCCGCCCCTGCAGAGGGAGCTGTGCGGGCGTTTCAGACCCCACGACTTTCACCAGACAGGCGCACGTTGATATTCGGTGCCGCCGGTTTCCTCTGGCGACAAGATCTTGGAGGCGACCGGCCGGCGGAACGCCTGACACAAGACGATGCACTCGAATCAAGTCCAGCCTTCTCCCCGGCCGGCCACACCCTTGCTTACGTTGCGCGCCGCCGCGGCATTGACTCGGTTGTGCTGCTCGATCTCGAGCGTGGTCATAGGCGAACGCTGCATACCGGAGCGGGCGTCGGTGCCCTCAGTTTCAGTCGCGACGGTACGCGCCTGCTTGCAACTATCAACCGGGGTTTCGCGCACGAGTCCGTGATCTCGGTCGATGTCGCAAGTGCTACAGCTACCTTGCTCTTCCCGGTAGGCCTGTGGTCGCCGCGCCCGTCATTCGCGGCCGATGGCCAATCGGTTTACTACTGCAGCGACAGCTCTGGCGTCGGAAACCTCTATCGCAGATCACTTGCCGAACGCGCGGCGGCGCCGCAAGCCATAACTCAATTCACCGGCTTCGTCAGCGAGGCACAACTCACCCCGGATGAGCGCACACTGGTTTTCCGCCGCAATCGCGCGCTCTTCGCGGTGCCCGTTACAGCCGCGGGCGCCGACGAGCGCGAAGCGCGCGAATTGAGTCCAGAGGGAGGCGACGCCTTCGCCCTGACGCCGGACGGCACCGAGGTCATTTATGCGGCTGGACCGCACGTGTGGGTCCAGTCGCTCGAGGGAAACACGCGGCGTGAATTGAGCGTGCGCCTCGAGTTGTCAGCAGCGCTGCCGCCTACCACGCTGATTGAACGCGTGCGGCTGCTCAATTTCGACGCCGAAGGCTTCCAGGCCGAGACCTCGCTGCTACTCGAGCGCGGGCACATACGAAGCATTGGCGAAGACGCCGCCCGCGAGGCGCCCACCGGGACCCAGGTGCTCGACGCGGGTGGCCGCTACGCCATTCCGGGCTTGTTAGATTTTCACGTGCACTGCGGCGACGCGAATGCAGAGGCATTCATCGCCTACGGAATCACCGCCGTTCGAGACACCGGCTATAACCTTAACCTGCTCAACGCGCTAGAGGATCGCAGCAAAAGCACGGATGCACCGCTGCCGCGCTATTTCTACTCCGGGGAGCTCTTCGAGAGCCAACGACCTTATTGGGGCGACCGCGGCTCGCTGCTGATCACGAACGAACGTGATGCGCGGGAGTATGTGAAACGCCTCAAGGCGCTCGGTGTCAGCTTCATCAAAGTCTACCCTTCGCTGCGCTGGCAGTTGCAGCGTGCCGTCAGCGATGAAGCGCTGCGCCAGGGCCTGCCGGTCGTAGGTCATGGCACCAGCCTCGAAGAGATTACAAAGGGTGTGATCCTCGGTCTCTACTCACTCGAGCACCTCAATATCACGGGACCCGTCTATGACGATGTGCTGGCGATGCTGGCCGCAACGGGTACGCACTGGACTCCCACGCTCGCGTCCATGGGCGCCGATACCCTGCTGCTACGCGACCGACCGGAAGAGGTCGAACAGCCACGCTTTATCGGTCTAACGCCACCCTGCGCGTGTCACTTCGCCGCGTTCGATGTCTACAAAGGGGTCGGCACTTCGACACTGCGCGGCGTCATCGCTGCGGATCTTACCTCGATTCGGCGCGCTGCCCACCTGGGGGTCCACCTGCACGCCGGCACCGATGCGCCAACCCCGAAGTGCTTTTTCGGCTCATCGCTGCATTGGGAGCTCGAACGACTGGTTGAGGCCGGACTGGCGCCGCTCGAGGTCCTGCGCATCGCCTCGCTGGACGCGGCGCGCGCACTCGGACGCCGGGACCTCGGAAGCCTCGAAGTCGGCAATGCCGCCGACCTGGTTCTGCTTGATCAGGACCCGCTGGCGGACATCCGTCACACGAGGAGCGTTTGGCGCGTGATCAAAGGCGGTTGGGTGTTCGACCCGGATCTGCTGTTGGCCCGTGTGCGTGCCGTCGATTGAGCTTGCTTCGGTGCATGTCGTCCGCAGCCATCCAGGTAATTTGCTGAATGGAATCCACTAGTGAAACCTGACAACAGAGGCACATGGGCCATCGCCGCAATGGTCCTCCTCTATGTGCTGGGCGGATCAGTGTTTGCCGTCCTGCCGCTGCTGGTAGGGGCCACCGTTGAACTGTTGGGTTTCAGCGGCAAGCAGGCCGGCCTGATTGGCGCTGCGGACATGCTTGGGGCAACCCTCTCCGCACTCTGCGTGTCTTTGATCGTTCCACGTGGCCGGTGGAGGTTGCTTATTTATTCGGGACTGCTCCTCCTGATGCTGGCGAATGCGTTGGCGGGTCTGGCACAGCATTTCTCCGCTTTACTCCTCAGTCGGCTGGTCGGTGGCTTGGGCGAAGGCGTCGTGTTGACCATTGCCACGGTCAGCATCGCCGAAACCCGCAGACCGGACCGGGTCTATGGTCTCGCTGCGGCCGGCTTGGTGGCGTACGGCTCGCCCGCGCTATACCTCATGCCGTCATTGCTCAGCGCCCACGGCCTGCGCGGCGTCTTTTGGTTGCTGGCCGCGCTGACCGCGATCGCAACACCTCTGGTGCGGTACATGCCGAATGCTACGCGCGTGAGCCAGACGTCACCGGCCGCCGTAACGAGAAGCGGCATCTCGACACCGTCGGTCATTGGTCTGGCTGGCGTCTTCGCTTACTTCACGGCGCAGGGCGGAGTCTGGGCTTATCTGGATCGTATCGGCACGGCTCACCACATCGAAGCGGCAAACATAGGCATGGCTTTGGCCCTCAGTGCGATCGCCGGACTCCTTGGGGCGCTGCTGGCGTCATGGCTTGATGTCCGCTATGGACGGCTAAGGCCGCTGTTTTGCGCGGCGCTCGGCACGACGGTCGCACTGCTGACACTCAACGAAAGCGCAGCGTTCGCTGTTTTCATGCTTATGACCGCGTTGAACAACTTTTGCTGGAACGTCTCGATACCTTACCAATTAGGTGCCCTGGCACAAATCGACTCCACGCGTCGAACGGTCGCATTGTCAGGCGTCCTCTCTAATGCAGGATTGGCGGCCGGGCCGGTGGTTGCAGCGGCCATCATCAGCGAGCGCAGCGTGCAGAACGTGGCCTGGATGGGTATGGTCTTTACAGGTTTGAGTCTGTTGTTATTCGCAAGCATTCTGATGCGGCAGGAGCGAGCCACAGTGGTTCGATTCACCGCCACCTAACTCGCCGGCACCACGCGTGACTTGCAGAACTAAGAACCGCTTGCTAAGTCCGACCTGCTAGTCCTACTCCCCTTTAGCCTGTTTGAGCGTTTGAGCCGGCGCCTAGGAATCCTCTACTAGAGGAAATTGAATCAAATGCTATTGGTGTATGCGGGAGAGGATCGATTGCAGGCTGAGAGAGTGACGAGAATCCTCAATCTAACAGGCATAGACAGCCGCGTAGTCACCCAAGACTGGTCCTGCGGTTACGCCGCCGCCGCAACTAAGCCGTACTGTGTGCACATTAAAGCTGAGAGCGACTGGAAGCGTGCCGCCAGCATTTTGATCAAAATCGATCTAACTCCGATCGTCATGCAAAGCAAATTGAGCATTTCTCTCACGGTGATTTCAATCATTGTTGGGGCGGCACTGATCGCTGTGCTCTCATAGGCAAGGACTTCGAACCCGATCACCGCAGTGAAAGAGGAGGTAACGGCCTTCGAACGAAGGTTATCCTTTCAGCGCTGCGAGTTTCTCTTGTATTGCGGACGGAATGAATCGCAGATAGGCCTTCTCAATCATCGCAACGCTTGTGCCCGTCTGCGCTGCGACAGTCAGTCGATCGACTCCGTAGAATTGTAGCAACTCGCTGATCCGGGCATGACGAAAACTGTACGCGGTGGCGTGACCCGAGATGCGCTTATCTCCTTTCGCCACCTCATTGTGCCTCGCGATGGTTGCTTGCATCTGGCGGCATCAAACGTGCCGACGCCACGGCGTCTCTCCATCCTCGGCAAAATGCGGTGCACCCGGCAACTTGCCCTTTGCTTGCTCCTTGAAGAATGCAATAACCTCCGCGCTCAGCACCACGTGCCGTGGACGCAGTTTAGCGGGCCTCCTCTTCCGATGGGCGAGTCTCAGCCTCGGGCCGTCGAAATCTGCCACCACCGTGGCCGCAATCTCCTTCGGCCGAGCGCCCGTGAGCTCGCGTCCCCGAAAAGAATCGAGCCGCAGCGGGAGAAGCCGCAGCTATAATCGCCTTTCGCTGAGCTGCGTCAATGAAGACGGCGGTCTGATCGCCTTCCTCAACATCATCTGACGGCAACTTCAGCCTCCAGACCGCCGGATTTCCACGATAGCCGAGTTCAACCGCTTGGTTGAGGGCGGCCATAACCGATCGCGCATGACGGTTCACGGTTCTCGGCTGGCGTCCCTCGATCAGCCGATCACGCAACTCGAGAAAGCCATCGCGGGGCGACGCCTTCAAAATCCAAGTTCGCGAGGCCGTTGACGCTTACGTCGCGGATCTGCGTCGGCACGGACGCGAGGACAGCGCGCGCGGCATCGAGTCCCGGTTTAGGACGGTGCTCTACGGGGACATCCTCGCGTACCGTCGCACGCTTGACGCTCCGTACCGCGGAGCCTGCGAGCTTCGCGAGCCAACCTTCCGCTTGGCGCTTGGCCTCATCGAATTCGACTGGCCCACCGAGAAACTTGTGCCGCTTTCCGTCACGAGTCCTGAAGCGCGCCGACCACGTGTCAGGTCTACGGCGAAGGCCGAGGAAGGCGCCCCGGCCGGTGCGCTGGAAGTAAGGTGTGTGACGTATCGCCAGGCATTCGCCCGGTAAATCTAAACGCTCACCGAGGCTTAATTCCCGCTGCAGGTTTCACTGCGCCTCCGTCCAGGAACCCCTGCACCACGCCGGCGAATTCTTCCGGCTGCTCCACAAACGGCATGTGACCGCTGCGCTCGAATGCGCGAAACGTCGCGTTTGGAATGGACTTGCTGAGTCCGAACGACTGGCTCAGTGCGACGGCGGCGTCGAATCGCCCGGAAATAACCAGTGTTGGCACATTCAACGCACGCACCGCCTCGCTGAGGTCGTACTTCGATGCACTCATCATCGTGGCGATGCACATCGACTCGGAGAAAGCATACGGTCCGGCCTTGAGGAAAGCCTTCCGCTTCTGCGGGTCGTAGAAATCCATATAGAGGTAATCCTCAGTGCGCTCGCTGTCGCAGGGTACGTCGCCCTCCGGGGTGGCGTCCGATGCCAGCCGCTCGGTAATTTCCGGGAAAATCCTGTCGAACAGGTGGACATTCGCTACAAGCCTCGGCGGAGCTGGATCGATGAGGACCAAGTGCGAGACGTGGTCGGGATGCTGAACGGCGTACGCCATACTCAAGTAACCACCCCACGACCAGCCGGCGAGATCGACCTTGCTGGCGTGGAGGTGTTCTCGCAGGCTGTCCAGGTCGTGAATCAACACATCCACATTCAGCTCACCGGCGAAGCGGCCAAACGTCGACTGTCCGGTGTCGCGCTGATCGTAGAAGACGACGCGTCTGGTGCGAGCGAGAATGCTCCAGGCGCGACTGTTCGACATGATGTGGTGGTCGAAGCCCGGCCCGCCAGTGAGGGCGATCAGCGTTGTCGGTCCAGAACCCACGACGACGTAGTGCAACTGGCTCTCAGGCAACGGGATGGTTTGCGCCACTGAGCCAGGGGGATCAGCAAGCGATCCCGCATGCAGCGGTAGGCTGAATGTCGCGAGCATTGCCCACAAGGCACCTTGGCGCTTAGGTTGTGACCGTCGCGTGGCGGTGCGGTTAGGGCTCAGGGGGACCGACATATAGGACTGACTTGTATGCGCCGCGTGATGTGGCCTACGACGTCCGTCGTGCCCGAGCTTCTTGCGCCGCGAGACTTCTAATGTATGAGCGCATCGTTCTCCACGTACGGCGGGACCAGCTTGGGGTCCACGATCGGACCATAGGCCTGCGGATGCCTGAAGGTATTGCCCCAGATCGAGTTCTGCCGATAGTCCCGAATGGCATCGAGATCGAAGCTGCAGTAGTGGATCCCGGGCTCAGGCCCCGTGTCGAGCAGCAACGTTTCGCGGTATCTAGGATGCGCACTCGTGGGGTCTCGCTCCCAGGCGATGGGACTGATGGCGAGTGATCGTCCATTACCGTCGATGTGCGTGTTGGGATAGTTGGTCATCACGAGCGCGAGCTTGTCCTCGAAGCCGCGTGTCTTCATCTGCGTCATGCGGTGGTCGTCGAACGTGCAGGCGTTCGGCACCAGCACCAGCTCGGCGCCGAGAAGCGTCAAGATGCGCGCGCTCTCCGGAAACTCGCGATCGAAGCAGATCATGGCGCCGACCTGAACCGGTCCGCGCGCGGTCGGGAGCGTTGCGACGGAAAATCCCTCGCCGGGGGTGCAGTAGGCCTCGATTCCATGCTCCACCGTATGAACCTTCGAGTACCGCAGTACGAGTTGCCCCTCGCGGTCGAAGAGGTAGAGGCTGTTGCGCGGTCGGTGTCCCCTCACGGCCTCGAGCAGCGTGATACCGATCGCCATCTTGAGTCGACGGGCCGCAGCCTGGAACGCGCGCACGAACTCGGAATCCCCTCCCACGGCGCCCGCGGCCCAGGCCTCGCCCGCCTTGGAATCGTGCGGGTCGAAGAACGCGTAGCCGTTGCTCCACATCTCGGGAAAGAGCGCGATGTCGGCCCCCTTCCCGGCCGCCTCCTCGCAAGCGGCGAGGCCGCTCTTCATGGCGAGTGCCGTGGTCTTTTCCGGACTTAACTGTAGCAGTGCGATCTTGAGCGCATTCACCAGAATTTACCCCTCTCTTGAGAACGTGAAGTCGACGGCTCCGGAGCGAAAGCCGTGGGTCTTCCAGGCTCCGTAGCAGAGTCCAATCACCATCCAGGCCGCCCCGAGAATCCGTGCCTGAAGCGCGAGGTTCCACCAGATGAGCAGGCACACGATGAAGCCGAGCGCCGGCATGAGATTGTTGATCAGCTTCTTCTCGGGCGCGCGCACGTAAAAGCGCATGAAGGCAGCGGCATTGACGCCCATGAACGCGATCAACGCACCGTAATTGATGAGATTCGAGGCGAGCTCGAAGCCGGTTGCCTGACCCGCGATGGCGGGCAGGACGAGTGCGCCGGCCAGTTCCAGCACGGCGAGCAGCAGCACGTTGTTCCGTGGGATGCGGTTCTTCGGATGGATCGCCGCGAAGAAGGTCTTGGGGAGCGCTCCACCACGACCCATGCCATACAGAAGCCGGGCAGCCGCGAGCTGTCCTCCCATCCCGGAACCCACCGAGCCGATGATGAGTGCGATCCCGACTGCCGCAAAAAGCGGCGTCCAGGCACGTCCCGCGACGAAGCTGAAGGCCGTATCGATGTCGGGGAAGCCTCCCATGTGCGGCCAGATGAGCTGCGCCGCGTAAACCTCGAATGCCGAGAGGAGTCCGATCGCGATGCAGGTGAGTACGGTCGCCGTCAGAACGTCATCGGGGCGCTTCGCTTCCTCCGAAAGGGTCGAGATCCAGTCGAATCCGAGGTAGGCGAGAACCGCGAGCGAGGTCCCGCCCAGAATCCCACTTAACCGCCAGGTGTCGGGGTCGTAGAACGGACGGGTGAAGAAGCCCGGCGGCTGGTGTCCCTGCCGTGAGAGGTAGAGGATCGCGGCGATGAAGAAGGCGACGACGATAACGCCCATCAAAGAGGTGAACACCCCGTTCATACGCGAGGTGATTTTGATGCCCTGCAGGCAGCACGTGGTCTGAATCAAGGTGAAGAGCACCGCCCACGCGAGGTACGAGATCTGCGGGACGAGGACGTGCGACTGCTGTGCGGCGTAAATCACACCGATGATCGGGGCGAGCATGTAGTCCATGGCGATGCTCCAGCCCGTGAGGTAGCCGAGGAGCGGCTTCAACTCTCCGCCCACATAAGTGAAGGCCGAGCCGGCGCTCGGATAGACCCGGGCCATGCGGCCATAGCTCACGGCGGTCGCCGCCATCGCGATCATGGCAAGCAGGATGCAGGTCGTCGCGTGACCGCCCGCACGGCGACTCAGAACTCCGTAAAAAGTCATGGGGGCCATCGGTGTGATGACCATGATCCCGTACACGATGAGGTCGGGGAGGCCGAGGACGCGCCGAAGCCGCGGGCTCTCATGAGCGTTGTTGGTAGGCATCGGAGGAAGCAGTCCTCAACTCAGCGAGCGCTGCGCGCGGCCGCCAACCCGGTCAACCTTTGAGAGAAGGAGGCACGGCACCCACCCAGCTGCCGCGCGCCTTAGCCGACGCGGCGGCGGCGTGGACGGCAGCGACGCTCCGCAGACCATCTTCGGCCGTCGGGTAGCTAAGCGCGAGGGCATCGGGCGTGCCACCCTCCCGCCGTGCCCTGAGTACCTCGGCAAGATCTGCGTAGATGTTGCCGACCGCGCCGAGAAAGCCCTCTGTGTGGCCGACCGCGACACGCGAGCCGCGCGCGGCCTCGGCCGACAATCCGGCAGCGCCGCGCTCGAGGATCGTGGTTGCCCCTCCCACGGGCGTCCAGTAGAGCTGATTCGGACTCTCCTGGTGCCAGCGCAGGCCGCCCCGCTCGCCGAAGACCTGGATGCCGAGGCCATGCATGCGTCCCGCCGCGATGGCGCTCGTCCACAGCCGTCCGACAACACCGCCGGACATTCGAAACGCGATGAGCGCATCGTCCTCGAGCTGCCGCCCGGCGACCGTGGAGGCGAAGTCAGCGGCGAGTGACTCGACCTGCTGCCCTGCGATGAAGCAGGCCATGTGCAGGGCATGGATGCCGCAATCGGCGAACACCGACGATACGCCGGCCAGATTCGGATCGTAGCGCCAGCGGATCCGCGGATTGTCGGCCTCTGCCGCGTTCGCGTGATGTCCATGAGCAAATTCGGCCACGACGGCGCGGATCTTGCCGAGATCACCGCGCGCGACCATCGCGCGCGCGTGCCGCACGAGCGGATAGCCGGAATAGCAGTAGTTGACCGCACAGATCCGGCCGCCCGAGCGCGCGGTGCGCAAGAGCTCCTCGGCTTCCTCCACGGTCGTCGTGAGCGGCTTCTCACACAGGACGTCGAACCCCGCCTCGAGGAATGCGCGAGCGATCTCGAAGTGCGTGCTGTTCGGGGTTGCTATCGTCACCAGAGCCAACCGGTCCGCGCGCGCGCGCTCGGCCGCGAGCATCTCCCGCCAGTCACCGTAGGCGCGCTCGCGGGCGATGCCAAGGCGCAGCGCGAACGCGCGGCCCCGCGTGGGATCCGCGTCGAGCGCTGCGGCACGAAGCTCGAATGCTCCATCTATCGCTGCGCCGATGCGGTGGGCCGGACCGATCTGGCTCCCCTCACCCCCGCCGACGAGTCCCCAAGCAAGCGCCATACGTTTACGCGAGACCGACCGATTTCAGGTAGTTGAGGTTCGTCGTCGCATCGGCAAGGGTCGAGCGCGCGCCCTTCGGGTCGCGGTCCTGCTCAATGGTGCCCCAGCCTGAAAAGCCGGTTTCCTCGAGTGCACGCTTCAAGGCGAGGAAATCAACGCAGCCCTCGCCCAGGGTGCAGAAGACGCCGGCTGCGCAGGCGTCGTAGAAACCGGTGCGGTTGGCAATCGCGTCCTTCAGCATCTTTGGGTTGACGTCCTTGAAATGCAGGTAGCGGACGCGCTCGCCGTGGCGGCGGTAGAACGCCACCGGGTCGAAGCCTGCATACACGCTGTGGCCCGTGTCGAGGCACACGCCAAGGAGCTCGGGCCCGATGGCCTGCAGAACATCCTCGAGCTCGTCCAGGAACTCGACGAAGCCCGCGGCATGCGCATGCATCGTCACGATGAGCCCGAATTCTTCCGCGCCGATACGCGTGACCGTACGCAACCGTTCGAGAAACGCATCACGCTCCGCGCCGCGTAACCGCTCGGCCTCCTGGGGGCGGCCCGCGGTCGGGGCACGGCGGGGCGAGATCGAATCGATCAGCACCAGCTGTTGCGCGCCATGCGCAGCGAGCGCGCGGCAGGTGCGGTAGGTGGCGTCCTTTACCTCCGTCCATTGCGCGGGATCATGGAACGGGCGGAATAGCACCCCCCCGATGAGCGTCAGGCCTCGCTCGGCAAGCGCCGGCCCGAGAATTGTCTGATCCTCCGGCATGTAGCCGAGCGGCCCCAGTTCGATGCCACGATAGCCCGCTGCCTTCGCCTCATCGAGGACGCGAGTCCAAGGCGGATTGCGCGGATCGTCCGCAAACTCGACACCCCACGAGCAGGGAGCGTTGCCGATCGAGAGATTCATCTATTCATTCCCTCCGCTCAGACGTCTGCGACCCGAATCCAGCTGCGCTCGGCGGCCGAGCGGAACGCCGCCTCGAGCACGCGGCTTACCTCGAGCCCATCTCTAAAGGTCGGAAACACCGGCTGGCGCGTCTCGATTGCTTTGAGAAAGTCGCGCGCCTCGATGATGATCTGATCGCCATAGCCCGTGCCGTGCCCCGGTCCCTGGACAAAGGCGAGGAAATCCGGATGATCGGGCCCCATCAGCAGCTTGGTGAAGCCCTGCCGCCCGCGGCGCGCGCTGCAGTCGTAGTACCACAAGGCGTTTTGGTCTTCACCGTCGAATCGCAATGCGCCCTTGGTACCCGTGATGTCATAGGCGTAGCCCATTTTTTTCCCGGTCGCGACACGACTGATGTAGATCGACCCCATCGCGCCGCTCGCGAAGCGGCACAGCAGGTTAGCTTGGTCATCGTTCGTCACCGCCTCGGGGCCTTGCGGCCCGGGCCGCGAGGCGTGCGCGGTCATGACGTCCGCGACGAGGCGCTCGATGGGGCCCACCAGCCGCAGTACCGCATTGATGATGTGCGGAGCAAGATCTCCGAGCGTTCCGGACGGGCGCCCGCGAGTACGCCAGTTCGCAGGCTCATTCGGGTCCGCGAAGAAATCTTCGGTGTGCTCGGCGCGCACGTGAATGATTTCGCCGAGCTCGCCGCTGCTGATGATCTGGTATGCAAGCTGCGAAGCGGGCGTGCGGATGTAATTGAAACCGACCATGTTCACTGCCTCGGCGGCGGCTGCGGCAGCCACCATCGAGCGTGCGTCCTCGAGACTCGCGCCTAGAGGCTTCTCGCAGAACACCGGCTTGCCCGCCGCGAACGCAGCGAGGGCGATGTCCTTGTGCGTGGTCTGGGGTGAGGCAATGATTACCGCCTCAACGCGCGGGTGAGCGACGAGTTCGCGCCAGTCACTCGTCGAATGATTGAAGCCGAGCTCCACGGCTTTCTGCCTGGCGCCGGCGGCCGTCGTAGTACAGATTACTTCGCATACCGGGCGCAGCTGCGTATTGAACACCGCCCCTACCGCCTTGAGCGCGACCGAGTGGGCCTTGCCCATGTAGCCCGATCCTACGACGCCGATGCCGATTGCCGTCATGCGACCCCCGGGTTCCTCGAGATGCGAGTTGACGCAAGCGCTTGCATAACGACTCTCGCGCAGCGCGGGGTGTGAGTCAAGGCAGCGATTCGCCGCACGAGCGCACGCGTCTGCCGTGCGTAGAAGAGGACTCGGGCGTAACTTCCAGCGGAATCTCCAGCGTGATAACGCTCGCGCGGAAGCCACGCGTTCGCAGGGCGCCCAGCGCGATGCCGGCGATCATCCATATGCTTCCCAGTACTCTTGCCTGCGTCGAAAGGTTCCACCACAGCACGAGGCAAACTAAGAAGCCGGCGGCGGGCAGCAGCAGGTTGATGAAACGCCGCTCCTCCGCACGCCAGTAGAAACGCAGCAACGCCGCCGTATTCACCCCCATGAAGCCGATCAGTGCACCGAAATTGAGAAGGCTCGCCGCAAGGTCGAAGCCGGTCGAGCCGGCCGCGATTAGCGGCAGCACGATCGCTCCCGCGAGCGCAGCGGCACCGACGAAGACGACGCTGTTGCGCGGGATTCGCTTCGTGGGCTCGAGCAGGCCGAAGAACGAGCGCGGCAGAGCCCCGCTCCGTCCCATTCCGTACAGCAGCCGCGCCGCACCGAGCTGCATGCCAGTACCTGAGGCGATACACGCAACGACCAGCGAGCCGCCGATGAGCGCATAGAGTGGCGCCCAGGCGCGCCCCGCAACAGACGTGAAAGCGGTGTCGATGTCGGGGAAGGCCTCGGTGACCGGCCAGACGAGCTGCGCCGCATAGACCTCGAGTGCCGAGAGCAACCCGATGACGAGGCAGGTCATGATCGTCGCCGGCAGAACGTCCCGGGGATTCTTGGCTTCTTCGGACAGTGTCGAGATGCCGTCGAAGCCCATGTAGGCGAGCACCGCCAGCGCGGTACCGCTCAAGAGCCCGCTCAAAGTGAATCGATGCGGATCGTACAGCGGGTGGGTGAAGAAAGCGCTGCCAGCATGCGGGTGACGGGCGACATAGAGGCTCGCCGCGACGAAGAACATCAACACCACGACTCCCATGCCGGCAGCGAGCAGTGCATTGAGCCGCGCGGAGGTCTTGATCCCCTGCACGTTAAGGATGGTGAATAGCGCGGCGAAGGCGATTGCCCACGCCCAGTATGCACAACCCGGGAACATCACGTGCAACTGCTGGCTGCAGAAGATGACGTTCAGCATCGGGTTGACGATGTAGTCGAGCACCATGCTCCAGCCCACCACGAAGCCGATCGCCGGACTGATCTCCGAGCCGACGTAGGTATAGGCCGAACCGGCACTCGGATAGACGCGCGCCATGCGACCGTAGCTGATGGCCGTGAGCATCATCGCCAGCATCGCCAGCAGGATCGCTGTGGCCGCGTGCCCGTGGCCGCGCTTCATCAGGATGCCGAAAAAAGTCATCGGCGCCATCGGCGAGATGACGATGGCGCCGTAAACGATCAGGTCCCAGAGGCTCAGCGCGCGCTTGAGGCGGGCGCCGCTCGAGGCCGCTCCCTCAGCTGCTTGCGAGATTGGCCTGCCCCATCAGAAGTTGTATGTGAGCGCGGCCCCCAGCGTCCGCGGCCGGAACGTAGTGTACTGGATGAAGTTCGAGATCCCCACGCCCTGATACTTGCTGAGCCACGGTGTGCTGTTGAACGCATTGTTCAGATACACCGAGGCATCGAACGACCTGAGCGCGTAGCCGAGACGGAAGTTGAATAGGCGCGTCTCGGGGTCCGGCACCGCCAGCGGGTAGTAATTGGACGAGTTCGTAACCTGCGTGATGAAGGGTCCGGGGCTCTGGCTCGTGTAGTTGAAGTCCCCCCACGCGTACCATCGGGCTCCGCTTTCGAGTGGTTGGTCGTAATGCAGCTGCAGGTTCACGGTCCACGGCGGGTTCACCTGCGGCAGGATACCCACCTTGCTACCCTCATTGACCAGGAGGTTGCCGAGCTTGTCGTAGCCGTTCTCCGTGTAGTACGCATCGACGTAGCTGACATTGAGCGTCGTGGTCAGGCGTGGGATGACAATCGCCTGTATTGACAGCTCGCCGCCCCTGCTGATCGCGCTGCCCGCATTGGTGCTATAGGCGAAGGGTCCGCAGGGTAGGCTCGCGTACTGCTGGATATCGTCCCAAGTCGCGCGGTACAGGCTGGTGTTGATCTGCACGCGACCCTCGAAGAACCTGTCCTTGGCGCCGATTTCGTACGACTCGACCGTGTCCGGATTGTAGGTCGATGGAACTACCTGCGGGCAGGTGGGCGGAACTGGCGCATTTGCACCGCCGATGCGGAATCCTTTGCCCCAGGAGGCGTACAAGAGGTTGTCGTCGTTGACTTGGTAGGACACTCCCACGTGCGGGGTTGACGGGTTCTCGGTGGAGGAGGTGACGACCTTTGCCGAGGCGCCGTACACGGTCGCGAGCGCCGGGTCGGAGGCCTCCTGCACAGTGACCTTGACGTGACCGTAGCGCTCACCGAGGGTCAGCGTGAGTGCCCGAGTGACGTGGAAATCTACCTGCGCATAGCCCGCAATCTGCTCATCGGTGAAGGTCTCGTGCTGGTCCTGGAACAGTCCGCAAGGCAGCGCGGGCGTACCGCAGTACCCCTCGGCTTGCAGCTGTGTGCTCATCGAGTTCGAAATCGACGGCGTCAGGAGGCCATAGGAGCTTTGAAAGTCGTTCTGCACGCGGTGGTCATAGAAGACTCCCGCCACCCAGCTGAGTCGGGCATTGGGATCGTTGGAGGTGAGGCGCACCTCCCCGCTCGGCGCGACAATCTTGAGCCCGGTCGGCGTGACGACGGCCTGATACTGTTGCGACGGGAAGCCGATGCCGAGCGGATTGCCGCAACCCTGAGTGCCACCAGGCCCCAGGTCCAGGAACGGGCACACGAACTGGGATTGGTCGAGACTCTGGTCCACCTCGCGGTCAAAGTAAGAGGCGATGGCGGTCAGCTGCGCGAATGACAGGTGGCCCTCGAGCTTGAGTTCGGTCGCAGTCCACTTGTCGGTCCACGTCTCAGGGATCAACGGTGAATTGTGGAAGATCCCCTCATCGGCGTTCGAGAACGCCTCGTTGAAGCGCGGGGCATCGTCCTGCGTCATCTTCTGAAAATGGATCGAAGGAGTCAGCACGAAGTCACCGCCCAACTTGAAGGCGAGTGCGCCCCGCGCGACCGTCTTATGGTCGGTGTTGTCCTGCGGGCGGACGACGTTGCCGGTGGCCGGATCCACTCGATCGACCCAGCCGCCGTCCTGGCGGTTCCAGACGCTGACGCGGTAGGCGATCGAGTCATTGATTGGTCCGCCCGCAGCCCCACCGATCTCGTAACTCTGGCGACCCCCTTCGGTCTCGGCGAGCTCGCCGTGAGTCGAGGCGGTAAAGTCGGTGAAACTCGGTTGGTTGGTGATGAAGCGCACCGTACCGGCCTCCGCCCCCGCTCCGAAAAGCGTGCCCTGCGGACCGCGCGCGACCTCGACGCGGTTCAGGTCGAATATGTACGGATAGGCACTGCCCTGGTTGGTGTAACCCGACAGGCGGCTAGAAATGGGCACGTCATCAACGTAGATGCCGACGGTGGTCGGCCCCGTGTTGCTGTTGAAGCCACGGATCGCGATGGTCGTGAACGCGGAAGTGAAACCGTTCGGTACCGCGTATTGCAGGCTGGGAACGAGCTGCTGCAGGTCATCGATGCTCTTGATGTTGGCGACCGCGAGATCAGACGCCCCGAGCGCCGTAATACTGACTGGTACCTTCTCGAGAGACTCGGTGCGCCGGGTTGCAGTGACGAGGATCTCCTGCAGTTGCGCCTCGTCGCTCGTTCCGGACGTGGCATCCGCCGCGAACGCGACCGGCGACGCAAGCGCCGCGCCGAGGATACCGATAAAAAGCCCCACCTGGGGGCTGAGACTCGTTGTCACTGTGCACTCCCCTCTTTGTCTGCCGTCGACCGCCCCCGGCCGTTGCGGCTTGTCTCGCCCACGGCACCAGGCTGGTTTCTTTGGTTGCCTGTCGTCCCGGTGCGCTGCCGTCGATTGTTAGCGTCTCCCCACCTACCTCTGCGTCACCATGCCAGTTGTTTGGTGTCGTACTTGATAGTGTCGATCGGCGCCGCGCTCTTCAGCTCTACCTCGTCCTTGCTGGCGTGGCCGAGCGCTACACGCGCCGCGGCGTTGATGTTGTGGATGATGTTAGCGATCTCCTCTTTGCTGTGCAGTGGGTGCGTCGGCACCAGCACCGTACGGTTGAGGATGTCGAGGGAGCGCGCGCACATGTCGCGGCTGTAAGAGCGGCGGCAGCGCTCGTTTGCGGGCATGTTGTAGGGGTTCATGAGCGGATGCGCCGCGCCTGCGCCCTGCAGCACCTGGTCCCACTCGGTGTAGGTATGGCGCCCGGTCTTGCCGGCGATCACGCTCGGGAAGGTCTTGACGAACGACTCGGCCGACTGCGCATCCGGCAGGGTGAGGAACACGTTGGCGCCACAGTCGTGACCCTTGCTGTTGAGCGGGGCGAGCTTCAAGCCCAGCGCGAGCGCCGCTCCAATCCCGGCATTGATCTGGTCGCGCTCGCTGCGCATAGCGGCAACGATGCCGTCGATGCGGTCGAGCTGCACGTTCATTACCGCGCCCATGAGTTCGGAGGCGCGCGCGCCGTTACCGGCGAAGGGCATCTCATCCTCGCCGCGCCCGGTCCAGAAGGCGTGGCACGGGTCGATTGCGCAGTTGACGCGCTTGATGACCGCGTCGTCGCTGGTGACGACACCTCCGCCCTCACCAGCGCTCATGTTCTTGTAGAAGTTGAAGCTGTAGCAGCCGATGTCGCCGATCGTACCGAGCTTGCGCCCCTTGTAACTGCCACCCACCCCCTGACAGCAGTCCTCGATGACGAGCAACTTGCGGCGGCGCGCGATCGCCATGATCGCGTCCATGTCGCAGGTGGTGCCCCACATGTGAACGGGGATGACGGCGCGCGTGTACGGGCCGATGGCGGCTTCGAAGGCCGCGGGGTCGAGGGTGATCGACTCGTTGACGTCGACGATCACCGGAATCGCGCCGACCGCGAGCACCGAGGTCGCGGTCGCCATGTAGGTGTGCGCGGGAACCAGCACCTCGTCGCCAGGGCCGATTCCGAGGCCGATCATCGCTGCGGTGAGCGCATAGGAACCGCTCGCCGCCAGCGAAAAATGCTTGGCGCCTAGCCACTCCGCGTAGCGCTTCTCGAAACGCTCGCACTCGTGACCGATGGAGTAACGGAACAGCGCTTTGGAGTTGATGACCCGCGCAAGCGCGTCGATCTCTTCCTGCCCGATGATGTACATGGTTCTATCTCCAAGCGCAATGGGGCACGCCTGAGCTTGTTGCGCGGTCCATTAATAGCATGCTGCCGGGTGTGGTGCAAGCGCTTGCAACCCCACCCTTGCGGCTCTCGCCCGCCGGCCGCGACACCCGGGGCTCATCGCGCCGACGCAAGCTGATGTCCGTAACCTGGATGAGCGCGCGCCTCCCAGCCAAGGAGCCGGATCATGCGCGCAGCGGCAGTCTCCATACCACCCATCACGTCGGTCATGATTTCGATTCTGTCGAAGCGCTCGGGATTGCGGGCGAGCGTCTCACGCAAGGTCCCGCCAAACGCCTGTCGCAGGACGGTACCGATGTTGAATTTCGCCACCCTGCTGACAGCGAGCCGCGCAATGTCCTCCTCGAAGATTCCCGAGGTGCCATGGATCACGAGCGGCGTGCGCACCGCCGCCTCTATTTGAGCGAGCAGCGCAAAGTCGATCTTGGCGCCTGGTGTGTTCAGCCGATGGATATTGCCGATGGAGACTGCCAGTGCGTCCAACTCACTCGCTTCAGCGAGGCGTGCGGCATCCGCTACGCGCGTGCGCTCTGTCTTGATGTGAGCTCGACCCTCGGCATAGGGGACCGAGCCAATTTCCCCCTCCACCGAGCAGCCGGCGGCATGGGCGTACTGCGCAACTCGCCGTGTTCCGGCGATGTTCTCTGCCAGTGACAGCTGCGAGCCGTCGTACATCACCGAGGTGAACCCGGCATCGATTGCACGCAGCACCTCTTCGACCTCGTAGCAGTGATCGAGATGGACACACACTTGGACGCTAGTGTCCTCGGCCAGCCTGCGCAACATTGCCGCGATGACCTCCAGCGGCATGAACTGTCGGAAGTTGACATTCGCCGCGAGCACCACCGGTGCGCCAAGGCCTTCGGCTGCCTTGACCACCGCGCGCGCGTCCTCCCAGCCGAAGACGTTGAAACAAGCCACGGCATAGCCACTTTCGGCTGCCGGTGTCACTAGCTTCGCAAGGTTAACTAACATCGATTCTTCACTTGAACTTGGCGATCATGTCCTTGATACCTGGGATCGTCTCCACCTGATAGGCATGCTCGGGCTGAAAGTACTGGATCAGGGGACGCTGGCTCAAACCCGCGAGGATCGTGAAGTAGTACATCTCGTACCCGGGGGCGGCCACGCACGGGTGGTAACCGCCAGGTATCTTCAGAGTCGAATCGTTCAGGATGTGGAACGCTTCTCCGACCGTGGTGCCTTCGCGCTGTAGCAGCTGTAGCCCGAAACCGTGTTGCGGCCGAAACCGGAAGTTGTAGACCTCATTGTGACGCGTCTCCCCGGGCGAGCGATCGCTGTCGTGCTTGTGCGGCGGAAAGCCGGACCAGCCGCCGGCGCCCACCGTGAACAGCTCCGAGACGAGCAGCCGCCCCACCCTACCGGGCGGCTTCTGCCCGAGAATGTGCTTGATCTTGCGGTGCGTCTTGGTCTCGTCCGAGCCATATTGCACCGGATCGATATGCGTCGGGCGCACTGCAAACGGCTCAAAAGTCTGGTCGAAGCGTGCGCCGGCGATAAATATCTCGGCGGTCGGGGAGCGGCAGACGAACCGTGCCGTGCAGCCGACCGGGACGTAGACCCCGGACGGTTCCCCCTCCCAGACCGAAGCACGCTCGCCGATCGCTTCGAATGATCGGTCCTGCAGCCCCGTACCGGAGACCATCACATCGATCGTGCCATGCGCCGGTACGAGACACGTCTCATAGCCCGGTACATGCGTGACGAATTGCTCGCCGCTCTTCAACATGACTCTGTTGAAATAGGCCAACGGGACGTCCGCGTCGCTGACGTCGACGATGGGTAGGTTGTGGTTGTCGTAGGGAGGTAGGTGCATTACTTGACCTCAAGCAGCCGCGTAACCCTGAATGAAAGCATCGAGCTGGGTCGGTGTCGGCATGGCATATGCGCAGCCCCTGCGCGCGACGACGTAAGCAGCTGCAGCGGCTGCCCTGCGTACACCTTGCTGCAGTGAAAGCCCACGCCGCAAGCCAACGACGAGCGTACCTAGAAACGCGTCGCCCGCTCCGAATGGTTTCTTGGCCTCAACCGCAAAAATCTCCGTTTCAAAGCTTGCGGTGGCGGTGAACGTGATCGAGCCCGCGTTACCGCGCTTGAGGACCGCGAAATAACCGCCCTCCGCGACGAAGGCACTGGCCGCTGAGAGTGCTCCGTCCTGATCTCCGGCAAGTAAGGTGAACTCCTCGTCATTGCCGACCACGGAGTCACATAGACGCGCGGCCTGGGCCAGCACGCGCGTGGTCTCATCCCGCGAGCTCCATGAAACTGCCCGGTAGTCGATGTCCAGGATCGAAAATGTCTGTTCGGCCCGCGCCAGCCTCAGAGCCTCCAGCGTCGCCGAGCGTGAGGGCTCGGCGGCCAACGCTGTGCCGGTGACAACGAGAAACGAGGCGCTGCCGAGGAAAGACGCATCGAAAGCGTCAGCGCGCAGCTGCAGGTCGGCTGCGCCGTTGCGGTAGAACACGGTTTCACTGTCCTCAGGACGTGTCTCGCAAAGAGCAAGACTGGTGCGGTAGGTTCCTGGTACTGCAAGACAACGCGACGTATCCACCGCGTAGCGATTCAGATGCGTACGCACAAAGCGTCCCACCGCGTCATCCGACAGCGCCCCAAGTAGTGCCGCCGGCTGCTCTTGCTGGGCGATCGCCACCGCGATGTTGCCCGCGGATCCACCGAGTTCGGCGGCGAACCCCTCGGCGGCCTCGGTCTCAACTCCATCGGGAAGCGGATAAAGGTCCATACCGGCCCGCCCGACGACGATCGCCGCAAGCCGCCTCGTGCGGTCGAATGCGGGTTCCAAGTCACACGCCCCGCCGTTGGCGCGAGCGTCCCTGACCGGTCGCAGCGGCAGCGGCGAGCACCTCGGCGCGACTGCTGGCCTCGGGCGTGCTCACTTCCCACCAAGCGTGACCGTCCTCTGTCCACGCGTAAGGATCGACGTCTATCGCAATAAGGTAGGTGCGTTCCGCAGCTTTCGCCCGGCGGAACGCAGCTTCGAACCCAGCGAGATCCGTGACCGACTCCGCGACAGCCCCCATGGCGCGCGCGTGCATGGCAAAGTCGACGGCGAACGGCGCGACCTGCGGATTGCAGTCAGCAATTTGGTTATTAAAGGAGACATTGCCGGTGTTGCGTTGTAGCTTGTCGATCACTGCAAACCCGCCGTTGTTGCACAGGATGATGATCAGCTTGCGGCCATACAGGACGCTCGAGTAGATGTCCGAGTTGAGCAGCAAATAGGAGCCATCGCCGACGAATATGATCGTATCGCCGGGGTTGCCGCTTTCCATCTGCGCGATGCGTGCACCCCACCCTCCGCCTATCTCATAGCCCATACATGAGAAGCCGAATTCGATGTCGACGCTGCCGGTGCGACGCGCTTTCCAATTCGCCGCCAGTTCGGCTGGCAGTCCGCCCGCGGCTGCTACGATGCGATCTCCATCCGAACACAAGCGATTTACAGCGCCGATGACATGGGCATAGGATGGTTTCGCCTCTGGCGTCCCAGTGCGGCGTGCGACGCTCCCATGCCATCGATCCCGAAGCTCACGGGCACGCTTGCTCCAGCGCGCGTCCGCGCGCCAGCCGCCGAGTGCGGCATCAAGCGCCTGTAGTCCTTCGCGTGCATCGCCCACGACCGGCAGCGCCCTGTGCTTAGCTGCATCGAAGCGCGCGGCGTTCAGACCTATGAGCTGGGCGTCCGCAGCGAACAGCGACCACGAGCCCGTCGTGAAGTCCTGAAGGCGCGTGCCGACCGCGAGTACCACGTCTGCCTCGCGGCAGATGAAATTCGCGCTGTCAGTGCCGGTGACGCCTACCGTGCCGCAGTGCCGACATACCCGCGATGGTCTCGACCACCGGAATGTCGTGACGCTCGGCGAACTCCGCAAGCGTGCCGGCGGCGATCGAGTAATGCACGCCACCGCCGGCGATCAGCACCGGACGCGCGGAGTGCTTGAGGTAGCGGGCAGCGTCGGTAACCTCGTCGACGTCTGGGCGCGACCGTCGGATACGGTGGACATGTTGCTCGAAGAACACCGCCGGGTACTCATAGGCCTGTCCCTGCACATCTTGCGGCAGGCCGAGGAACGCTGGACCGCAGTCGGCCGGATCGACCAGCGTAGCGATCGCAGCGGGTAGCGACTGGATGAGCTGTGCCGGATGGGTGATGCGGTCCCAGTACCGGGTGACCGCCCGGAAGGCATCGTTCACGGATACCGTCGGGTCACCAAAATGCTCGACCTGCTGCAACACCGGGTCTGGCAGCCGGTGATGATAAACATCGCCGGACAAAAACAGCACCGGGAGCCGGTTCGCGTGCGCGACCGCGGCAGCAGTGACCATGTTAGTCGCACCCGGCCCGATCGACGAAGTCGCAGCGCAGATACGGCGACGGCGATGCGCTTTCGCGTACGCAACCGCCGCGAGGCCCATCGACTGCTCGTTCTGCCCCCGCCACGTGGGCAACACCTCGCGCGCTTCGTATAGCGCGTCCCCCAGGCAGATCACGTTGCCGTGTCCGAAAATCGCGAACACTCCCCCAAAGAGCGGCACGTCGCCGCTATCGGTCGCGATGCGTTGCGCGGTCAGATGCCTCACAAGCGCCTGCGCCATGGTCTGGCGTAGATACGGGGCCGCTGCATCTGGCATTGCCGTGTCTCCTATGATGTGCTGCCCGGGCTTGCAGCGACCGGGCCACGGTGATCCCCAGTACTTACCCTAGACGAGTGAAAAAACACTTGCAAGCGCTTGCACACGGGAATGGGTGGCAGTTATGTGAAGAGTGTCGCCGGGTGCCCACCGGTGGCGCTCCCGTGGGGTCGGTCTGCTCTGGCGAGCGTAAAGGCTAATCGATAAGCACAAATACCGTGCCGTTTTCGACTCGGACTCGATAGGTCTTTAGATCAATGCGGGCCGGCACGCGTTTCGCTTTTCCAGTGACGAAATCGAATCGCCCGTTGTGTTTGGGACACTCGATAATCGTGCCCATCACCAGGCCGCCGGTGAGATCAGCCTGCTCGTGGGTACACAGTCCATCGGTAGCGAAGAAGCGATCGTCGGCGGTGCGGTAAATCGCAAGCGTCCGCGCGCCGTGCTCGAAGCGCAATACGTCCTCCTTGTCCAGGTCGTCGACCTTGCAAGCCCGCGTCCACACTTCGGTAGTCATTGCTGCCCCGCAGCGCGACGCGCTGCAGGAGTTCCGATCCGCAAGCTGCTGCGCACGATGGTCATCCGACGGCGATCCCTGATGCTGCAACTCGCTCGTGCCGAGCACCCTCGTCGGATGCAGATCGTGGCAACGGACGCGCCACGAACCAGTTCGGATCTCGTCGCTGCCGAAGCACGGCCGGGATGATTTCCCGATATGCATCCCAGCAACTGCGGTACGGCGGCGGACAGTCGGCCTTGATGGCCTCGTGCAGCTTGGGGAGGGCATGGTAAGGCACCATCGGGAACATATGGTGCTCTACGTGGTAGTTCATGTTCCAGTAAAGAAAGCGCGAGAGTCGGCTCATGTAAATAGTGCGACTGTTGAGGCGGTGATCGAGGACATCTTCAGCAAGACCAGTGTGCTGAGTGAGAGCGTAGAAGGGCCCAAAAAACCCGCCATAAATGGTCGGTAGGCCAATGAACATTGCCGGAAGGATTGAGTGCGTGGCGAGGCAACCGCCCACCAAGGCCGCGAGAACGCAAAGTCCCGCGCGTGCACCCCACGCCACTTTCCAACGTTCCGCCTCCGGGACAAAGGTGCACTCCTCTGCCGTCATGCGACCGCACGCGTGCTCGACCAGCCGCAACATTGTCATCGAGATGCGCTTTAGCGCAAACATATCGAGCACGATAGTCACGCTTTCCGGTGGCCGCTTGACCTCGACTTCGGGATCACGGCCGACAATCATCGTGTCGGTATGGTGGCGCGCGTGGCTCCAACGCCAGATGGTCGGCTCGCGTACGATCATGATGCACGACAGCAGGTAGACCGTTTCGTTGATCCAGCGTGTCCTGAAGGCAGTGCCGTGCACCGACTCGTGCCAACGGCTGTCGGACGCCGAGCCGTAGAGAATGCCGTAGACGGCAAAAAAGGGTATCGCGGCCCACTGTCCCCAGAAATGAAAAGCCAGGGCGCCACTGATTCCCATCGCGGAGAGCCATATCAAGGTGTCGCGGACCGCTGGCCCGTCGCGCCGCCGCATCAGTTCTTTGAGTTCTTTGCGATGGATCGGGCAGCGATACCATTGTGCTTGAGCGAGCCCGCGCTCTACGGCACGCTGCGCATCGCGCCCCGTCAGGCCGTAGTCGCGTCGCTCAGCCACGCGCGTACTCCCACTTCTTCAGGCAACACCAAGGTACCTCTATGCGCTTCCCCGTTCGATTTGGCGCCAGCCAGGAAGTTGCAAGCGCTTGCACTCGACTATGGTACTTGCCTACCACTCGCAGTCAAGTCCATCCACGGGAGGCCGGCGTCCAGGCCCAAGCCTCCACTATCCCGCCCTTCAGCGCGTCTCGAGGTTCACCCTACTCGGCTTGCCGCTGCGCACCGATTCCCAGGCGGCGTCCGCCAGGAGCAGCGCGCGCCGGCCATCCTCGAAATTCGGCGTGGCGGGCTTTTCGCCCGCAATCACGTCGATGAAGGCGTCCAACTCGTCCACGTAAGCCTGGGCGTAGCGCTCTACAAAGAAGTCGAGCAACGGGTCCTTTGCGTCGGTGACCGTCGCACTGTGGCGGACCAGCGAGCTGGCCCGCAGGTTTTCGGACTGCACCATGCCATCGGCCCCGAACGCTTCGATACGTTGGTCGTAGCCGTAGACGGCACGTCGTGAATTGTTAATGTGTACCAGGGCACCCGAGGCCGCCTTCATGGTGACCATGGCGGTATCCAGGTCGCCAAACTCCTGAATTGCCCGATCGACCATGACGCTGCCGACCGCGTGAATTTCCTCGATCGGGTCATCGCCGAGGATGAAACGCGCCATGTCGAAGTCATGGATCGTCATGTCACGAAAGATACCACCTGAAGCTCTCAAGTAAGGGAGCGGCGCCAGGCGAACGTCGCGACTCGTGATAACTAACAGCTCGAGTGCGCCGATTTGACCGGCGCGCACCGCGTCATGCACCGCACGGTGGCTGCGGTCATACCGGCGATTGAAGCCAATTTGCACCACAACGCCAGTGCCCGCAATGTCCCTGTTGCATTGCTCGACCCGTTGTATGTCGAGATCGATCGGCTTCTCGCACAGTATCGCCTTGCGAGCGCGCGCCGCCGCCGTGATCAGACCTACATGAGTGCTGGTCGGCGATGCAATCAGAACCGCGTTGACGGCTCGGTCCTCGAGTATCGCCTGGACATTAGGGGCTACATGCGCGCCGCAGCTCGCAGCGACAACTTCGGCCGCCGCCGCATCAGGGTCGTAGACGTACGCGAGGCGCGCGCGGGGATTCGCGGCTATGTTAGTTGCGTGAAGTCTACCGATGCGACCGGCTCCAAATAGTCCAAAAGTGTACATACCTACGCGTCTCTCACACGGGCTTCAGAGTGCCGCGTATCACCGCACGGCAGTCAAACAGGTGAGCCGTCCCCTTCTTGACGGGCCGATCGATCACGTCCAACACGAGGTCGACGGCAGCCGTGATGATCTCGGCCGTGGGCTGGCGAATGGTCGTGAGATCGTACGACCGCCAAGCCGCGATCGCCATGTCGTTGAAGCCTATGACGCCCACGTCACCCGGCACATGCACGCCCGCTTCACGGCATGCGTCGATCGCGCCCAATGCCAGGTTGTCGTCGCCGCAGAAGATGGCGTCCATGCCTCCCTGGCGAAGTAATTGTCTCATCAGCGTCAGACCGGCTTCATGCGTATACGAGTCCGCGTATACGACCGTGCACGGCTCGAGTTTGCCTGCTGCAAGGCTGTCAGTGAGTCCCCGCAGTCTGTCTTGCGTCGACGTCGCAGTTTGCGGACCACCGAGGAAGGCCACATTACGGTATGCCCGCGCGCGCAGCACGTCGCCTGCGAGGCGCCCGCCCTGCAGGTTGTCGGGGCTGACAACGTGGATCGGAAGCTTGCCGTTACCTGGTCGGCCGAAGACGTGAACGACGGGAAGATGTGCCTCGGCGCAGGCTACTACGAACTGCTGCGGCAGCGTCGAGGAGGCTACAATTACGCCTTCCACGCTGTATTGCAGCAACATGTCGAGGGCGCTTTCGGTGCTGGCACGCCCTGATAGATTTGCCAGCAGCGGACGCCGGCCACGCAGCTGCAGGCGGCGCGTGAACAAATCAAAAATCTCCATGAACACCGGGTTATCAAAGTTATTTGCCACCAGGCCAATCAGCTCGGTGCGTCGGGTCATGAGGCTGCGCGCCAGCGCGTTCGGTCGATAGCCCAGCGAACGCGTAGCTGCCAGCACCTTTGCCCGGGTTCCGGGCGAGACACTCGCACCCGGTGTAAGAGTGCGGGACACAGCCGAGGTCGAAACTCCCGCAAGTTCCGCGACCTCCTTCAAAGTCGCCCGCCGGCGAACCGTCATCGTCGCCTTCTTCTTAGACGCGGTCACCGCTCTTCTGGCTCGGTTCACGCTGAAGTGCCTCGAAAATCGAACCATAGTTCGAGCGGTCGCAGCATTGCAAGTGAGGTGGCGGGACTTGCTGGCCGTTGCGCTCGGCTGATCGGGGCCGATGCGAGCGGCCTTACTGTCTCGAGTGCACGCAGCGTCGCGATGTCCCACATGCGGCGTGGCGCCGAATCTGCGCGTCACGGCGGGCTTTGCGCGTCCTCACACAGCATGGTAGAAGTGCTGAGCGCTGCGGTGGCCACAGTCTGTGGCCGCTGGTCTGGCAAAGGGAGCTGGGCCAATTGTCGGTCGTGTTATTGGTCAGAGTTACAACCTCGGCGCGCGGGGTGTGCATGATGCTCCAAACACTCTCTGATGGCCGATAGCGCCTTCCGGCGGACGATCGGCCTGCCTGGTATGCCGGGACGCGGCCGGCGTGACCACCACGGCGAAGTCACGCTGTATGAATGATGAAAGCCCGCGATTGCAGCGGGAACTCACCCTACGCGACCTCATGCTCTACGGCGTCGTCATCATGTCGCCGGTAGGGTCGATGTCTTTTTTCGGAGTGCTCAGCCAACGCGGACATGGTCACGCCGCCAGCATGATACTGATCGGCATGTGCGTTATGTTACTGACGGCAATCAGCTATGGTCGGATGGCGAGCGCCTATCCGAGCGCCGGCTCCGCATTTTCGTACGTGGGTCAGGAGCTCACTCCGGCCCTGGGATACGTCGTGGGCTGGAGCATGGTCATGGACTATCTGCTCAACCCCCTCATCTGCGTCATGTGGTGCAGCCAGCAGGGGCACGTCTTCTTCCCCAGTATCCCTTATTGGACCTGGGTGATTCTGTTCGCCGGCCTCATGACCGGCATGGCGATCCAGGGAATCCGAATATCTGCGCGGGTCAACCTCTTGCTCGCGGCGGGGATGGGACTCGTGGTCGCGATCTTTCTGGCCGCGGCCGCCCTGTATGTGTTCAGGCACCCGCACTCGGGCGCCGGTTTTTTTACTCGTCCCTTCTACGACCCCAAAACGTGGACCCCGTCAGGAATCGTGGGCGGGACATCGCTGGCGGTGCTCGTGTACATGGGTTTTGATGGCGTCTCGACCCTTGCGGAGGAAGCGAAGACCCCCCATCGGGACATCCTCAACGCGACGGTCCTGGCATGCGTCGTGATAGGTCTCATAGCGGCACTCGAAGTGTATGCGGCACAGCTCGTTTGGCCGATGACGCAGCAGTTTGCCGATCTCGATACCGCTTTCACCTTTGTGGCTCGGCGCGCCTGGACACCGCTGTTCGGAGTTGTCGGCGCAACTCTGATCGTCGCTTTTGTCGGCTCGGGCCTTGCCGCGCAGCTCGGGGCAGCTCGCTTGTTGTACGCCATGGGCCGCAGCGGGGCGCTCCCCCGTGGGGTTTTTGGCGTACTTGAAACACGCCGAGGCATTCCGCGCAACAGCGTACTCTTTGTCGGCGCTATCGCTCTCGCCGGCGCCATCGTCCTGCCGGCGGTCGCGACTCACGCCACGGGTTTCGAGTTGGGGGCGAATCTGCTGAATTTCGGTGCGCTGATCGCGTTCATGGGTGTCAACGCTGCCGCGTTTGTACGCTACTACGTGCGCGCCGTGCGCGGTACGTTCATCAACTTCATCCGGCCGGCATTGGGCTTCCTCGTATGCCTGCTCCTCTGGTGGAACCTCAATACGCAGGCCTGGGTGTTCGGCGCTATCTGGCTGGCGATCGGAATCTCTTATGGCGTATGGCGGACGCGCGGATTCCGCACCGATCTTGTGATCTTCGAAGTGCCGCCCGAGGTGGTACCGCAGCCCCCGCGGCCGGGGCGCAGTGCGCCAGCCGCACACCGCAGCATCCCATGATAGGGGGCATGCCGCCCCAGCCCCGTCTGCGCCGGGCACTGACACTGAGCGACCTGGTGCTCTACGGCGTTGTCGTTATATCGCCGATGGCTCCTATGGGCATTTTCGGAGTTCTGAGCGAGCGCGGACGCGGTCACGTGGTGACCGCGCTACTAATTGCCATGGTCGCAATGCTCCTTACCGGCATCAGCTATGGCCGCATGGCCCGCGCTTATCCTAGCGCGGGATCCGCGTACACGTACGTTGCGCGAGAGATACATCCGAGCCTCGGCTACATCACCGGCTGGGGCATGGTGCTGGACTACGTCGTCAATCCGATATGCTGCACGGTTTGGTGTGCCGAGATGTCGAACAGTTTCGTGCGCGCAGTACCGGTGTTGGCTTGGAAGATCTTATACGCCGGCGCCATTACGGCGCTCAATGTACAGGGCATCCGTTCCTCGGCGCGAATCAACATCGGCATGACCGTCGGCCAGTGCCTCGTGGTCGTCGTGATTCTCATCGCCGCCGTACACTACATTTTCGGCCAGCCGCACAGTGATCCACTCTTCTATTCACGGCCATTTTACGATCCGCAGACTTTCAACTTTGGGGCACTAATGGGTTGCACCGCCATCGCGGTGTTGTCTTATATCGGCTTTGACGGCATCTCGACTCTCTCGGAGGAGACCGCGAATCCACGCCGCAACATAATGCTGGCGACCGTCTTGACCTGCGTACTGATTGGCCTCATTTCGGCGGTCGAAGCATACGCCGCACAGCTCATCTGGCCGGCTCGACAGCCATTTCCGGACATGGATACCGCGTACGTGTCTGTCGTAGGCCGCGCATGGCCGCCTCTTGTCAACGTCGTGGGACTCACGCTGCTGGTGGGGACCTTTGCCGCCGGCCTGGCTCAGCAACTTGGCGCCGCGCGGTTGCTCTATGCGATGGGACGCAGCAATGCGCTGCCGCAGCACTTCTTCGGGGTAATCGAGCCTCGGCACCGCATTCCACGCAACTGCGTAATCTTCGTCGGCTTCCTCGTAATGATAGGCTCGTTCTTCCTCTCTTACCGCCTCGCGGCTGAAGTTCTGAACTTCGGCGCGCTTATCGCTTTTATGGGCGTCAATAGCGCCGCATTCTTGCGCTATTTCGTGCGTGCGCGCCGCAAGGAAGTCGTGAATTTCATACCGCCCGTGATTGGATTCCTGATCTGCCTAGCGTTATGGTGGAATCTGAGCGATCAGGCCAAGGTGCTCGGAGCAATCTGGATCGCCGCGGGCGTCGCGTTCGGCGTCTGGAGCACGCGCGGCTTCCGCGTGCCACTCAGCCTGGAGCTGCCGCCGGAGTGAGCGCCCCGGCGGGCGCCGCGCGCCGGGTTCATGTTGCGCGCCCAGCGCCCCTCGCTGCAGTTATCTCTGCGGCGACCGCGCGTTTCAGGATATTGGCGTCGCTGTTGGGAACAACGAAGCTATGTCCCTCGGCGGACCTGCGGGCGGCATCCGCCCCTGAAGCGCAGAAGATCCCGACATGTTTGCCGCACTGCCGGGCGGCGCGTAGGCAACGATCGATGGCTGCTTGGACCTCGGGCTCGACAGGCTCGAGCGCAGGACTCTTACCCAGAGTCAGAGCGAGATCCATCGGGCCGACGAATATGCCATCAAGACCATCGGTTCCGCAGATGGCTTCGACCGCAGCCAGGCCGTTGGACGTTTCAATCATCGCCAGCCGGACGATCGTCGCGTCGGCATACGTGAAGTAATCCGCGCCGCCGTAGAGCAAGCCGCGCGCCGGACCAAAGCTGCGAGTTCCCTTGGGCGGGTAGCGCGTCGCGTCCACGAACGCTGCGGCGATGGCGGCGCTTTCGACCATCGGGCAGATGACGCCGTAAGCTCCGGCATCAAGGCACTTCATCAGCAGCGCCGGCTCGTAGGCGGGCACGCGCACGAAAGGGGTGGCGGGGGTGGACGCGATCGCCTGCAACATCCCGATCATCGTCTGTATGTCGGTCATACCGTGCTGAAGATCGACCGTCACGCAATCGACGCCACTCCACCCGATCATTTCCGCGCTGTAAGTATTGCCTATTGACAGCCACGCAGACACGGCCGTCTGGCCCTTGTCCCATCGCTCGCGAACTTTATTGGGGCGCATTGTAGGGTTCCTCGAGGACCGAAGGGTTAACAACCAAAGCTGGATCGAGCTTGCCATCGAGGCCGTCAAGGGCATTGCGCGCCGTGACCATACCCATGGCCAGCAAGGTCTCCTCGGTGAGTGCAGCCGCGTGGGGCGTGAGTATGACGTTCTTCTCCGCCAGCAGCGGATGCCCCGGAGAAAGCGGCTCTTCATCAAACGTGTCCAGGCCGGCCGCACGCAAGTGGCCACTGCGGAGTGCCTGCAGCAGTGCCGCTTCGTCGAGGACACCGCCGCGCGCGGTGTTTATGACTATTGCGCCTCGCGGCAATAGCGCGAGCTCACGCCCGCCGATGAGATTGTGGGTCGCTGCGGTACGCGGCAGATGCAGGCTCAGGACGCTCGCGACCGACAATCCCTGCGCCAGGGTAGCCACGAACTGAACATGCGGCCACTTGTTCGGCTCGAGGTATGGATCAAAGACCAGAATCCGCATGCCGAAGGCGGCCGCTCTGGCTGCCACCTCCTGCCCTATCCTGCCGAAGCCCACCAACAGCAGGACACGACCTCTGAGTTCCACGCCCGTGATCCGCGAGCGCGCCGAGAAGTCACCGGTGCGAACGGCATGGTCAAGCTGCGTCCCTGAGCGAGCGGCGGCAAGCATCAGGAACATAGTGTGCTCGGCCACCGCGATCGTATTGACCCCCCCGACGATCACGACAGGCAGGCGGCGCGAGGTGCAATATTCGATCGGAATATTATCGACGCCGACACCATGGCGGGAAATTACCCGGAGATGTGGAGCCGCTCGCAAGACCCGCTCCGGCAGGGGCGCGTCGCGTATGGTAACCGCGTCGGCATCCGCAATGTGATTCACCAGGCTCCCGGGCGAAGTGTCGGTGATGACTTCAAATGTGACGTCCGGCCGCTCGCGGAAGAGCCGCAGCGCCTCAGGGTGAAGAGGCTGAATGACGAGGATTCTGTTCATCTCGCACCTGCACCTGCCAGCGGTCATGTCGCCGACACACGTCGATCAATATCCTGACGCAAGTTCAGAAATACTGCATCATCCGCGCGATGGCTAACACCGTCTGGCCGGCGTACGAATTTGACACCGATTGATGCCTTAGGATTGAATCTGGTGACCGCGCGTCACGTGGCACTGCATGGCGACGTTCCCCTCAGGTACGGGAGTGCATCCGGATGTATGGGCCACTAGATCTGTTCATCAACAACGTGTGGCGGCCCGGCAGCGGGGGCAAGAGTGAGCCCGTGATCAATCCGGCGAATGGGCGGCAGCTGGGCAGCGTGCCGCACGCCAGTCGCTCTGATCTCGACGATGCCCTCATGGTCGCGGAGCGCAGCTTTGGGGTTTGGCGCGCCATCACCCCGTACGACCGCGAACGTGTACTCCTCAAGGCTGCAGAGCTGTTACGCGAGCGTGTTGAGCACATCGCCGCGACATTGACGATGGAGCAGGGCAAGCCGCTCGCGGAAGCCCGGCTCGAGGTGCTCTTTTCAGCCGACATGATCCAATGGTTCGCCGAGGAAGGGCGGCGCGCGTACGGCCGGATCGTTCCGGGGCGCAACGGCAAGCTCCTGATGAGAGTCGTCCGTGAGCCGGTAGGACCGGTTGCCGCCTTTACGCCCTGGAACTTTCCGATCGCCGTCCCGGCACGGAAGGTCGGCGCCATCCTCGCCGCTGGCTGTTCATGCATCATCAAGCCCTCCGAAGAGACGCCGGCCGCTGCGCTTGCCATGGCGCGTGCGTTTCAGGATGCCGGTCTTCCGCCAGGTGTGCTGCAGGTGGTGTTTGGGGCCCCCTCGGAGATCGCTGAGCATCTGCTCGCTTCGCCGACGATTCGAAAAGTAACCCTGACCGGCTCCATCGCCGTTGGCAAGAGTCTCGCGCGGCTTGCGGCCGATGGCTTGAAAGGACTGACTCTCGAGCTCGGCGGCCACGCACCGGTGATCATCGATGCAGACGTCGACGTCCGCCAGGTTGCCGAGTTATCCGCCGCTGCCAAATATCGCAACGCCGGCCAGGTGTGCACGTCGCCGACGCGATTCTTCGTGCACGAATCCATTGTCGAGGGCTTTGTAGCGCGCTTCACCGAGGTCGCCGCAAGTATCAGGGTTGGGGACGGCATGGATCCGGCGACGCAAATGGGGCCGCTCGCCAATTCGCGCCGGTGCATCGCGGTCGAGGGCTTTGTCGAGGATGCGGTCGCGCGCGGTGCGCGAATCCTGGCTGGCGGCAAGCGCATCGGCGAGCTGGGGAACTTCTATGCGCCAACTGTGCTCACGGTCGTGCCCGACGACGCAGACATGATGCGCAACGAGCCGTTCGGCCCGGTCGCTCCGGTCAGTTCGTTTGCGTCACTCGAGCAAGCAGTGCAACGGGCGAACTCGCTGCCGTACGGCCTCGCGGCCTACGCCTTCAGCCGCTCGGCCGATCACTTACAGCACCTCGCTGAGGAACTTGACGCCGGAATCGTAGGCCTCAACAACTATGCTATCGCACAGGCTGAGGTGCCATTCGGTGGCGTCAAAGAAAGCGGTTACGGACGCGAAAGCGGTTCCGAAGGGCTCGATGCCTTCATGATTGAAAAGACAATCACTCAGCTGGTGAGCTGAAGCAGCACTTGGCAGCCCGTTAATCAAGCAGGCGCGGCGAGCCGCATCGATCTCAAAAACTCCAGATTAGCGCGCGCGTGATCGAGAGGCGTGGTGCCAACCGCAGGATCCTGTTCCACAACTGCCAGGCCGCGATAGCCAACGGCCCTCAGGGCATCACGCACGGCGGAAAAATCGACAATCCCCGCGCCCAGCGGACAGAAGATCTGCCGCCGGTCGACCGCATCGAAATAGGCGACCTGCTCCCGGATGCAGTCGGCGCGAGTCTGCGCATTTACATCCTTGAAGTGCATTAAGCCGAGCCGTGAGCCATAGCGGTGAATGAGTGCCACCGGATCGATGCCCGCATATGCCGCGTGTCCGGTATCGATGCACAGGCCGATCTGCTCTCGCGGCAAGTCGTTCATCGCACGGTCGACTTCGTCTTCAAATTCGATATACGAGCCGGCATGCGGATGCAGATAAGCAGCCACGCCAAACTCCTCGCGAGCCACACGCGCGACCTTGATGATCGCGGCCATCATGGCGTCCCATCCCCGGTGGTCAAGGCGCCGGGCGTCGGCACTGCGGCCGGCGGTCGCCCCACGCTCATCGGAAATGCAATCGATGATCACTAACCGCGGCGCTTCCAGCGGCTTGAGAATCGCGCACGTGCGCCGCGTCTTCTCCAGAATGGCTGGCAGCGCGGCGGGGTCCCACAGAGGATCGAACAGGACACCGGATGCAAGCCGCAGTCCACGCCTCGCAAGCTCCTCCCTCAGCTTTGTTAAGTCGGTCGGGAGGTAGCCGACAGGGCCCAGATCCAGCGCCGAGAAGCCGGCAGCCGCCGCCTCGTCCATGACCTGAGGCCAGGGGGGGTTCTCAGGACCATCCGAAAAATGCACGCCCCAGGAACAGGGCGCATTGGCAATTTCCAACCAGGCGTCCAATCAGGCGAGCTCCGCGAGGTGGACCCACCGCGACTGCTCAGAAGAAGCGAGCGCCGCCGCCACGATCCGGTCGATGTGATAACCGAACTCGAAATCGGCAATCCAGCGTTTACCCTCCGCTATGGCCTCGATCAGGCGACGAGCCTCGATAATCTTGAGGTCGTTGTAGCCCAGCGCCATGCCCTGGTTGCCGAAGAAGGCGGAATAGTCACGATGCTGCGGGGCGGCGAAAATCGTCTTGTACCCGCGTTCAGCGGGGTTGTCGGTATAGCGATACAAATTGAGCTCGTTCATGCGCTCCTGGTCGAAGCACAAAGCGCCTTTGGTGCCCTGCACTTCATAAGCGAGATAGCACTTGCGACCGGTACCGATGCGGCTCGCCTCGATGTAGCCGGAAGCGCCGTTTTCGAACTGACAGATGAACTGGGCGAGATCATCGTTCTCGACCGGACGCTCGACGCCGTTGGCATCCCGACGCCTCACGTGCAGCGTCTGCCGCGTCGCGCACACTCGCAGAACATCACCGACCAGAAATCTAGCCAAGCTCAGCACGTGAGTAGCCATGTCGCCGAGGGCGCCGGCGCGACCACCCTGGCGTGCATCGGTGCGCCACGTAAACGGGTAACGCGGATCGAGCATGTAGTCGTTGTCGAAGGCACCGCGAAAATGAAAGACTTCACCAAGCTCCCCGGACGCCACGAGTTCTCGAGCGTACGCCTGCACTGGGTTGCAGAGGTAGTTGAAACCCACGAGTGTGACCACACCGGCGGCCTTTGCCGCCTCGAACATCGCACGTGCCTGGGCACTTGTGTTCGCCATCGGCTTCTCACAATACACGTGTTTGCCGGCCTTGATCGCAGCGAGTGCGATCTCCGGATGAGAGTCGTTTGGGGTCGTGATATCGATAATGGCGACGTCCGGGTCGGCGATGATGGAACGCCAGTCGGTGGTCCACCGTCGCACGGCAAAGCGCTCGGCAAATTCACGAGCGGTGGCCTCTATCGCATCGGCAACCGCCGTGATTTCCAGGGTCGCTGGAGCCGTACCGTAGACCTGAGTCGCGTTTCCGAAGGCCGTAGCATGGGCTCGACCCATCCAACCAGCACCGACTACCCCCACCTTGATCGCTGGCATGCGCTTACTCCTTGAAGCAACACCCGGCTGAGAACTGGGCGAGAGATTCTAGCCGTATGTGCCATCGGTGCAAACGCTTTCAGTCCGATCAAAAAAAGTACGAGGGGCGCATTCAACTAAACAACCCCCGCCCTATAAGGCGGGGGGGTTAACCCTCGTCGATTGGAAATCGACTGTCTTCCACGATTTGCTCGCCTTCATCTATGTACTGCTTGATCATCTCGTCCGTAATGGTCCCAGAGCTCACCGCCAAGTACCCACGAGCCCACAGATGACGCCCCCAGAATTTCTTCCTCAAGTGCGAAAACTCCTGCAGCAACATCCTGGAGCTCGTTCCCTTGAGCCACTGCACGATCTGCCTCACCCTCTGCGTCGCACGGTAACTGATGAAGACGTGACCATGGTCTCGTGCGACCTTGCCAGAGATAATCTGCAACTCGTGTTCGGCGGCTATCTGCCGGATAAGGTCGCGCGCACGAAGAGCGACCTCCCCCGTCAGCATCCGCTTTCTATATTTCGGGATCCATACGAGGTGCACCTTGAGGTCGCTCTTCGTATGCGCTCCCAGCCTGTAGTGTCGCACTCGACCACGTTGATGCAACGGCATCGGGGATGCCGAAGTACCAACGGGCTGTTGTTAATCCACCAGCCTCTTTCCATCCTCCATTAGCGATCCTTGCTAAGTCCGACCTGCTAGTCCTACTCCCCTTTAGCCTGTTTGAACGTTTGAGCCGGCGCCTAGGAATCCTCTACTAGAGAAAATTCAATCAAATGCTACTGGTGGTATGCGGGAGAGGATCGATTGCAGGCTGAGAGAGTGACGAGAATTCTCAATCTAACAGGCATAGACAGCCGCATAGTCACCCAAGACTGGTCCTGCGGTTACGCCGCCGGCACAACTAAGCCGTACTGTGTGCACATTGAAGCTGAGCGCGACTGGAAGCGAGCCGCCAGCGTTTTGATCAAAATCGATCTAACTCCGATCGTCATGCAAAGCAAATTGAGCATTTCTCTCACGCTGATTTCAATCATTGTTGGGGCGGCACTGATCGTCGTGCTTTCGTAGGCACAACTGCATCCTCGGGACGCGGCTATGCGTGCGTCACACAGGCGAGCCCAGGTGGACCGATCGCTCACCAGATCCGGTTAATCCTCTACTACACACCACCATGGCTCTAACGTCGGCTTGGGTACGACCGGCGTCACTTAACCTAAGAGCTAGTTGTGGGGTTCGGAATTCTGGCATACGGTCAGCAGCGGTGATCGTCGACGCGACTGAATTTCTGGGTCGACGACCAATCGTAGGACCAGCGGCTTGCGCGTACGGGTGCTACCGCGGTTTGCAGACCAGCTCCAATTGCAGAGGACCCTAACATGAGCGTTCACACTAGAATCAGAGTCGCCGCCCTGGCCGGCGTGGCCCTTGGGCTCGCAGGCTGCAGCAGTACTTACTATCTGGTCAAGGATCCAACAGACGGCAAGGAGTACTACACGACCGAAGTGCACAAGTCCGGCGGTACGGTGAGTTTCAAAGACGCCAAGACGCTCAGTCAGGTGACGATCCAGAACTCGCAGATCTCGGAGATTACAAAGGATCAGTACCAGGTCGCGGTCGGCTCGCACTGAGCGCTCGCGGACCCTAGAGAATGGAGCCGTAGGCTGCGCGCGGCGAGAAGGTGCAGGACTGCATAAAGTGGCCTGGATCTCAAGAAGTCTTCCGCGGACTGCAAAACGAGGCTCCGCAGCTAAGCCGAGTAGCCGAGGAAACTGAAAGCTGATCGTGAGTAAGCTGTCCCGTTGTCGGGGAGTGCGCTCGTGGATCGTTCCGGTGGTGGCGATTTGCGCGGCTGCTGGGATGCGGGTGCAGGCCGCCCCAGCCTGCGCGATTGTATCGTCGGCAGGCTGTCGTGCGTCTTGGCTGCTGCGCGGGATGACAGCATCCTTTGGAGTGTTTGTGCTCGAGGATGCCAGGTGCAGCAGGCACAGAGCCGGTGAAACTGGATAGCGGTGTGTTCGATCGTACCGATGGCGCGTTGAGAGCAGCGGCGGAGTGGCATCGAGGAACGCAGGCCCGTCTCGAGCGGCTCGAACAGAGCGCCAACCAACTGCAGGTTCCGGTGCCCTTTGCACAATCTCTCTATCATTTGCGCGTTCACATCGAGTTGGTGCGAAACCCCGTAGCTCGCCGATCGTATCGCGACACTGTCACGGATTCCGCAGCCACGGATCGCTTGAAAAGTGGTCGACGGACTCTCCTAATCATTCGGGGAACTCGAGCGGAAGCGAGCAGACAGGCTCGTGTAAACGCCGGTGTGTGTACGGCTGCGCCAGGCAAGCATCAGGGTCGCTCGTCCAAGCTGAAGTGGCTCGAGCTGATGCAACCAGGCGAGGCGCGCCGAGCGCACAGACTTGTGGAAACTGCCGAGGGGGCTCGCTGACTGCCTGAATTGCCCGTGTACTGGGAGGGCGAGTTGAATCACGCCCCCAGGTGGTGAGAACATCGACGGACTGCGCGCGGCTCGGAACCCGATCTGACTAAGGCCTGGTTGCCGTGTCGCTAACGATACGCGACCTATCCCAAAGGTCAGTGGTCGCCGACCGTCGGGCAGTCTAACGTGCTTATTGGCAAATTAGGCGCGACAGGGTGGCTCTGATCGACGATGCCAAAAGCGTGCGCCTGAGCGATGCGTTTCGTGCGACAAGTTTCGGCACACTTTCCTTAACCGATGCAGGTGGAGCGACAAGCAGCGCATCATCTGAGGAGACGACACATGGGTACTGACATGCCGACGAATCCACACGCCGCCAGGCCCGAGCATCGGCCTTCGGGTCGATCCAGGAGCAAGCTCAAGCGCCTGCATGTGCTGACGGGACCGGCCGCGCTGATCGTCAGTGCCGCACTGTCCGCTCAGACCCCGACAGCCGCGCCCACTGCGACACCGCCTGCCCCAGCGCCTTCGCAATTCATGTCTCAGAGCCTCGGCCTTCATGTATTCCCTGCCAAGGGGCAGACGGCAAGTCAACAACAGAACGATGAAGGTACCTGCTTCAATTGGGCCAAGAGCAACACCGGCTTCGATCCTCTGGCCCCGCCTCCTACTGCCACCGCGTCCGCACAACAACCAGGGAACCCCGCTGCCGGAGCGCCAGTGAAACGCACGGCGGGTGGAGCTGCCGCCGGCGCTGCTATCGGTGCCGTCGCCGGTGATGCCGGCAAGGGCGCCGCCATAGGCGCAACGACGGGAGCAGTGTCAGGAGTTGTCGCGAGACGCCGCGGTGAACAGGCCCAGCAACAGCAACAGCAAGAACAGAGCCAACAGACCGCGGCCGCACAGCAACAGCTTGCCGCCCAAAAGGCCGGCTACAATAAAGCGTTTTCGGCATGCATGCAGGGTAAAGGTTATACGGTGCAGTAGGGTGTTCTAACCCGGCAACCAGGTGCTCCCGGGGAGATTCGCGACGCCACCTTAATACAGCTCTGGATCGACGTCGAAATCAGGATTCAGCTCCCCGTCGGCAGGGGCATCTTCGTCATTCGCAGTCAACTAAGCGGAGCGGCTGAGGAGAGCCGGTCATCGAGCGCGCGTGCGGCGAGTCGGTTTGGCTAAATGAGGTGCCGAGCGCGGCGCGCCAGAAAAGCAGCCCGCTGCGCGACGGTTACTGGCATGCGGAGGTGAGGAGGAGTTGGTACTTGCGGCGGTCATCGCGAACCCTGCCGGTATCGCAGACCCAAAGTTTCGTGACCGGCTAAGGCTGGATAGGGGCCAAGATGCCTTACAGAGCGGGCGGTACGAGCGCGGAATCAAGGGTCGCCGCGGGCGTGGGGCCCGCGGATCGCCCGCTGGCCCAGGCCACGAGCTCCGTCACGCTCGGACGATCCTGCGGGTCAGGGCTCAGACACTGCGCCACAACGTCGCGGAATGCCGGGGAGAAATCGGCCGGCAGCGCGATGGCTCCCCTGGACCCGACCAAGCCCAAGGGCGGACGGCGAGTGAGCGCTTCGAAGAGGCTCACGCCGAGCGCCCAGATGTCATCAGCCGTTGAACTGCTCGCTCGTTGAGCTTCCGGAGGATCGTACACAGTGGCCGCGTTCGTGCTCCTCGTGCCTGCATTGACGCGACGAATCGTGTCGCTTGCGAGTTTCAGCTGGTCTCCGACAACCAGGACGTTTGCCGGCTTCAACTGACCTTGAACCCGATTCTGGCCGTGCAGGAAAGCGAGTGCGTCCAGGGTCGGCCGTAGCATTTCTCGCGCTTCGTCCTCCGTCAGGGCGCGGTGGAGCAACAGCTGCGCAAGAGTCTGGTCGGCGTATTCCATGACGGCATACAGATAGGGGAACCCGCCCAGTTGACACCCGCCCCATTCCCAAAGGGGAAGCAAGTGAGGATGAGCGAGGGTGCCAGCGCGTCTCCACCGCGGCAGTTGTGATACCGCAAGGGCCCGATTGGTGGGAACGAGTTTGATGGCGACCTCTCGAGGGTGTCGCGCCGCTGACACGGTGAGGAAGACGCCGCTGTGATCCGAGCAACCGAGATAGCGTCCCAAAGGGAACGCGCCGTTGACGACGTGCCCCTGCCACCTCGTCCAGATCTCGCTCATCAATTCACTGGGTTCCACGCTCATATGCCACCCAAGGGCCGCTGAGCAATCGAGCGCTCTGCAATTTCCGGATCGACGAGGCAGTAAACCCCGCGAAACCCGGGACTCTCAGGCGCTGCGACACCATTTACCGTTCTGATCAGGTATCCAGTTCCCGCGTTCACGTAATCCGCCGTCGTCGCCGTAGAGGCTTACCTGCAGCACTGGAGCTCCCCGCTCACGTGACAAAGGACGAGACATGTTGCAGGTGAACAGCCATGTATGAAGACCGTGAGCCCGGCACGACCAGGTCTGACCGTCTTTCGCCGCCTGAATAAGAGGCTTTCGCACTTCCGGCGGCACCGAGCCGGGCTCGCGAATCCGATAGGCCCCCTTCGGCACGACTTCAGACTGCGAGATATACGATTCCAACAGTTCCTGCACTTTCGAGGAATCGTGAATCTTGCAGCGCAAACGCACCATCTCCATGGAAAACCCTCTCCTTGCACAAATGCTGAGCACCTGAAGCAGCTCTGCTACCAGACTCGCTGAATCCGCGGCAGACAAGGAGGAGGTTAAGGTTGTCAGCGTGCGTCGATCAAGACGTCCTCGGCGAACGAGGCACCACAAGTGACACTTGTGTCTACGGTTGCAGACGACGGGTATCGTTTATGTAAACCGCCTGCCCGCTCAAAGGAGTCATGACTGATTCGGTTGCTCGAGCCATCCAGACTGCCGCCCGTTGCAAGTGCGTTCCAGATCAGTAAAAGCGTCTCAGCTCGTAGTCCGCCGCCTCGACCGACGCTGGGCTGCCGTCAATCACGTCAGCCAGCAAGTGCGCGGATCCGACCGCCATCGTCCATCCGAGGGGTCCATGGCCGCAATTGACGAATAGGTCCGATATTGGCGTCCTGCCAATGACTGGCACGCCATCAGCCGACATCGGGCGAAGGCCGCACCAGGCGCTGGCAGCTCCCGGATCGAATCGCGCCTGCGGCAGCACCTGCTGTAGCAGTCTCAAGAGATTGCGGACGCGCCTTGACGGGAGCGTAAGATCATAGCCGGCAAACTCGGCTGTTCCAGCAACGCGAATGCCTTCTCCGAAGGGTACGACCGCGGCGTGGAAATCGTCATCGATGATCGGGACGCGCAGCAAAGGCCGCGCGTCCACTCTTTGAAAGGTGACCGAGTAACCCTTTGCCGGTCGCACGGGTAGCCGCACGCCGATATGCCGCAGCAGCGGGACGCTATAGCTGCCGGCCGCGACAACATACCGATCACCGCTGATTCGTTCGTGTTCAGTCACCGCCCCGGTCACGCTGCCGGCGCGCATCGCGAGGGAGGTGACGGAGGTGCCGAAACGAAACTCAACGCCAAGATTACGTGCTGCCTCGGCGAGCGCGACGCAAAATCGATACGCATCGCCTGACTCATCGTTCGGACAGTGAATGGCGCCGGCCAGCTCATCTACGATGGGGGCTAAGGCGGGCTCGAGGTCGACCGCTTCCGGTGCCGAAAGCGTACGGAAGGCCAGTCCCTCCGAAGCCCATCGGTGGCTGGTAGAGTCCGCGCGATTGAGGGAATAGGGTTCGCGAAAGAGCCTCAAGGTGCCGCGCGCGATGCGTGCATACTCGATGCCGGTCTCGAGCCGGACGGCGGCCGTCATCTTCAAAGAATAGAGCGCGAGGCGAAGGTTCTTCAGCGAGTTGCGCTCGAACCGGGCGATGCTTGAATTGCGCAGGAACTCAACACCCCAATCGGCGAGTCCCGGCAGCGTGCCCCAGTGCAACTGCAGCGCTGCGTCTGAGCGGCAAAGGGACCCCAATAGCACCTGCCAACACCCAGGCGCATTCCACGGCTCAGGCATGCTGGGCGTGAGCAGTGTTCCGTTGGCATAACTCGTCTCGCGCCCCGGGCCCTCCTGCCGCTCGAGGACCACGACTCGATGTCCGCGCTGCTGCAAGACGTATGCAGTCGCGACTCCCATCAGCCCGCTACCCACAATGACAATCTTCATGGCAGTTCAGTACATTGGCCTCCGCGCGAGTGCGGCGCCGGGGCGGGCTGTGGCCCGTCGAGCTGCGTCAGCGTTGCGGTCGAAGGTCGCGTAGTCGCGCGCAGGTGAGTGCTCACCTCTTCGGCCTTGGTGAGCGCGCGCAGCACGTTGGCGCCGGCGACCTTGGCAAGATCCGCGTCGCTCCAGCCGCGGCGCGCAAGCTCAGAGCAGCGCCGGGTACTTGTCGACACCGTCGAGCCCGACGGACGCGTCCGGTATACCGTCGAAATCAGACCCGAGCCCCACGTGATCGACGCCGGCGACCTTCCTCATATGGTCGATGTGGTCCGCAACGTCGGAGATCGTGACTACGGGCTTCGGGTGAGCGCGCTCCCACTCGGCGAGCGCTGCCTTGGCCTGCGCCGGCTGCCCGATGTAGAGGCCGCCGAATGGCGGGCTGTTCACAAGCGTTCGGATGATCGACGAGTGCACGGGCCGAGGAATGCGAGAAGATCACCGGCGCCTCGGTCACCGCGAGCGCCGAGCGCATGGTATCGGCGGATAC
>Ga0335076_10000149_pt1 | contig 57509 bp, 52 predicted proteins | sample Lox_Sample_25_FD_206717 | JGI IMG/M metagenome (GOLD analysis project Ga0335076, IMG submission 206717) | Soil microbial communities from Loxahatchee National Wildlife Refuge, Florida, United States - Lox_Sample_2.5 | ecosystem: Environmental > Terrestrial > Soil > Wetlands | place: USA... | reverse complement strand
CGCTGCAGCAGCCTGGCGCTCGACTCGTCCTCCAGCGGCAGCAGCTGGGGGAGCATCTCGACGATGGTCACCTCGGCACCGAAGGACCGCCACACGCTGGCGAACTCCACTCCGATCACGCCGCCGCCGAGGATGATCACCGAGTCGGGCACCCGGCCAAGATGCAGCGCGTCGTCCGAGGTGATCACCCGCTCGCCGTCGATCTCCAGGCCGGGCAGGCTCTTCGGCTGTGACCCGGTGGCGAGCACCACGTGCTCGGCCTCGTAGACGGCCCCGCCGACCCGGACCCGGGTCGGCGATTCCAGCCGTCCGGAGCCCTCGATGGTGTCGACCTTCCGGCTCGCGATCGTCGATTGCAGGCCCTTCCAGAGCCGGTCCACCACGGAGTCCTTGTAGGAGAGCACGCCAGGTACGTCGATGCCCTCGAAGGTGGTCTTGACGCCGACGGCCGCGCTGTCCCTGGCGTGGTCCGCGACCTCGGCCGCGTGCAGCAGCGCCTTGGTGGGGATGCAGCCGCGATGCAGGCAGGTCCCGCCGACCTTGTCCTTCTCGATCAGCGCCACGCGCTTGCCGAGTTCGGCCGCGCGCAGCGCGCAGGCGTACCCGCCGCTGCCCCCGCCGAGCACGACGATGTCGTAGCTGCCGATGCCCTCTGCCACCCCTCAAGCCTCCTTAGTCAGCCAGTCAGCTCTAGCTGGCCTACCCAGTCTTCATCATTTCACTTGCCGTCGGCCCGGGTCGCCGGCCAGCTTGCCTTCCGCCACGTCGCCCGCGATCTGCACCAGCGTCCGGACCGCCGCCCCGGTGCCGCCCTTGGCGACATACCCGTACGGGCCGCCGTCGTTGTAAGCGGGCCCGGCGATGTCCAGGTGAGCCCAGCGGACCCCGGCCGGCACGAACTCGCGCAGGAACAGCCCGGCGACGAGCATGCCGCCGGCGCGGTCTCCGGACACGTTGGCGATGTCCGCGACGGCGGAATCCAGCCCCTTGCGCAGGTCTTCGGGCAGCGGCATCGGCCACATGGCCTCGCCCGCCCGGCCGGCCGCGTCCGCGATGTCGGCGGCCAGCGAATCGTCGCTGGCCATGACCCCGGCCGTGCGGTTGCCGAGCGCCACCGTCTGCGCACCGGTCAGTGTAGCCACGTCGACGAGCAGACTGGGCCGGTCGGCTCCGGAGCGGGCCAGCGCATCGGCCAGTACGAGGCGGCCCTCGGCATCGGTGTTGAGCACCTCCACGGTCTTGCCGCCGTAGATGGTGATGACGTCGGACGGCCGCTGCGCGGCGCCGCCCGGCATGTTCTCGGCGAGCGGGAGGTAGCCGATCACGTTCACCGCCGGGCCGAGCCCGGCGACGGCCTGGACCGCGGCCAGGACCGCCGCGGCGCCGCTCATGTCGGCCTTCATCGTCTCCATCGCCTTCGACGGCTTGAGCGAGAGACCGCCGGAGTCGAAGGTGATGCCCTTGCCCGCGAACACCACGGTGCGGACGGCGTCCGGGTGGGTGTATTCGAGCCGGACGAGCCGCGGCGGGTGAGCCGAGCCCATGCCGACCGCCAGGATGCCGCCGAACCCCTCCTTGGCCAGCTCGTTCTCGTCGAGCACCCGGACGCCCAGGCCGTGCGCGGCGGCCACCTGCCCGGCCACCGCGGCCAGGTCCGCGGGGACCAGGTCGGCGGGCGCGGTATTCACCAGGTCGCGGACGAGCGTCATCGCGTCGGCCAGGATCCGCGCCCGGCGGATCGCGTCCTCGTGGGCCGTGTACACGATCTGCTCGACGTCACCGGTCGCGCTCGTGGTCGTCCGGTACTTCCTGAAGGCATAACCGCCGAGCAGCCCGCCCAGCGCCACGGCCTCGGCCTCGTCCGGTTCGCCCGCGGGCAGCGCGATCGCGACGCGCTTGGCGTGTCCGGGAGAACCGGAGACCAGATCGCGGACGGCGGCGCCCGCGGCGCGGCGCAGCCGCTCCAGGTAGGCCAGGCGTTCGGCGGGCTCCGCCCCGGCCGCCCCCGGCTCCTGGCCGAGGCCCACGGCGACGATGACCGGGGCCGGCAGCTGGCCCGCCGTGGGGACCTTGGTGATCTCCTCGGCCCTGCCCGTCGCGCCGAGCGCGGCAAGCGCAGCCATCAGATCGAACTCATCCGTGCTCAGCGTGAGAACCGGGCCGTCTGGGCCCTGGAACACGCCGGTTACGAGGACCTCCGCGTCGGTCGTCGTCGGTGCTGACTGGCTGGTGAGCAGTGTGACCGTCATTCTGCTGATCGTAGGGCATCGCCCGGTGTTCCAGCCCTGCCCTGGCGGCGCTGCGAAACGAATCCCGCTCCCGGTTCGTCCCTATAGGGTGCAACACGGGTCCGGCCAAGGATAATCGGGTGAAAAGCGGTAAGGCGTGAGGACGCCGACGGTAGCCAGCCACCGGAACGTGGCTGATGGTCACGGCGTCACGGTGCGCTGGCCGCTGCGCCCGGGCGTCGTCATCGCGTCGGCCGCGGCCCTCGCCCTCGCGCTGCGGCTGTTTCAGTTGTCCCGGCCCGGCTACCTTTCCGGATTCACCCAATATGACGACGGCGTGTATTTCGGTAACGCGTTGCGGCTGGTTCACGGCGCGATCGCGTACCGGGATTCCGCCATGGTGCAGCCGCCCGGATCCATGCTGCTGATGGCTCCGGTCGCGGCGGCGGCCAAGATCGTCGGCACGGCCCGGGGCCTCGCCGCCGCGCGGCTGCTCACCGTGGTGGCTGACACGGCCAGCGTGGTCCTGATCGCCGAGCGGGTTCGGCCGCACGGTCTTCGTGTCCGAACTGGCCCAGTCCACCCACGGGCGGTTCGGCCCGGGGCCGCGGCTCGCTGACATCTCCGGCCTGGTCGGCCTGATCCGGGGAAGCGCCGGGCTGGCCGCTACCGTCCTGTTCTGCATGGTCATCGCGCTGCTCATCGCGGCGGCGTGGGTGCTGAGCTGGCCCGCCGGCGCAGACCGCCGGCTGCCCCCGCTAGACCGCTATGTCCTGGCCGGCGTGGTCGTCATCACCGCGATGATGTTCGCCCCCTCGGAGTGGTACGAGCACTACGCCGCGTTCGACGGGCCCTTCGTAGTCCTGGCGGTAGCACTCCCGGTCGCGCGGCTGGCCGCCGCACCCCGGACGGCCGCCGTACCCAGGCTGGCCTCCGTACCCGGGGCGGCCGCCGCGTCCCGGGCCGCCGCGTCCCGGGCCGCCGCGTCCCGGGCCGCCGGGGCGCTCGCCGCCGGGGCGCTCGCCGCCGCCGCGGTCGTGGTCGTCATCGCCGTCCTCGCGCTGGCCTCGGTCAGCGTCTCGGCCAGGCAGTCGCCGGTGCGGAGCCTCGCCGCGGCCAGCGGCGTCATCCCGCCCGGCGCGTGCGTGGTCACCGACACGGCGTCGGCCACGATCGCGGTCGACCGCTTCATCGCCGCCTCGCCCGGTTGTCCGCAGCTCGTCGACAGCGTGGGCACGCTGATCGCCACCACCCGCGGCCAGGACATGACCGGCCGCCGGGCCGACCTGGCCGCCGACACGAACGCGTGGCAGCAGGCCTTCAGCCGGGCCCGGTACGTCTGGCTGATCGGCAACGGCGGGAACACCGGCGCGCGGATCGCCTGGACCCGGTCGCTGTTCAACTACTTCGTGCATCACTTCCGGCTGCTGCAGTTCGCCAGCGTCTTCCGCGGGAAGGGCGACGTCCCGCGCGGCGGGCTGTATGTACGCGTCTGGCTGAGACAAGTACATAATGGCCATGACCATATGGGGATTGCCTACCCGGCCGAACCCGGTGGCGTACCGTGACATAGCTAAAATCGTCTGCGGGGAGTCTGACAATGCGGGGCCTGGAATCGATCGAGCGATGTGGAGCCGGGCGGTGACGGCGGCGGAGGACACGCGGGCACTCAGGCCGCCCGCGCGACCCGACGGGCGCGGGACCGCCACTCCGGCCAGCAGGACGGTCTTCGATGACCTGGTCGACCGGGCCGCAAGGGTGGGGTGGTGCTGGTCGGCGCTGCTGACCCTGGTGCTTGGCCTGTACCAGATGGGCCGTCCCGAGTTGTGGCGGGACGAGCTTGCCAGCTGGTCGTTCGCCAGCCGCCCGCTGCCGAGCCTGCTCGCCGCCGCCCGCCGGAGCGGCGCCACCCAGCTTGCCTATTACCTGGCGCTGCACGCGTGGATCAGCACGTTCGGGGACTCCGCGGATGCCATGCGCACATTGTCCGTGCTGGCCATGGCGGCCTCGGCGGCATGCGTCGCTCTGGTCGGCCGCAGGCTGGCGGGTGCCCGGGCGGGACTGATCTCCGGCCTGATATTCACCCTGGTGCCCAGCGTGTCGCGGTTTGCCCAGGAGATCAGGTTCTACGCGTTCGAGGTGCTGATAGCGACGCTGGCCCTGCTGCTTCTGCTGCGTGCCCTGGACCGGCCGTCCGTGTGGCGCTGGATAGCCTACGGCGCGAGCCTGGCGTTCCTCGGGTATGTCGACCTGGTCGCGCTGTCGGTGGTGGCCGGCCACGCCGCGGGAGTCGCGCTGCGCTGGTGGCGGGACCGGGATGCCGGTGTGCTCTGGTTCATCCCGGCCGCGGCGGTGGGCCTGGCCTGCTGCCTGCCGCTGGTGATCGTCGGCTCGATCCAGGCGGGCGGCCAGATCGAGTGGGTAGCCAGGCCGGGGATGGACCTGGCCGTCTTCTCCGGGTTCGCCAGGAACATGTTCTATTCGACGTCCGTGGCCGCCGCGCTGATCCTGCTCGCCGTGCTCGCCTGGGCGGTCGCCTGGCCCGAGGCCGCGTTCATGACCGCGATAGCCGTCGTACCGGTGGCCGCGGTGTGGCTGATCTCCCAGGGCCCGCACTCGTATTTCATGGCCCGGTACCTGCTGCTCACGGTGGCCGCCTGGGCGGTGCTGGCCGGGATCGGGCTGAGCCGGGTTGACCTGCGGGCCGCCATGGCCTGCGTGATCGTCGTGGCCATCTTCGGCGTCGGCGACCAGCAGGTGATCAGGCAACCGGGTGCGCATAGCTGGGCGGCCTACCCGGCCGGCACCGGCGGCCTGTACTTCGGCTATGCCCAGGCGGCGGAGGTCATCGCCACCCAGGTCAGGGCCGGGGATGGCGCTGTCTACCAGGGCGATGGGAACCCGGCCGGCTGGATGATGATCGGCGCCGGGGTCGACTACTACCTGGGCCGGGACCTGCGGGGAAGACACGGCGTGCCTGCTCCGCATGAGCTCTTCATCGCCGAGACGGCGGCGAAGGCGGGCGTCCTGTACCCGAGGGCCTGCAAGAGCGCTGCGGCCTGCCTGGGCAACGAGGCCAGGATATGGGTCGTCGGGTACGGTCGTGCCTCGAGCCCGTACCCGGGATTGACCCCGGATCAGACGCTGGTGCTCCAGGAGCACGGCTACCAGGTCAGCTATACCAAGCACGTGCCGGGCCTGACCGTGTTCCTGCTGGTCAAGGGGAACGCGGCGGTCGGGTAGCGGGTTCGGCCCATCCGGGCGCGAGGGCACGAACCCGGCCCGTCCGGTCCAATGACCTTACTGATCCGCGGGGAACAGCGGCCGGACTGATCCGCGGGGAACAGCGGCCGGATCAGCCGCAGCCGTATGGCCGTCCCGCGCCATAACTTCGGTTAGTGCGATAAGCTAACGGCTGTTGCATCGGAAGGGAGACGGATGTGCTGGCCGTGCGAGGGCGGTGGTCAGCGGCTCTCCGCTTCCTCGGCGTAGACCCGCGCGGCATAGGCCTCGAGCGACTGCTCGCAATCCTCGATCGCCTTCTCGGCCGCCTGCCTTCCGTCCGCGTCGAAGGTGTCGCGCTCGCGCACCTTGGCGAACCAGTTGCGCAGCTTGACCAGGTCGACCTCGTTCTCCTCGAGTTCGGCGTAGGTGAAGTGGTTGGCCGTATATTCCTTCTGCACCTGCCCCAGGAAGTCCTCGCAGCGGTCCACGATCTCCTCGTACTCGTCGTTCCTGGCCCGCTGGAACGCGTTGCGCACGTCGGATTCGCCCGCGAGCACCGAGCAGGACAGCAGCACGGCCGTCCCGTACATGTCGATGATCTCCCGCCTGAGCTTGCGCAGCGCGCGCTCGGTGGCCGCGCTGGCCGGCAGCGCGGCGGCCGAGTTCTGCAGGTATATGGCGCCCAGGCTCTTGATCCGACGCCATACGGTGGAACGCAGCCGGGTCGGCTCGGGCGGCACCCGGTAGATGAGCACCAGCCAGCCCGCGTCCCCGTCCTTGCCGGGAGTCTTTTCGGTCACCCGAATATTCAAGCACCAGGCATGGAAGGAGCGTCGTGACCGCGCTTCCCCTCATCCTGACCGTCTTCGTCGCCTGCGCGGTGGAGGCGACCGAGGCGCTCACCATCGTACTCGCCGCGGGCCTGATCCGTGAGTGGCGGTCGACCTTCCAGGGCCTGGCCGCCGCCCTGGTGGTGCTGGCCGTTATCGTGGCGGTGCTCGGGCCGACCATCACCCTGCTGCCGCTGACCGCGCTGCGCCTGGTGATCGGCGCCCTGCTGGCCGTCTTCGGGCTGCAGTGGCTGCGCAAGGCCATCCTGCGCGCCACCGGGTACAAGGCGCTGCACGACGAGGCCAGCGCATACCTGCGTGAGGCGGCGGCGGCCGAACAGGCGGCGGTGTCCTCCCGCCACGGCGTCAGCGACTGGTACGCCTTCACGCTCTCGTTCAAGGGCGTCCTGCTCGAGGGCCTGGAGGTAGTCTTCATCGTGATCACGTTCGGCGCCACCCAGCACGACGTGGGCGCCGCGGTGATCGGCGCGGCCGCGGCCGTACTGGTGGTCGCGGCGACGGGCGTTGCGGTGCGGGCGCCGCTGGCGCGGGTGCCGCAGAACGCGATGAAGTTCACGGTGGGCATCATGCTCACCTCGTTCGGCATCTTCTGGGGGGCCGAAGGTGCCGGGGTCTCCTGGCCGGGTCACGACGGGGCCCTGCTCGTGCTGGTGCCGGTGGTGGCGCTGGTGTCGCTCGGATACACGGCCCTGCTCAGGCACACGGCGGCCGCCGAGCGCGCGCCCGCAGACAACCCCGCACAGGAGGTGACCAGGTCATGAAGCGGCTCAAGGCCATCGGCGCTTTCTGGTGTGACTTCGTGGTCGGCGACGACTGGCGCGTCGCGGTGGTCGTGGTAGCCGGTCTCGCGCTGACCGCGGTGCTGGTCCACGCGGCCGGGGTCAACGCGTGGTGGCTGCTCCCGGTGTGCATGTTCGCCGCCCTGGGCTGGTCCCTGCGCCGGGCCACCCGCCCGTAGCCGGCCAGCTTCCTTTATCCCGAACGGGCTGGGTTTCCCGCCCCGGCCACCCTTCATCCCCGGCCCCCCTTCCCTTCATCCCCGGCTCCCGTCATGCCGGCTACCGTTCGTCCCCGGCCTCCAATCGCCCCCGCCGATAAAACGGACAATTCGGACCGAGTTCACACGGTCGTTACCGACGCATGTGACCGAAGTGCCGAACCACAGCCCAGGCAGGCCGGGCTGGGCCTCAGGCGTCCAGGCACCGGGTTTCCAGCCGGGTCTCGGTGACCCCCGGCTCGACCCGGTACGCGCTGGCGCCCGGCCGGTCCGCGATCAGTTCGGCCAGCTCGTCGTCGGCGTAGTGCGCCGCCGCGCCGTCGTCACAGGCGATGCCGCCGGACAGCGTGCCGTCGGCGATCAGCCGGTGGTACACCGGCCGCCGGGCCGGCTCAGAGTCGTAGTGCGGGCAGTAGCTGCCGGCCAGCAGCCCGAGCCCGTCGGTGAACGCCCGCAGCTCACGGCCGAACGAGTCCGTCGTCCCGCCCTCGAACCAGCAGATCCCCCCGGCGCTCGACCCGGCCAGCACGATGCCGGCCTGCCACGCCTTGCGCAGGATCCGGTCGAGCCCGTGTACCCGCCACACGGCCACCATGTTCGCCACGCTGCCGCCGCCGACGAAGATGACGTCCTGGGACAGCAGCAGGTCCTCGGGGTCGGCGACGTTGGGCATCGGGAAAAGCGCCAAATGGCTAAACCTGGCCGGGTGCCCGGCGAAGCGGTCGTACATATGCAGCGTCCACCGGGGGTCGTCGCCGCCCGCTGTGTTGAGCACGCAGATCCGGGGCTCTGGCCTGCCGGTCAGCCGCAGCGCGTAGTCCATGTGCGCCGGCACCCGGCCCTCCGGTGCGCGCATGCCGCCGCCGATCGCGATTACGTGCCGTCGCCCGTCCGCCGCCATGGTGGCACGCTAGCGTCGTTACAGCCTGCAAGCAAAACCAGCGCCCGTTTCAGACCGTAAGTAACCTGACGGGCGCGCTGTGCTTTCCCGCTCGTCAGGCTGTGCCGCCGGAGGCGAGGGTAGCCCCGGCGGCCTCCCATCCCGACGCGGTGTGGAACGTGCGCTATCCGCTGACCGACGTCCAGCGGCCCAGGACCTGCGCCCGGGCCCGCGCTCTCGTGGACCGCCCGTACGACCACCCGGCGTATACCGGCACGTGGTCAGAGTTCGTCTCCCTTGGCCGGGGAGTCGGACCCGAAGTATTTGTCGTCCTCCTCCACCCGGGCGACGTCCGCGGCGGCAGCCTCCTCGATTGGCTCGAGGCCGGGGTCGTCGTAGCGCAGCTTTATCAGGCTGTGCGCCCCATCGTCCGGGGTCCCCGCGGCGTCTGGCGGCCGGCGAGAACGGAACCAGGAAAAGATGCCCATAACGACTCCCGGATGAGTGCGGATCGGTCATACGGCTGCGGCCACTCGAGCGTACGCCCAGCCCCGGCTGGCAGGCGGGCACGGCTGATCCGCCGGGACGATCTCACCGGCCCGGTTCCCGGTATACGGGCCTGAGCCGGACCGGTAAATCAAAAATACCCGATATTCCGGAAATTACCTCGAGACCGGAGCCCGGCGGCGCTGGAAATGCGGGCCGCCGCGGAGAAAGAGCCGGCCCCCGTCCCGGGCCCGACCGGCCGGTTTCCGATTCCGGGCCCCGGCCGCGACGTCACGGTCGTGGCCGTGTCGGCCATTCCCGGCCTGTTCAGGCCCGATGCGTGCGGGCTTCGCCAGGGGTGCGTGCGGGGAAGGGCATATGCGCGGCCAGGCTGATGTAGGGTAACTAACCATCGAGGATATGTTCTCAGCTGGCGATAAATCGTGATGCGTCTTGTTTGACGAGGTACCCATACCGGCCCATATGGGGGCGTCCGGGCCTCCGGCAAGCCAGTTGAGATCCGCGACTTTGCTGTTTGGCGCGTCGAGACGGCAAGCTGGGGAAATCTCGGCGATGCAGGATCGGTTTCACCCTGCTATAGCAGATCGGATATCTCCCCGCGGGGGTCTGTCCGGCGCAGCCGGTGCCCGCTGGCTCCGCGCGGCGTAACGTCGCAGGTGGCGTGGCTCCCGCACGCTGGCACGCGGCGCTGCATCCAGCCCGGCGCGCCTTGTCCTCAGGCCGGCCCGGCAGGCCGGCGAGGGCGCCTGAGCGCCCCGGGGCGCGCCGGCTCAATGAGTGGCTGTTCCCTTTTTAGGTGACGCTGAGAGAATCCTGAGAGTTCGGCTCTGCGAAACCGGAAGCTGATGCACGTGCATCGCGGTTAGCCGGCTAATGAGCCGGGGTGGCGGCCGCGCCCGCTAACCAGGCTTGTCTGCCCGGGCCATGAGCCAAGCGGGCCGGGCAATGCGGACACCGGGCAAGCGGGCGTACCAGTTTCGGTCATGACAGGAATGAAAGCAAACGATTTCGTATGGTAGCGGAGTGCGACCCGGCTCGCGCTCCGCTACCTGCTATAGGTGCGCGTCCGCGCACCGCTGGTGTCTTCTTCCGGCGGCCGCGGGTTCATCGGGAACAGGGTGGTCAGCGTTCAGCAGGCCGCTGGCAATGCAAAATAGGGGGCCGCCGCCACCTTATCGTGCGATGATCGTCTACGCTTATGCACTATTCAACGAGTGGAACGGAGTACACGTGGCTCAGAAGATACAAACCCTGTTCATCGATGACATCGATGGCAGTGAGGCAGAGGGTACCGTCCGCTTTGCGCTGGATGGTGCCGAGTACGAGATCGACCTGAACGCAAAGCACGCCGAGGCGCTCCGGAAGGCGTTGGCGCGCTACGTCGAGGCCGCGCGGCGCAGCAGCAGCGCTGCTCGCCGTCCGGCGCGTACCGGACGCCGGACCGCCGCCAGCGGGCTGAACACCACCGAGGTCCGTGAATGGGCAAAGGCGCAGGGCATCGAGGTCAAGGACCGCGGCCGCGTGCCGGCCGAATTGGTCGTCAGGTTCCGGGCGGCGACGGGAAACTAGTGCCGGGGCTCGCCGTAGCGGCTCAAAATCGGATGAGAGGCCCATGTGCGCACAAGCACTGAACCGGGGGGGTCTCTCCGCACGCTTGCTCGCTCGTGACTTCGCTACCACGGCTTTTCCACAGGGTGGCGCGCTCTTGCTGCGGTGACTGGAAATGCATAGCAGGAAGAGCGCGCCACCACGGCGGCCTGGCTCGTTGTTTCCAGGCGGCGCTTCAGCAGGCGGGTTCGCCAGGACCCGCCTCTTGCATTGCCCGGCTGGTCGTACGTATTCGGAAATCGTGTGGCTCGGGGCGAGCTGGACCGCGTCTACCAGGCCAAACGCGAACCGGACCACAGGACTTCCGACTAGTTACGGCTGGTCAGGGTCGCTGGCTGCCTTCTCACCCCGCCGCGACGTCGGCGTGGCGCGCCTGACGATGGCCGTGGTATCGACGCCGGCCGGGAGCGTGCCGAACGCGTGGCCCCAGCCCGGGAAGGACCCTGCATCCTCGGCCAGGCGGGACGCCACGAACACGTCGGCCACCGCGGGATCGCCGTGCCGGACGAGCAGCGCGCCCTGGAGGACGAGCGCGACGGCCTCGGCCAGGTGGCGGGCCCGGGCTTCAGCCGGGTCGGCGAGTTCCTTCCGCAGCCGGAGAACCGCCTGGTCCAGCCGGCGGTCCGCCCAGCCGCCTGGTCCAGTTCAGCGATGAGCGCCTCGGCCGATCCGGGCCGCCGGGTCAGCGCCCGCAGTGCGTCGAGCGCGGCGACGTTGCCCGAACCCTCCCAGATCGACGCGAGCGGTGCCTCGCGGTACAGGCGCGGCATCCCCGATTCCTCCACGTACCCGCCGCCGCCCAGGCATTCAAGCGCCTCGGCGGCGTGCGCCGGGGCGCGCTTGCACGCCCAGTACTTGGTCGCCGCCAGCGCCAGCCGGCGGAACGCGGCCTCGCCCTCGTCACCGCGGACCGCCCGGTCGGTCGCCCCGGCCAGCTGGAACGCTGCCATCGTGGTCGCCTCCGACTCGATCGCGAGGTCGGCGAGTACGCTCGCCATCAGCGGGCGGGTGTCCCGCCACGCAGCGGCGTGCAGGCCGTGCCGCACCGCCACCGTCATCAGCTCGTGCCAGGCCGGGTGGAACTCCACCTCGTCGACCCGGTGGCCGAAGCGGTCGTGCGTGCGCAGCTTCGGCGGGTTCTCGTTGGCCTGCCGGCCCTGCTCCTGCACCTGCGCCGAGCCGGCCAGCCGGCCGAGTTCGCGGACGGCGCCCTCGGCCCAGGCGGCGCTCTCGCGCGGCAGCGCGCTCAGCATCGCCGGGTCGTCGGCGACGTCATACCCGGTCAGCGGAGGCGGCTGGTTGAATACTTGGTGTGTCGGCGGCATCAGCGGTTCCTGCCTCTGGGTCCTGGGCTTGTCGCAATTGAAACACGCCCGCAGCCGGGAAAGCCGCGTCAGTGAGCGTTATGCGAAACCGGCTGCGAGTGCAGGCCTTTGGGGCCTGCGCGAGCAGTCGGTGCAGGCCGCGGGCGGCAACCTCAGCGGGTCTTCGCATAACGCGAACTTTTGCATAAGACACAGTGACTCTCTGGGAGCGAGGCGAGGACATGGAACTGAGACGTGAGCTGCTGACGGCCGAGATGATCGAGCCCGGCACGGGCGAGCTGGTCCGCACGACCATCGAGGTGCGCTTCGATCCGCTGACCGGGCACAGCTCACGCATCTTGCCCGAGCGCGGCCTGATGCCCGCCAGCGACTTCGACTTGGCGGCGTTTGCCCGGGAGAGTCAGCCTAGCTGCCCGTTTTGCGCCGGCCGAGTCAACCGGCTGACCCCGGAGCTGCCAGCCAGGATCAACCCCGACGGGCGGATCGAACGAGGCGAGGCCGTCCTGTTCGCCAATCTGCACGCGTACTCATCGCACAGCTCGGTGTCGGTCTACTCGCCCAGGCTGCACTACCTGCCACTCGGCGACATCACCCAGCGGCTACTCGCCGACAACCTGGCCACGCAGGTCGCCTTCGTGGAGGCGGTGATGGCGGCGGAACCACAGTCACGGTGGGCGTCGATCAACGCCAACCACATGCTGCCCTCGGGAAGCTCGTTGTTTCATCCTCATTTGCAGGGAATCGTCGATTCCCAGCCGACGACGATGCAGCGCATGCTCACGGAGATACCGCGGCAGCGGTTTGCGGACTACCTGGAATCCGAGCGCCGCAGCCGAGAGCGCTATCTGGCGGACACCGGCAGGGTCCAGTGGATCGTCAGCTTTGCGCCGATCGCTCCCGCCGAGCTCAGGGCGTTCGTCCCCGGCATCTCCTCACCCGCGGAGCTCGACGACGATCTCGTCGGCGAACTGGCACATGGGCTCGTACTGGCCCTCGGAGCGTACGCGGAGATAGGTTTCCAGAGCTTCAACTGCGCCATCTACGGAGCCCCCCCGGCCACGGAGGGCTACCCGCTGAACCTGCGCCTGGCCTGTCGCTCGAATCTCAAGCCCTTCTACCGCTCGGACTCGGCGTTCCTGGAGCGCCTGCACTGGGAGGGCGCCGTCGACCTTGCGCCGGAGCGCATCGCCTCGCGGATCGGCGAGCGCTTCCGGGCGTAAATGGCAGTTCGGCGCCAGCGGTGCCTGTGTGTCCGTGGCGGCCCTGCCCGTGGCGGCCCTGCCCGTGGCGGCCCTGCCCGTGGCGGCCCTGCCCGTGGCGGCCCTGCCCGTGCGCGGCGACGGCCTGGCCTCGGCACGTGCCGGTAAGGCCGGCCGGCCCATGGTGGCCACTATCAGCGTGACCGTGGTCGTGACCTCGGCAAGCGCGCCGAGGACGTCACCGGTGATGCCGCCAAGCCTGCGCACCGCGTGCCGCTCCAGCCCCCACGCGGCGACCAGCCCGGCGGCGACAGCCAGCGGGAGGGTCCAGCCGAGGGGCTCGCCGGTCATCGTCGCGGAGATCACCACCGCTGCGACCGCGGCCGCCAGCGTGACCAGCGTGATTGCCACCGGGATCGCCGGGCGCACCGTGCCGGCCACGAACGCGCCCAGCCCGTCCCGCCTGGCCGCCGGTACACCGTGGCGGCACGCCCAGGTGATTGCGAGCCGGCCGGCGACGACCGCGGCGATCAACGCGGCAGGGCCGCGGCCATGGCCCGCCGATTCCGCGTGACCCAGCGCCGCGACCTGGATGATCAGCGTCAGGACGAGCGTGACGGTACCGAGCGGACCGATGTCGGAGCGGCGCATGATATCGAGCGCCGCGGCAGCACGCTTGCCGCTGCCGAGGCCGTCCGCTAGGTCGGCTAGTCCGTCCAGATGAAGCCCCCGGCTGAGCAGGGCAAGCGACGCGATCGCGAGCCCTGCTCCGGTCAGCGGGCCCGCTCCGAGCGGATAGTCGGCCGCCACAAGCACGGCCGCGCCGCCGGCACCGAGCAGCAGCCCGACAGCCGGCGCCCACGCCATCGCCGCGGCCGCGGTGGTCCGTGTCGGAGCCGGCGCAGGTCCCGCTGAGGGCCACGGGATTACGGTGAGCAGCGTCACCGACAGCCTCAGGCCGCCCCATCTCGCGTCAGCCGTTCTCACGCGGCGTCTCCCGCCTGCGCTGCCCGCTCCCGCCCCGGTTCACTGCGCTGCCCGCTCCCGCCCCGGTTCACTGCACTGCCCGCTCCCGCCCCGGTTCACTGCGCTGCCCGCTCCCGCCCCGGTTCACTGCGCCGCCTTCACACGTCATTCGTTTCTGCTCCTCGGTCCAGGCGGCGCCACGTCCCGCCAACTCCGCCGAAGAAGCCGATCGATTGATCACCCCAAGACGTACTATCTTAAGCAGGGGATTCAGCACGCGACCTGATGGCGGTGGAAGCTAGCGTGTCCGAGTGGTGGTCGATCGAGGTTTTTGACGCAAGGTCGTTGCCTGCTCGTCGTTGGAAGGACTCCTACCAGGACGAGCTTACGGAGGCGGCGGTCACGCACGGTGCCGTTTCCTGGGAGTGGCACGAGCATCGTTACGGCGTCGTATTCGAGGTGTTCTTCGACTCCGATGAGCAGTGGGAGGTGTTCCGCGCCCTACCGGCGGTCCGTTCGGCCCTCGATGCCGTGCCTGACCCGGTAAACGGCCTGATCGTGTACAAGGGCCGGGGTGGCGGGGCCGGGCCGAGGAAGCCACGCAGACCCAAGCCCGCCCCGAGCGCGAGTGCTGTGGCCATGCCGGAGCCGGCCGAAGAGCAGGTGCTGCAGCTCACCGGGATAAGGCCGCCGCTCGCGGAGGGCGCGCCGACGGAAGCCGGCTTCCTCGGCGGCACGTAACCGGGTGAAGGTTCCGCGGCAGCCGGGGCGCGAAGGACCCAGATTCAGGCCTGCGGGTGAAGCATCCCCGGGGACAGTGCAGGATGGGGGGATGAGGGAAACGCGAGTCCTGACCGATGGCCTGCGGGTCGCGATCGAGCGCAGTGGCTACTACCCGGGCCTGGTGTCCGACGCGGTGGCCTCGGCGCTCGGTTCGGAGCCAGTCACGGCCTACGTCGTTCACCACGACGCGATCTTCGACCCCGGCATGGAGGTACGCCGGCACATGACCGTGCTCGCGCTCACGCCGACCCGGCTGGTGTACTCGCACACCGACGAGCATCCAGCCGAGGACTCGGACAGCCGGCCGCGGGCCGAGACGAGCACCGAGGCGATCCGGTTCGCCAGGATCTCATCCGTGGCCCTCAGCCGCGTGGTGCCCGACCCGGCAGCGTACGTGCCGGGCGTCACCATGCCGTCGGAAGTCATGCTGACCATCGGCTGGAACGTCCTTTCTCACCTGGAACTCGAGCCCGCGCATTGCGGCGACGAGAACTGCGAGGCCGATCACGGCTACCTGGGCACGATCACGGCCGACGATTTCTCACTGCGGGTGAGCCAGGCCGCCGACGGCGAGGAGGCCGTGCGACAGCTGCTGGAATTCGCGCGTGAGCTTTCTGACGCCACCGCGCTCCGCGGGAGCTGACGACCGGCCGGGTGGCCGCGGGCGATCCGTTCTGCCGCTGCTACCCGCCCGATGGCACCCATGCTCCGTCGAGCTGCCGGGCAAGGGCACCGAGGCAGAGCGCCAAGGCAAGATGCCGGTTGGCACCTACGAGTTAGCAGGTAAGGATTTCCCGCGATGACGCCCGAGCCGAAACATCAGCCGATCGTGCCGTCCTACGGAAGCGCGACTCTCGCTGACTTGTCGTCGTCAGTTCTCGCGTCTCTTGATCCCGAAGCGCCGGAATCGCAGAACGTGCTCGGCCTTGCGCCCGCGCGGCGGGCGTGCCTGCTGATCGTGGACGGCCTGGGCTGGGAGCAGCTCCGCGCCCATCCTGCCGCCTCGCCGTTCCTCGCTGAGCTCGCGCTCAACTCCAAGCCGGTCACGGCTGGGTTCCCCGCCACCACGGCAACCAGCCTCGCCTCGCTGGGCACCGGGAAGCCGCCGGGACAGCATGGGATGCTTGGCCTCAAGGTCCTTGTGCCAGGGCGGAATTTCCTGCTCAACGCGCTGAACTGGGACTCGCGGGTCGATCCCCGTAGCTGGCAGCCGCTGCCCACGCTGTTCGAGCGGGCAACCGCGGCTGGCATCGCGGCTGTCCATGTGGCCCGGGGTTCGTTCCGCGGCACGGCCCTGACGACGGCGGCGATGCGCGGCGCGGAACTTTGGCCGGCCGATACCGCGGGCGCACTCGTTGCGCAGGCCGCGGCGGCCCTCGCGGGGAACGGGCGCGCGTTCGTGATCGCGTATTACGGCGACCTCGACAATACGGCGCACCGGTTCGGTGTCGGCTCTGATGCCTGGTATTACCAGCTGGCACACGTGGACAAGCTGGCCGAACAGCTCGCCCAGGCCTTGCCGTCCGGGACCTGCTTGTACGTGACGGCAGATCACGGCATTGTCGATGTCGGTCCAGAGGACAAGCTCGACGTGGACGCGATGCCGGAGCTACGGGCCGGGCTGGCGCTGTTCGGCGGCGAGCCGCGGGCCAGGCACCTGTACGCGCGGCGCGGTGCCGCCGCGGACGTGCTCGCCGCCTGGCGCGAGGCTCTGGGCGACCGCGCCTGGGTACTGCCCAGGGAGGAGGCCATCAAGGAGGGCTGGTTCGGCCCGGTGGACGGTGCCATGGCCGACCGGATCGGCGATGTCGTGGTCGCCCCGGCCGGGTCCCTCGCTCTGGTTGCCACCAAGGCGGAGCCCGGCGAGTCCGCGCTGTTCGGCATGCACGGCTCGCTGACCGCGTCCGAGCAGCTCGTTCCCGCACTTCCGTTCAGCGTAATATGAGCACCGAACGGACTGGGCTTCTCGTGGCCGCCCAGGCGCTGGCCGCCGAACTGGCCCGGGACCCCGCGCCGGCGGGCAGGCTGGTGCCGGAGATGGACATGCTGATCGGCGGGGCCTGAAGGCGAGCGGCATCGGCAAGGAAGGCCCCCGCTCGGCGGCGGCCGAGATGACCGACACCAAGACCGTCGTCCTGCACGGCCGGCCCTGGTAGAGGGCCGGGTAAGGAAGGAGCCCGACGATGACCCCGCAGACCGTACGGCTGACCGCCGCCCAGGCCGTCGTGACCTACCTGTCCCGGCAGCATTCGGTGGCCGACGGCCGGCGGCGCCGGCTGATCCCGGCCACCCTGGGCATCTTCGGCCACGGCAACGTGGCCGGGCTCGGCCAGGCCCTGGACCAGCTCAGCGACGCGATGCCGTTCATCCAGGGCCGCAACGAGCAGGCCCTGGTGCACGCGGCCGCCGCCTTCGCCAAGCACAGCCGTCGCCACGCCACCCTGGCCATCACCTCGTCCATCGGCCCCGGCGCGCTGAACATGGTCACCGGAGCGGCGCTGGCCACCGTCAACCGGCTGCCGGTGCTGCTGCTGCCCGGCGACACGTACGCGACCAGGCAGCAGGGCCCGGTACTGCAGCAGCTGCAGCACCCGCTGGAGGCCGACGTGACCGTCAACGACGCGTTCCGCCCGGTCTGCCGCTTCTTCGACCGCATCACCCGGCCCGAGCAGCTGCTCACCGCCCTGCCCGCGGCCATGCGGGTGCTCACCGACCCGGTGGACGCCGGGGCTGTGGTGCTCTCGCTGCCCCAGGACATCCAGTCACACGCCTACGACTTCCCGGCCGGTTTTCTGGCCGAACGGGACTGGGTCATCCGCCGCCCGCAGCCCGACGCTAGCGAGGTCGACGCCGTGCTGGCCATGCTGGCCGCCGCGGCCACGCCGCTGATCATCGCGGGCGGCGGCGTCATCTACTCCGGTGCCACGGCCGAGCTCGAGCGCCTGGCCGGGACCGTCGGCATCCCGGTGCTCGAGACCTTCGCCGGCAAGGGGGCGGTGCAGCGGCGGACCTGGTGGCAGGTCGGCGGCATCGGGCTCGAGGGCACCCCGGCCGCCAACGCCCTGGCCCGCGAGGCCGACCTGGTGCTGACCGTGGGGTCCCGGCTGACCGACTTCGCCACCGCCTCGCACTCGCTGTTCGCCGACCCCGCGGTGCGGTTCGCGAGCATCAACGTCACCCCGCGTGACGCCGACCGGCTCGGCGCCGCCGGCATCATCGCCGACGCCAGGCAGGCCCTGGCCGCGCTGGCCGACGGCGCGGCACGCGCGGGCATCCGCGCGCCCGCGGCCTGGCAGGCCCGCGCCGAGCAGGTGAACGGGGAGTGGGCCGCCTCGCGCGCCGCCGTGCTCGACCCGGACCGTGCGTTCGACCCGGCGCAGGCGGGCCAGGACGTCGTCGCGACCACCGGCGCGGTGCTCACCCAGGGCCAGGTCATCGGGGTGCTGCAGGAGCACGCGCGCCCGGGCGACGTGGTGATCGCCGCGGCCGGCGGCCCGCCCGGGGACCTGCTCAAGGTGTGGGACGCGACCGGCGGCCGCCACTGCCACCTGGAGTTCGGGTTCTCCTGCATGGGCTACGAGATCCCGGCCGCGATCGGCGTGCGGCTGGCCGACGCCGACCTGGCCGCCCGGATCGTCTCGTTCCTCGGTGACGGGACCTTCCTGCTGGCACCGACCGAACTGGTCACCGCGGCCGCCGAAGGCCTGGCCGTCACGCTCGTGGTCCCGGAGAACCGCGGTTACCAGGTCATTCACCGGCTGCAGATGCTGCGCAGCGGCCGCGAGTTCGGTAACGAGTTCCGCTACCGGGCCGCCCCGCTGCGACTGGCCGCGGGGCCCGCGCCGGAGGCGCCCGGGTGCAGCGCGCCGGAGGCGCCCGGGTGCAGCGCGCCGGAGGCGCCCGGGTGCAGCGCGCCGGAGGCGCCCGGGTGCAGCGCGCCGGAGGCGCCTCGGCTTGAGGGCGACTACCTGCGCCTGGACCTGGTGCGGACGGCGGCCGGGCTGGGCGCCCGCGCCTCCCGCGCGACGACCGCAGCCGAACTGCGGGCCGCCCTGGACGACACCCGCGGCCACCCCGGCCCGGTGGTGATCGTGGTGCCCGTCGTCCCGCACGCCGACCTGCCCGGCGCCGGGGTCTGGTGGGACGTCGCCCCGGCGGAGGTGTCCACCCTGGGCATCACGGCGGGCCTGCGGGCCGAGTACGAGGCCGATGTCAAGTCCCAGCGGTGGTTCGGATGAGCCGGGCCGGCACCGACTACGGGCCCGAAGGAGATCCGCAGCTGACCACCTCCGCTGACAAGATCGCCGGCGCGCCCATCTCCTGGGGGGTGTGCGAGGTGCCCGGCTGGGGCTATCAGCTCTCCGCCGGGCGTGTCCTGACCGAGATGCGCCAGGTCGGCCTGGCCGCCACCGAGTTCGGCCCGGACGGGTTCCTTCCGGCCGACCCGGCGGTGATGGCCAGGTTCCTCGCCTCCCATCACCTGACCGCCGTCGGCGGCTTCACCCCCGTGGTACTGCACGAGGCCGGCCGCGACCCGGTGCCCGCGATAGGCCGGCTGCTGGACAGCTACGACGCCTCCCATGCCGGGGTCCTCGTGGTGTCCGCCGCCACCGGCCGGGACGGCTACGACGCCCGGCCCGACCTGGACGAGGCGGGCTGGAAGACGCTGTTGACCAACCTCGACCGGCTCACCAGCCTGGCCGCCGCGCGCGGCGTCCGCGCCGTGCTGCACCCGCACGTCGGAACCATGGTCGAACGTGGCGACGAGGTGCGGCGGGTGCTCGAAGGCTCGGTCATCTCGCTCTGCCTGGACACCGGCCACCTGCTGATCGGCGACACCGACCCGGCGGAGCTGACCAGGCAGGCGCCTGACCGCATCGCGCACACCCATTTCAAGGACGTCAACGACCAGCTCGCGGCGCAGGTCCGCTCGGGCCGGCTGACCTACACCGAGGCGGTCGGGCGCGGCATGTACCGCCCGCTGGGCCGCGGCGACGTCGACTTCGACGCTATCGTCAGTCATCTGCGGGGCCGGGACTACGGCGGCTGGTATGTCCTGGAGCAGGACACCATCCTCGCCGGGGAACCCCGCGGCGAGGGCCCGGCCGCCGACGTCCGGCAGAGCGCCGACTACCTGCGGCGGCTGCTGGCCGCCGTGCAGTGACCAGGCAGGGCCTGCTCCGGGACCGGGCCTGGCCCGGCTGACCTGCAACGCCCGCGGGCCGCGCCGCCGGGACCCGATAGCGTGCCGCGGCTTCATCCGCGCCGGGTGATGCCGCCGCCCCGCCGATCGCTCATCCTCTGATGATGCGGGATGACAGCGGGCGTGCGGCGCCGGAGCAAGCAGAGACGCCGACAACCGAACGCGGATTCGGGCCGTTCGTCACCTACGTCGTCCGCAAGCGACCGGACGGCGTGATCGCGCGCTGGGAGTCCCGCTCGCACCGCAAGCACTTGTCCGGGGCCCAGGCCGGCGGCTCGACATGGTGGGCGCCGCAAGACCGTGACTGGTGGATCGGCGTGCTGTTCGCGATCGGCTCGTTCCTCTTCGGGCTCGGCACGGTGCCCGGCTACGCGAACGCCGTGGGTGGCACGCCGGACGCGGTGACATTCTTCATCGGGTCGGTGTTCTTCACCTCGGCCGGTTTCCTGCAGTACCGCGAGGCGGTCGATGCCGCGCCCTGGCCGCCGGGCGCCGCCCGCCGGAAGGTCTTCGTGTTCCTTCCCCGGCAGATCGACTGGCAGGCGACCGCCGTGCAGCTGGTGGGGACCCTCGAGTTCAACATCAGTACCTTCGCCGCCATCTTCGCGGCCGTCGGCTCGGCGCAGGCGCGGCATCACGTCTGGCGCCCCGACGTCCTCGGCTCGGTCTGCTTCCTGGTCGCCAGCGCGCTCGCCTGGTTCGAGGCGTGCCACGGCTGGGCCGCCTGGCGGCCGAGGTCGCTGGGCTGGTGGATCACCGGGGTGAACCTGGCCGGGTCGGTGGCGTTCGGATTCTCCGCCGTGGCCAGCTACGTCATCCCGGGCACCAGCCAGCTGCTCAGCGTCCCGGTGACCAACCTCGGCACCTTCATCGGCGCGGTGTGCTTCTTCGCCGGCGCGGTGCTGCTGCTCTTCGAGCGGACCGAGCACGTACCCGCCGTCACCTCGGCCCCGCCGCGCCCGGCACAGTCCGCCCAGCCGTGACCGAGCCCGTGACCGAGCCCAGATTGAGCTCGTGACCGAGCCCAGACCGAGCCCGTTACCGAGCCCGTGCCAGCGGGCGGGACCAGTTCTGGCTGGTCAGGTCCTTCCCGAAGCTGTGGTGACGGCTCTCGTCGTCCAGAGTGAAGCCGGCCCGCTGGTAGAGGCGCCTGGCGTCGGCCAGCACGTCGTTGGTCCACAGCGTGATCTGGGCGTACCCGGCCTGGCGGGCGAACCGGAGCACCTCGTCGACCAGGCGGGAGCCGATGCCGAGGCCGCGGGCCCACGGCTCCACCAGGAGCAGGCGGAGCCGGGCGGTGTCGGTGTTCTCGCGCACGCAGAAGACGCAGCCGGCCGGCGCGCCGTCGACCTCGGCGATCCAGGCGGCCTCGGCGTCCGGGTCACGATGGTCCACGTAGTCCGCGACGATCCGGGCCACCAGGGCCTCATAGGAGTCGTCCCAGCCGAACTCCGCCGCGTACACCGCCGCGTTGCGCTGCACCACCCAGCCCATGTCGCCCGGTCGCGGGGCCCGCAGCAGGTAGCCGCGCGGCTGTGGTGACCCGGTGAGGGTCCCGGTGATGACGCGCATCGCGTCGAGCAGCCGGCGCCGGGCGTCGTCGCTCAGGCCGGCCAGCATGCCCCGGGTCTGCTCGGCGGACCGGGCATCGAGCCCCGCGACCACCTGGCGCCCGCCGCCCGTCAGCTGAATGACCTGGCGCCGCCCGTCGGCGGCCGAACGCTGCCTGGCGATCAGCCGGTCCGACTCGAACCTGGCCAGGATCCGGCTCAGGTAGCCCGGGTCGATGTCCGCCGTGCGCCGCAGGTCGGCGGCCTCGCTGGTGTCCCGCTGCGCCAGCTCGAACAGCAGCCGCGCCTCGGTGAGCGAGTACGGCGTGTCCAGGTACTTGCCCCGCAGCAGCCCGATCACGTTCGTGTAGAACCGGTTGAACCCGCGTACCGCGGCCACCGCAGCGTCCTCTACCGCTTTCCCAGCCACGGCGTCCTTCGCCGTATCCCGAATCGCGGCGTCCTCTATCGCATCGCCAGCCGCGCCGCTCCCAGCCGCACCGTCGCGAATCGGCATATTTGTGGTCACCGGGTTATCAGCCGTCACTTCGCCCACGTCATCCCCTGGCCGATCGATTGCCTAAGTCAACTATATACATGCTCTCAGCAACAACGAGGGGTCCGGTCCTGGCCACGTCCCTCGCAGACCCAGATATATACCGAACGCGGCGGGGTATCACGCTCAGTCAACGTTGATCAGCCGCCCAGGAGACGCAGCCCGGCCCACAGCGCCAGCACCCCGAGGGCCACTGCCGCGGGCACGGTGAGCAGCCCGAGCCTGGTGAATTCCCCGAGATCGGGCGCGGAGCCGTGATGCTGCAGGATGCGGCGCCACAGCAGGGTGGCCAGCGAGCCGGTATAGATGAGGTTGGGGCCGATGTTGACGCCGAGGAGCACCGCGAGCACGGCTCCCGCGCCGGATGGCGCGGCCAGCGGCAGCAGCACCAGCACGGCGGGCAGGTTGTTGCAGACGTTCGCCAGGGCGGCGGCCAGCCCGGCCGTGGCGAGCAGCGCGGGCAGCGAGGTCCCGCCGGGCACCAGCGGCGCCAGCGCCCGGCCGAGCCCGTTGTCCGTCACCGCCTTGACCACGATGCCCAGGCCCAGCACGAACAGCAGGAAAGGCAGGTCGGCGGCGCGCACCAGGGCGGCGGGAGCCACCGTGCGGCGGGAAAGCGCCCGCGCCGCCAGGACCGCGGCCCCGGCGAACGCGGCCCAGGCCGGGTTGACGCCCGCGGCCGACGCGACGGCAAACCCGGCCAGCGTGAGCGCCACCACGGCGAGTGTGAATACCGGCAGGCGGGTGGCCCGGCCGCGGTTCGCCCGGCCGCCCGCGAGAAGGTCGGCCGCGAAGAACCGGCGGAACACCACGGATTCGACGCCGATGGCGGCCAGCCAGGGCACCGCCATCAGCCCGGCGAAGCGGCCGAACGCCAGGCCGCTGGCCGCGAACGCGAGCAGGTTGGTCAGGTTGGACACCGGCAGCAGCAGCGAGCCCGAATTCGCCAGGTGCGTGCACGCGTACACGTGCGGCCTGGCCCGCACCTCCAGCCTGGCCGCGGTGGCGAACACCACCGGGGTGAGCAGGACCACGGTGGCGTCCAGGCTGAGCACGGCCGTGGTCACCGCCGCGATGCCGAACACCTGGATGAGAAGCCTGCGCGGGCTCCCGGCGCTGGCCCGCGCCATCCAGTCACCGCAGGCCCGGAACAGCCCGTCGTCGTCGCACAGGTGCGCCAGCACCAAGATCGCGGCCAGGAACCCGATCACCGGCCCGAGTTGCCTGGCCTCGACGCCCGCCTGCCCGGCGGGGATGGCGCCGGCCGCGATCAGGATGACCGCGGCCGGTACCGCCGCGACCGCCTCCGGCCAGCCCCGCGGCCTGATTACCGCCCAGGCCAGCACCGCGAGCAGGGCGATCAGCGAAAGCGTCTCCCCGGCGGCAGCGTTCAGCGCATCCCCTCCTGGTCAGCTTGTGCTGAAAGCCTATCCAACCAGAGCGGCCGCGCCGGTTCCGCTAGGGACGGACCTCGTAAACCAGGTTGAACGGCGTCTCCGCCGCGCGCCGGAACCTGGTGAAGCCCGCGTCGGTGGTGACCTGCCTGATCGCCGCCTCGCCGGCCTGCGCCCCCAGGGCGAAGCCGCCGGACTGGGACAGTGCGTTCGGCACGCACAGCAGCGTGGAGAAGCTGTAATACGCCCGGCCGACCGGGTTCAGGTTGCCCGCCACCTCGTCGGTGGCGTAGGGCTCGACGATGAGCCAGGTGCCGTCGGGCTTGAGCGCCTGCCGGACGTGCCGGGCCGCGCCGAGCGGGTCGCCCATGTCGTGCAGGCAGTCGAAGCTGGCGGCCAGGTCGTAGCCGCTGCCCGAGAACGACGCCGCCGAGGCGACCTCGAAGCCGACCCGGTCGGCGACGCCTGCCCCGCCGGCGTGCTTGCGGGCGATCTCGATCGACTGGTCGTGGTAGTCCGAACCGGTGAACCGGGAGTTCGGGAAGGCCTGGGCAAGCAGGATGGTGGACGCGCCGAGCCCGCAGCCGATGTCGGCCACCTGCGCGCCGGCCCGCAGCTTGTCCGCCACGCCGTCGAGCGCCGGGATCCAGGACGGGATCAGGTTGGCGATGTAGCCGGGCCGGAAGAACTGCTCGCAGCCGGTGAAGACATCCGTGTCCTGCTGGTGCCAGCCCAGGCCGCCACCGGTCCGGAAGGCCTGGGTGATCCGCGGCTCGGCCCGCAGCGCACCGAGGGCCAGCACGAACGCGCCGGGCGCGTAGACGCCGCCGTCCGGGTTGGTCAGCGCGAACGCCTGTTCCTCGGTCATCGAGTAGCTGTCGTCCGCTGGGTCGTATTCGACGTAGCCGCCCGCGGCCTGGCCGCGCAGCCACTCGGCGACGTAACGCGGGTCGGTCCCGGTCTGGGCGGCCAGCTCATCGGCGGTGGCGGGCGCCGGCGCCAGCGCCTTGTACAGGCCGAGATTGTGGCCGATGACCACGTTCCCGGCCGCCACCGTCGCGCCGAGGTCCGTGACGAACTTGCCCAGGAACTGGTTGAGCTTGCCGCTGTCGATAGCCATGGTTGAGACTCCCTTGCTCGTTGGTACGCCATCACGGCCTAGGATGCGCGCGGGAGTTGCAGTGGCGTTGCAACCGGACTGCAACGAAGATCGGTAAGAAGGACCCGGGACGACGAGGGGGCATGATGCGAGTACGTGAACCGGATCGTGAGGGCGTCGTCGAGCGGGACGGGGTGCGCGTCGGATACGCCGTGTTCGGCGAGGGAGACCCGACGATCCTTCTGTTCACGTCCTGGGCGATCGTGCACGCCCGGCAGTGGAAGGCCCAGGTGCCGTACCTGGCGCGGCGATTCCGCGTTATCGCTGTCGCGGGTCGCGGCAACGGCCGGGCCGACCGTCCGGCGACCGCAGCGGCTTACGGCGATCGGGAGTACGTGGACGACGCGATCGCGGTGCTTGACGCCGTCGGGGCGGACCGGGCCGTGCTCGTCGGCCTATCGCTGGGTGGCCGGCACGCGCTGCAGCTAGCCGCCTGGTATCCGGAGCGGGCGGCCGGGGTGATCGCGATCGGCACGGCACTGCCCTGGCCGGTCCCGCCGGACTTCGATGAGCCGCAGGACAGCCTTCGATGAGCCGCAGGACAGCTACGAGGGCTGGGGGAAGGCGAACCGGCATTACTGGCTGGGCGACTACCGAGGCTGGGTTGAGTTCTTCATGTCGCAGGTGTTCACCGAGCCGCACTCAACCAAGCAACGCGAGGACGGGGTGGCCTGGGGGCTGGAGACCACCGCGGAGACGCTGCTGCTGACAGTCCCGGCGCTTGGCGAGGTCACCGCCGCCGGGGCTGAGGCCATCTGCCGTCAGGTGCGCTGCCCGGTCCTGGTCGTGCACGGCGACCAGGACGGGATCGTGCCCTACGAGACCGGCGTGGCGCTGGCGCGCTGGACCGGCGGTCAGATGGTGACCATCCACGGCGGCGGGCACGCCCCGACGCTGCGTGATCCGGTCCGGGCGAACCTGCTCATCCGCAGTTTCGCCGAGTCGCTGAACCCTTCCCGGCCGCGGCGGCGGACCTGGACCAGGGGGCGGGACAGGCGCAGGCGCGCGCTTTACGTCAGCTCGCCGATCGGGCTCGGTCACGTGCGCCGTGACCTGGCCATCGCCGACGAGCTACGCATCAGGTGCCCGGACCTGCAGATCGATTGGCTCACCCAGCATCCGGCGACTCTGCTGCTTGAGGAACGGGGCGAGCGGGTGCACCCGGCGTCGCGCTGGCTGGCCAACGAGAGCGCGCACATCGAGTCCGAGGCAGGCGAGCACGACCTGAATGTGTTCCGGGCCATCCGGCGCATGGACGAGATCCTGGTGGCGAACTTCATGGTCTTCCACGACCTGGTATCCGACGAGCCGTACGACCTGTGGATCGCTGACGAGGGCTGGGATATCGATCATTTCCTGTTCGACAACCCAGAGCTCAAGCGCACGGCATACGCCTGGCTTACCGACTTCGTGGGCTGGCTGCCCATGCCCGGCGGCGGCGCAGCCGAGGCTGCCCTCACCGCCGACTGGAACGCCGAACGGGTCGAGAGAAGGCGCCGCTACCCGCGGCTGCGGGATCGGTCCGTCTTCGTCGGGAACCCCGGCGACCTGGTCGACGTTCCGCTCGGCCCGGGCCTGCCGACCGTTCGCGACTGGGCGCTGGAACGCTACACGTTTGCCGGGTACGTCACCGGGTTCAGCCCTCCGCGGGACCGGCAGGCGCTGCGCGCCGAGCTTGGCTACCAGCCCGACGAGCAGATCTGCCTGGTGGCCGTGGGCGGTTCCGGGGTGGGAGCGCACCTGCTGCGCCGGGCGGCTTCGGCATTCCCGCTCGCGGAGAAGAAGATCCCCGGCCTGCGGATGGTCGTCGTGACAGGCCCGCGGATCGACCCGGGGTCGATCGCGGTGCCGGCAGGCGTCGAACTGCGCGGCTACCTCCCCGACCTGCACCGGCACCTCGCCGCCTGTGATGTGGCCGTGGTCCAGGGCGGGCTGACCACGACCATGGAATTGGCCGCGGCGCGCAGGCCGTTCCTCTACGTGCCGCTCGCCAACCACTTCGAGCAGCAAGTGCACGTGCCTCAGCGGCTCGCGCAGTACCGCGCCGGCAGGCGCCTCGACTATGCGGCCACCAGTCCCGAGTCTCTCGCCGAGGCCATCGTTACCGAAATCGGCCGGCCAGTCGACTACCGTCCAGTGGAGACGGACGGTGCCGCCCGAGCCGCGGCCCTGCTGGCCGAGTTGCTGTAGCGGCCCGGGCCGGACCGCTGTCCGCGGGCGCAGCCGCCGTCCGGTTCACCTGAGCAGGCGCCGCGCCGACCTGGCGTTGCCCAGTATATGGGGGAGGCCGTGCTCGCGCGCGAGCCGCACGGCCTGGTCAAGCTCCGAGGCGGCTCGCTCCCTGCAGCCCATCTCGATGAGCGTGCGGCCGTCCAAGGCGAGAGCCGCCGCCAGGGCCGTCGTCCAGGGCTCCCGGCCGGCGACAGCCAGTACCGGCGCGAGCACCGTGCGGGCTCGTTCCGGTTCGTCGTGTCCCAGCCACGCGTCGGCCAGCGACAAGCAGGCCTCGTATCCGAGCATCCAGGCGCCGTCCGTCGGGATGCTGGCCCGCTCGAGCAACCCCGCCGCCTCACCGAGCAGGTTGCGCGAGCCGGTTGCGGCGGCCAGCGGGGCCGCGGCCCGCAGCAGGTAGGCCTCCATGCCGGCCTGCTCCGCCGCACCCAGGCCGCGTTCGTACAGTTGGATCGCGCCGGCCCGGTCGCCGGCCAGCAGGACCGTGTCACCCAGCATGACGCAGGCCGTGGCCTGCCACCAGGTGTGCTCGTGCTGGTCGGTCAGCTCCAGGGCCCGGCGGCCCAGGGTCATGGCCTCGCCGTCACGGCCGCGCAGCCGCGCCAGCCAGCCGAGGTGAGCCGTATACCACGCGGCGCAGTGCGGGTAGCCGGACCGCTGATTGAGCTCGATGGCCGTCTTGATGGCCGCGGCGGCCCCGTCCCAGTCCGCCGCGGCCACGGCGGGGAACGCGGCATCGAACTCCGCCCACTGCAGCAGGAACAGGTTGCCCACCCGGCGCAGCAGCGGGATCAGCTCGGCGAGTACGTCGGTCAGGCTACGGATATCGCCGACGCTAAGCTTGGCGATCTTGAGCCCGTCCAGGCCCGCCGCCAGGGCCTGATCGTCCGCGGCCGCGCGCGCGGCCGCTACCCCTCTTAGGCCGTAATTGACCGCCGCGTCCAGGTGCAGTCGGTTAGCCGCGATGACGGCCAGACGGGACAGCATGTTCGCCTCGCTCGCGCGGTCTCCGAGCGATTCCGCGATCCGCAGGCCGTTCTCCAGATTGGAGGCGTAGTAGCTGATCGGCATGCCCCGCGAGACCGCGACGTCGCCGCCGAGCTCGCGGAGGGCGAGCATTTCCAGCCGGCGGTCGCCAACCGCGCGGGCGCCGTCGGCACCGCGGGTCAGGTCGGCGAGCGCGGTGGCGTGGGCGCCCGTGGCCTCGAGCGCCCGGCCCCGCAGGACCAGCGCCCGGGCGGACACCTCCGCGTCGCCCACCCGCTCGGCGGCTTCGAGCGCCTGGCTGGCCAGCGCGGCCGCGTCGCTCGCCGCGTACCGGCTCATGGCGTCCTCGGCGGCCCGCAGCCAGGCACGCGCCGCCCGGAGCCAGTCGCCCGCCGCCGCGGCGTGCCTGGCCAGCGATTCCGGCTGTCCGGTCAGCAGGTCCGCGGCGCGGCGGTGATGAGCAAGCCGGCTCGGTTCGGGCGTGCTGGCATACAGGACCTCGCGGATGAGGTCATTGGCGAACTCGTAGTCACGTCCGCTGACCCCCAGCAGCCGGGCCTCGAGCGCCTTCTCGCACAGCTCGAGCGCGGTCGCGGGGACCAGGTCGAGCATGATTCCGAGGGTCCGCGGGTCAACTGTGGCGCCGAGCACGGCGGCCGCCCGGAGCAGGGTCTCTACGCCCGAGCCTGCGTGCCGCACGCGGGCCTGCACGGCGGTTCGCAGGGACGCGGGCACGCCGGCGTCACCGCTGGCCAGCGAGCGCAGCACCTCGACCACGAATAGCGTGTGCCCGCGGGTCCGCTCGAGGATGCTGTCGGCCAGCTCACCCTGCCCGGCAGCGCGGGCCAGCTGGGCGACCGCGTCCGGGCTCAGCGGGCCCACCTCCACCCGGCTGGCCACCTGGGCGAGCGCCGCGCCGACCTGCGCGTCGTTCTCCGCGCGAACGGTGGCTACCACGAGTATCCGGGCGTCGGCCAGCTGACGGCCGAGGAAATGCAAGAGCTCGACCGTCGACTGCCCGGCGTACTGCAGGTCGTCCACCAAGAGCAGGACGGGGTTGCGTTCGGCCAGGCCGCGAAGGAAGGCTCGCACCGCCTCGAAGGCACGCCGCCGCTCCATCTCCATGCTGCCCCGCCCGGGTGGCGGCGGTCCCAAGATGGCCGCGACCTCGGGCAGCAGCCCCGCGGCGGCCGCCGCATGCTCGCCCAGCATCCGCTGCAGCTCACCCGCTGACGCGCTGGCCACGACGGGCGCGATCGCCTCCACGATCGGCTGGAGGAACAGCGACCGCTCGGTCTCATAGCACCGGGTACTCAGCACGGTGCCGCCATCCGCAGCCGCCTCAGCCGCGAGAAACTCCGCCAGGGCGGTCTTTCCGATTCCCGCCTCGCCGACGATCATGACCAGCCCCGGCTGGCTGGCGGCGGCCAAGCTCCACGCCTCCCGCAGTGACCTGATCTCGCCGTCCCGCCCGGCCAGTGCCGTCCTACCCGGAGCCGTGTCACTCGGTGCCCGGCGTCCGGGCGCGGGTGGGCGGCGTGCCGGGAGATTGTCGTCCTGCTCGCGCAGGATCGCAAGATGCAGATCCCTGGTCTGCGCCGTTGGATCGGCGCCCAACTCGTCGCCGAGCCGCTGCCTGAGCGCCTCGTAGGCGGCCAGGGCCTTCGCCTGCTCGCCCGCAGCGACCGAGGCCGACATGTACCAGCGATGAGCCGTCTCATCGAGCGGGTCAGCCGTCATGGCCGCTTCCGCGTAGCCCATCGCCAGGCGCGGGTCGCCGGTCGCCAGCGCCGCCTCGGTCCCGGACAGGCGGGCCCGGCGCAGCAGCTCGCGCACCTGTTCACGGGCCGGATCGGCCCAGTCCGCGTAGGGTTCATCGCCGATCGCGGTGCCCGCGGACAGCAGCTCATGCGCGCGCTCGGCCGCGGCCAGGGCCAGCGCGGCGGCCGTGGCCAGCTTGCTCTCGGCCTGGTCGCAGAGACGGGCCGCCACGTCCAGATCGACGACGATGCCCGGGCCTGCGGCCAGCCGGTACCCGAGTCGGCCGCCTTGGATGGAGTCCCTGCCCAGCACCGCGCGGAGCCGGCTGACCAGCGTCGCGACGTTCTGCTCGGGCGCTACCGGGCGATCGCCCGGCCACAGGACCTCCACGATCCGGTCCACAGGGACCAGGGCCGGCCTTTCGACCGCGAGCAACTTGAGCAGAGTCCGGGACTTCCGGCTGCCGATCTCTCCCTCGGACAGCTCGGTGCCGTCCCGGACGACCCTGAACGTCCCCGCGAGACGGAGCTCAACATGCGAAGGGCTGACCAGTCCCGGGGGGCCAGACCTCCCCATATGCACTTCTTACCGCCGACAAGGACCCGCGTGCAAGCGCTGACAGCGCCATGACCAGCGCTGTCGCCGCCGGAGCCGGTCAGCCGGCCTGGGCGCGGGGCTGACGGTCCTGACCGTAGCGGGCGACGAATCCGCGCAGGATGGCCGGCGGCCAGGTGATGTCGCTGCGGGTGACCTGCGCCTTGATCTCGTCGGCCTGGTCCGGGTCGAAGTAGCCGGCGTGTTTGTAGACCTCGATCCTGGTGTGCAGGCCAGGCAGGTCGAGCTCGGGGTGGAACTGGGTGGCGTAGACGTTGGCGCCGACCCGGAACGCCTGCACCGGGCAGCCCGCCGAGCTGGCCAGCAAGACAGCATGATCCGGCAGCTGGCTGATCGCCTCCTTGTGCCCGGTGAAGGCCTCGAAGCTGGCCGGCAGCCGGCCGAGCAGCGGGTCCCGCCGGCCCGGCGGGGCGAGGGTGATCTCCACCGCCCCCACCGGCTCGGCGAAGCGCCGGCCGAGCACCGCGCCCTGGTGCCGGCCGAGCGCGCCGATACCGTAGCAGGCGCCGAGGAACGGGAAGTCCTCGCTCACCACCCGGTCGAGCAGGGCATGCAAGTCCGCCTCGACTCGCCGCTGCACCGGCGTCTTGAGGTCCTCCGGGTCGGTGTAGTTGAACGGCCCGCCGCCGAGCAGGGTCCCGGACCACTCGCCGAGGTCGACGTCGCCGAGCGCGCGCCGCTCGAGCCGCACCCGGCGCAACTCGCTCTCGCCGAGCCCGGACAGGCTCAGGAACGAGTCGTACTCGTTGTCGGCCGCGGCATCCTCGCCGCGGACGGCCAGCAGCAGGAATGGCTTCACCGCACCAACATAGCCGGACCGGCTCGCCTTTCTCCTCAGCACACCAGTGCCCGCCGTGGGGACGGCCATGGTTCACCGGCCTAGCCGGTCGGCCTGACCCCGGACGGGGTCTCAGCCCTGGCCTGAGGAAGTCGCGTCCTGCCATGCTGTCCTCATGAGCGAGGGACGGCACCGGGTGATCGTCGTCGGCGGCGGGTTCGGCGGGATCAGGGTGGCGCGCGCCCTGGCCCGCAGCGATGCTGACATCACGATCGTGGACCGGACGAATCACCACCTGTTCCTGCCGCTGCTGTACCAGGTCGCCGCCGGGATCTTGCCGGATGGCCTCATCGCGCCGGCGCTGCGCAGCGTGGTCAGGAAGCAGGCCAACGCGCGGGTGGTGCTGGCCGGGGTGCACCACCTGGATCTAGATGGCCGGGTCGTGCATGCCCTGGCCCCGGACGGCGGGAAGCTGGCGCTGCCCTATGACAGCCTGGTGGTCGCGGCGGGATGCGCAGACGCCTACTTCGGCCACGACGAGTGGTCCGCGTTCGCGCCCGGCCTGAAGACCCTGGAGGACGCCCGCCATGTCCGCAGCCACATCCTCGGCGCCTTCGAGATGGCCGAGCTGACCGACGACCCCGCCGAGCGGGCGGCGTACCTGACGTTCGCCGTGATAGGAGCCGGGCCCACCGGAGTCGAGATGGCCGGCCAGGTCGCCGAGCTCGCGCACCAGGCGCTGCCGCGGGAGTACAAGTCGGTGACCACGACGGAGGCGAAGATCCTGCTGATCGAGGCGGGCCCGGCGGTGCTCGCCAGCTTCGCCCCCAAGCTGCAGCGCTACACGCGGCGCCGGCTGCAGAAGATGGGCGTGCAGGTATTGCTGAACACCGCGGCGCGTGCCATGGACCACGACAGCGTGACGGTCAAGGGTCCCGACGGGGACAGCCGCATTCCGGCCAGGACGAAGATCTGGGCGGCCGGGGTGCAGGCCTCGCCGCTGGCGGCGATGCTGGCCGGGGCGACCGGCGCAGGAACCGACCGGGCGGGGCGGGTGGCGGTGCGGCCGGATTGCAGCCTGCCGGGTCACCCCGAGGTCTTCGCGATCGGGGACATGGTCCGGCTGAACGACCTGCCGGGGGTGGCCCAGCCCGCCATCCAGGAGGGCACCTATGTGGGCAGGCTGATCCGTGACCGGCTGGCAGGCAAGACCGGGGCGGCGCCGTTCGCCTACCGGGACAAGGGCAGCATGGCCACCATCGGCCACCTGTCGGCGGTCACGGACTCGTTCGGGATGAAGTTCACCGGCGTGACCGGCTACACGATGTGGGGATTCGTCCACGTGCTCTACCTGGTCGGCTGGGGCAACCGGATAGCTGCCGTCCTCAGCTGGGCGCGGGCGCTGACCTTCACCAAGAACCGGCCGCACCGGACCATCAACTACGAGGGTGCGCGGTACGAGCTCACTCACGACACGGCTACAGACACGAGCGAGGTATAGCTGGCTATGAACGAATCACTGGCCTACGGCGCCCCCGGAGCGGCGCTACGGGACCGGACTCACACCCTGTTCGGGCAGACGATGGGATACGTCGCGGTCACGACCGGCTTCTTCGCCCTGGGAGCTTACCTGGGGCGCAACCTGTCAGAAGGCTGGGCCTTCGTCTGGTTCATCGTCGCCTTCGCCTGCCTGATCGGCATGAACTTCGCGGTCAGGCGATCCACCGGGCTGAGCGTGGTGCTGCTCTTGGTGGTCGGCACGGCGCTCGGGCTGGCGATGGCGCCCCTCCTGACGTATTACGCCGCCACCAACCCGCAGGCGCTGTGGCAGGCCGGCGGGGCCACCGCGTTGTTCATCGCCGGGTTCGGCGCGGCCGGCTACGCCACCCGGCGGGACCTGTCCGGGCTGGCCCGGGTGAGCTTCTGGGCGCTCGTGGCGCTCATCATCTTCGGCATCGTGCTGATCTTCGTTCACATCCCGCACGGGTCGCTGATCTACTCCGTACTCGGCCTGGTCATCTTCGCGGGCCTGGTCATGTTCGACTTCCAGCGGCTGCGGCGTACGAAGGACATTGAGGCCGCGCCGCTGCTGGCCGCGTCGATCTTCCTCGACGCGCTGAACGTCTTCCTGTTCTTCCTGCGCATCTTCGCCCGCAACAACTAGGCTCCGGCCAGGGCGAGTCGCGCAAGACGGGCGTGCTGCCCGACAATGGAAGGGTGCGCAAGGCGCTGAGGAAGACCGGCCGGTGGATCTGGTCGGTGCGGCGGCTCATGCTGCTCGCGGGCGCGCTGCCCGTCCTGTCGTTCCCGGCGCCGAACCTGGAGTTCCTGGCCTGGTTCGGGCTGGTCCCCGGGCTGCTGCTGATCGCCAGGTCGGCTACCGGCCGGGAGGGCGGGATGCGTGCCTGGTGGTTCGGAGCCGGGTACCTCATCGCGGCGCTCTACTGGATGGCCCCGGAGATCGGGCCCGGCGTGCTGCTGGTGGCGGCGGTGTTCGGCGTGCTGTGGGTGCCGTTCGGGGTCGCCGCCGCGACACTGCTGAAGCCGCCGGTCACGTGGCCGCGGGCGGTGGCCGCGCTGGTGGTGGTGCCGTCCTGCTGGCTGCTCACCGAGTGGCTCAGGTCCTGGCAGGCGCTCGGCGGCCCGTGGGCGGTGTACGGCGTCAGCCAGTGGCAGCATCCGGCCGTGCTGGCGCTGGCCTCGGTCGGCGGGGTGTGGCTGATCAGCTTCGCGCTGGTCCTGACCAACGTGGCGATCGTGCTCGTCATCGGGTCGCTGCCCCGCCTCACACCGGGCGCGACCTGGCGCCCGGGGCTGGCGCTGCTCGGCGTCGCCGCCGCGCTGGCCAGCGTCGGGGCCGGGCCGCTGGCGTTCGCCCTCACCCCGGCCAGTCCCGCCGTGCGCCAGGTCACGGTGGCCCTGGTGCAGCCCGGCATGATCGGCAACGCGAGCCTGCGCACGCACGCGTCGCAGGCGCTGACCGCCGAACTGAGCCGGGGCGGCACGCTCGGCGGCGTGCGGCCCGACCTGATCGTCTGGGGCGAGAGCAGCATCCCGGTCGACCTGACCCTGGCCAGGAATCGCGCCCAGCTGCTCCAGCTGGAGCGGCTGGCCACCGCAGACGGCGCCGACATCCTGGTCAACCAGGACGCCACGCCACCCGGCAAGGGCCACGAAAAGTGGGCGGTCCTGGTCGGCCCCTCCGGGATCATCGGCATCTACGTCAAGACGCGGCTGGTGCCGTTCGGCGAGTACATACCGTTCCGCCAGCAGCTCGGCTGGCTCACCAAGATCAGCCGGGCGGCGGCGTCCAACATGATCCCCGGTACCGGCGCGCACCTGCTGCAGGCGACCGACCGGGCCGGGCGGCCGCTGCCGATCGGCGTGCTGATCTGCTTCGAATCCGCGTTCCCCGACATGTCCCGGGTCGACACTGACAAGGGTGCGCAGCTCATCGTCTACCAGTCGGCCACCTCGACGTTCCAGGGGACGTGGGGTCCCGACCAGCACGCGTCGCTGGGCGCCGTGCGCGCCGCCGAGGCCGGGCGGCCGGTGGTCCAGGCCGCGCTGACCGGCGATACGGTCGCGTTCGACGCGCGGGGCAGGCTGCTGGCCTGGATGGGGCAGTCCTCGCACGGCGTGGTCAGCGTCAGGCTCGGCCTGCCCGCGGCCTCGGCCCGGACCTTCTATGACCAGGCCGGTGACTACGTTCCGTGGTCGGCGCTGGCCGTCGTGGTCCTGGCCGCACTGGTCATGTTTGCGAATTCACGGGGTTTTCCTGCCCGGAGTGCTGGCGCGAAGGGAGGGCATGAGGCACAATATGTAGCTGGGCAGTCCGTGCCGCAGTAGCGAGGCCGCAGGGGAAGGCGAACCTCGTCTACAAGGAGGCACGGTGTCTGCGCATGGTGTTCTGTACGTTCATTCGGCGCCCCCGGCGCTGTGCCCGCATGTCGAGTGGGCTGTTGCCGGAATCGTGGGGGCGGCGGTTGGCATGCCGTGGGTCGGCCAGCCCGCCGCGCCCGGCGCGCTGCGAGCCGAGCTCACCTGGCACGCCCGCCCGGGCACGGCCGGGGCGATCGCGTCCGCGCTGGCCGGGTGGAACCGGCTCAGGTTCGAGGTGACCGAGGACAGCTCGCCCGGCTGTGACGGGGTGCGTCACTGCTACACCCCCGACCTCGGCCTGTTCACGGCGGTGACCGGCGCCAACGGCGACATCATGGTCTCCGAGGACCGGCTCAGGTCGGTCATGCTGCTCGCCGCCCGGGGAGCCGCCAGCGCGTCGCTGGAGGACGAGCTCAGCCGCCTCCTGGGCACAGCCTGGGACAACGAGCTCGAGCCGTTCCGCCGCGCCGCCGACGGCGCCCCGGTCCGCTGGCTCAACGCCACCGGCTAGCGCCGTCCCCGCAGGCCGCGATCACCAGCTGGTGGGGACGGGCATGCCCTCGCTGTAGCCGGACGCGCTCTGCACCCCGACCACGGCGCGCTCACCGAGCTCGGCCAGGTCCCGGGCACCGGCGTAGGTGCACGACGACCGCAGCCCGGCCACGATCATGTCGACCAGGTCCTCCACGCCCGGGCGCACCGGGTCCAGGTACATCCGCGCCGACGAGATGCCCTCCTCGAACAGCTCCTTGCGCGCCCGCTCGAACGCGGAGTCGCTGGCCGAGCGCAGCCGCACCGCCCGCGCCGACGCCATACCGAAACTCTCCTTGTACAGCCGCCCCTCCGGCGACCGGAACGTGTCCCCCGGGGACTCGTAGGTGCCGGCGAACCACGACCCGATCATCACGTTCGAGGCGCCCGCGGCCAGGGCCAGCGCCACGTCCCTCGGGTGCCTGACCCCGCCGTCGGCCCAGACCGAGGCGCCCAGCCGCCGGGCCTCGGCGGCGCACTCGAGCACGGCGGAGAACTGCGGCCGTCCCACGCCGGTCATCATCCGGGTGGTGCACATCGCGCCAGGACCCACGCCGACCTTGACGATGTCCGCCCCCGCCGCCACCAGGTCGGCCACCCCGGCCGCCGTGACGACATTTCCGGCCACCACCGGGACCTGCGGATTCAGCCCGCGCACCGCCTGCAGCGCGCAGATCATCTTCTCCTGGTGCCCGTGCGCGGTATCCACCACGAGCACGTCGGCTCCCGCGTCGAGCAGCAGCTTGGCCCGGGCCGCCACGTCGCCGTTGACCCCGATGGCCACGCCGGCCCGCAGCCGGCCCGCGGCGTCGACGGCGGGGGAGTACAGGGTGGCTCGCAGCGCCCCGGTCCTGGTCATGATGCCCAGGCAGCGGCCGGCCCGGTCCACCACCGGCGCGAGCCGGTGCCGCCCGTCGTGCAGCAGCGAGAACGCCTGCTCCGGCGGGGTCCCGGCGGGCAGCGTGAACGGGTCGGCGGACATCACCTGGCGCAGCTGGGTGAACCGGTCCACGCCGAGGCAGTCGGCCTCGGTGACGACCCCGACGGGCCTGTCCTGCGAGACCACGATCACGGCCCCGTGCGCCCGCTTGGGCAGCAGGCTGAGCGCGTCACCCGCGGTATCCGACGGCGCCAGGGTCAGCGCGGTCTCCACCACCAGGTCCCGCGCCTTCACCCAGGCGATCACGTCCGCGACCACGTCGGCCGGGATGTCCTGCGGCAAGATCGCGACACCGCCTCGCCGCGCGACCGTCTCGGCCATCCGCCGCCCGGAGACGGCGGTCATGTTGGCGGTGACGATCGGGATGGTGGCGCCGCTGCCGTCGGTGGTGGTCAGGTCGACGGCCAGGCGCGAGCCGACCGCCGACCGGCCGGGCACCATGAAGACGTCGCTGTAGGTCAGGTCGTGACCGGGGACCGCATCGTTGAGGAATCGCACGTAAGAAATTCTTCCCGACCGGCGGGGGTGCTATCGCCCTGCTCTGGCGATAGCCAAGCTGGGCGCCCGCCCCGGGGATCCTCGGGCCCGGCGCCGGGGCGGGCAACCCGGCCCGTTCGGCATAATGACCGGGATCAGGGGACGCTGAGGCCGAACGCGGCGAACATGATGTCCGCGATCCGGTCGGCCATCTCGTCCTCCGGCAGCTTGACCTCGGTGCTGATCAGGAAGTTCACTCGCTCGAGCATCATCAGGCAGGCGAGCGCGGTCAGCTCGGAGTGTTCCTGGTGCCTTCCGGCCGCCTGGGCGGCGGCGGTCATCCCCGTGGTCATCGCCTCCGCGATGCTGAAGAACAGCCGCAGCCCGTCGCCGAACACTTCGCCGGGCGCGTTCGCCGAGCTGAGCGTGCGCAGCACCGTCCCGTGCGCGGCGTAGGCCCGGAAGAACTTCCGGACCCACTGGCGCAGCAGGTTGCGCCCGGTCTCGTCGCTGGTGACCACGGGGAAATCTCCCGCCACGATCTCCATGTCGTGCAGGGCGTCCTTCTGCAGGGCCTTGAACAGGTCTTCCTTGTTGGAGAAGTAGAGGTAGAACGTCCCGTGCGAGATGCCGGCCCGGCTCACCACGTCGTCCACGCGCACGCCGTTGAACCCGCGCTCCTCGAACTCGACCATGCCCGCCTCGAGCAGCCTGCGGACGGTCTCGCGCCCCTGCGCGCGCAGTTCGCGGTCCTGCGCCGGGGTGCCGCCGCCCAGGGACGGTCTGGCGGGCTGCTTCCTCGGTGGCCGCCCGGTCCCGCGCGGCGCGGCATTGGCGGGGCCGCGGCTTGCCTCCTGGTTCATAGCAAGAGATTAGCCTTCCGTCTGGATGCTGCCGCGCATTCGGTCAACGCCGGGCCCCTGTTACCCTTCAGCGGTGAGCAGCCAGGCCGCCGGCGCAGCGACCGCCCCCCGCGCAGCTGACGGGGCGGCCGCCGGCCGCGGGCGGCTGCGTGAACTGTGCGGCCGCGCCAGCGTCAAGGTCGGCGCGCTCACCGCCGCGGCCGCCTTGATCTACTGCCTGGACTCGCTCATCCTGTTCCGCCGCTTCCTGGCCAGCACGTTCGACCTGGTCATCTTCGACCAGGGCATCCGCGGCTACGCGCACTTCCACGCCCCGGCCTCGGTCGCCCGCGGCGTCTCCGACGGGGAGGGCGCGCACTTCCTGCTGCTGGCCGACCACTGGTCGCCGGTACTGGCCCTGCTCGCGCCGCTGTACTGGATCTACGACAGCCCGGCCACCTTGCTCGTCGCACAGGGGGTGCTGTTCGCGCTGGCCATCCCGCCGCTGTGGGCGTACACCCGGCGCCGGCTCGGCCCGGGCGCGGCGTACTTCGTCTGCGTGGGCTACGCGCTGTCGCTACCGGTCATGGCCGCGGTCATCTTCGACTTCCACGAGGTCGCGTTCGTCCCGGTGCTGACCGCGGTGATGGTGGAGCGCTTCGACCGGTACTCTCCCGGGGGGACGACCCCCCCGGACCCCCGCGCGTCCGGGGGGGTGGCACCCCCCCGGACCTCCCTGGCCCCCCGGACCTCCCTGGCCCCCCGGACCCGGGAGGCCCGTCCCCCGGGACCCCCCTTGGGGGAGGCTCCGCCCACCCGGACCTCCCTGGCGGGAATTCTCGCTGCCGTGGCATTGCTGCTGGTCAAGGAGGACATGGGGCTGCTCGTCGCGGGTTTCGGCCTGTACCTGCTGCTGACCCGCCGGCGCCGGACCGGCCTGGCCTTCGTCGCGGGCGGCGTGGCTGCCACCTGGGTGGCCACCCGCCTGCTGATCCCCGCGTTCGGCGGCTCGGCCACGTTCTACTGGGCCTACGGCCAGTTCGGGTCCACCCTGGGCAGCGCACTGCTCAACGTGATCACCCATCCGCTGCACGCGCTGCACGTCTTCGTCACCCCGTGGGTCAAGGCCAGGACCATGATCGGGCTGCTGGCCATGTTCGGCTTCCTGCCGCTCGCCTCGCCGATGGTGGTCGCGGTGCTGCCGCTGCTGGCCGAGCGGATGCTGGCCTCCGGCTATCCGCTGTGGTGGCAGGCGAAGTTCCAGTACGACGCGTTCGTGGTCATGATGCTCTGCTGCGCGGCGGTGGACGGCGCCGCACGACTGCAGACGCACTGGCCGCAGCGGTGGAACGGCTGGCTCACGTACCCCTTCAGCCGTCCGGCCTGGCTCAGGCACCAGGGCAGACCCTGGCCTCCCGCCACGCTGTGGGCCGCCGCCATCTGCGCCGCAGCCCTGGTGTACGTCCCGTCGTCGCCGTTCGGGCCGCTGCTCAAGCCGGGCTTTTACGGGGTCAACGCGCGGATGCGCGCGGCCGCGGCGGCGATCGCGCACGTGCCCGCCGGCGTCGAGGTGGAGGCTTCGGATAACATCGGCCCGCGGCTGTCCGGCCGGGACACGGTGCTGCTGCTCGACGGGACGCCCCGCTGGGCGCCATGGGTGGTGGGCGACACCCTCGGCCTCGATTTCCCGTTCTGCACGCCGAGCCAGCAGGCCCAGGAGGTGGCCTACCTGAAGGCGCACGGGTACGGGCAGGTCTTCGCCCAGGACGGCTACGTGGTGCTGCACCGCCCGGCCGACGCGCGCACCGCGCAGGCCCTGGCCCATCCGCTGCCGGCCGCCCGGCTGCACACGAACGTCTGCTACTGACGCCATCGGCGCCGGTACTCAGCCCGCGCGCGATCAACCGCGCGCGCTGCTCGCCCGGCAGCTCCTGCTCGACCGCGCCCCGCTGGCCAGCGACGGCCCCGGCCGGGCCGCGCAGGTCATGCAGACCGTCGAGCACATGGTCGGGCTGCAGGCCCAGGCGCCGTTCCCGCCCTGCTACGGGCTGCACTCGCGCCGGCTGCTGGTCACGGCCTCGTCAGGCGCGTGTCCCGGGCTGCCAGGCCGTCCCGCGGCCAGGCCTTGGGAAGTTGAAGAACTCTCAATAAGATGTTTAAGGTCCGTCTAACACCGGGGCTGGGGGGTTCTGTGGACGTGAGGCGCCTTATATCGTCTAGTACATCGTGCTGTCCCTGACCTCGCGACGCGGCGTCCCCGGCGGATCCCGGCGGCGTGCCGCGCAGCTGGCCGTCATCGTCGCCGCGGCGTGCGCGACGCTGACGGCGCTGGCCGGGTCGGCCGACGCGGCGGCTGCCTCCGGCCCGTCCGCCTTGACGGCGACGCCGCCACCCGGCGTCGCCGCGCCTGGCGGCTCGGTGACGGCTCCCGGCTCGGGCGGGGCCTCGCAGCGGCAGCTCTACGTGCCCGACCTCATCGCCGCGGTGCCAGGCGGCATCACCTCCACGCAGCTGACCGAGATCACCAAGCTGCGCGGGGTACAGGCGGTGCTACCCGTCGACGGCGGAAAGGTGAAGGTCAACGGCCAGAGCGCCAACGTGCTCGGCGTCTCGCCGCAAGCGTTCCGATCCTGGACGCCGCTATCCACCGCCGGCTCGGCGGCGGTCTGGTCGGATCTGAGCAAGGGGCGGTTCGTCAGCACCGACGCCGCGGCCCGCAGGCTGCACCTCGCCGCCGGGAAGTCCTATCCGGTGTCGGCCGCGGTCCGCGCCCGGGTGCCGTTCGGCGGGGCGACCGCGCTCAGCGTGACCGGCGCCGATGCGATCGTGAACCTCACCAGGTCCGCGCAGCTCGGGCTGGCGAAGAATTTCGCCGTCCTGATCAGCGCGCCGCCCGGCGCCAGCCTGCCCACGCTGATGACCCAGGTCAAGTCGGTCATCGGGACGAGCGGTCAGGTGGTGAACCTGGTGTCCTACTCCCTGGTGTCGGCGAGTAACAGCCCGGTGGCCACGAGCGTCCCGGCTGGCGCCCCGGCCAATTACCTGAATCTGTTCAAGACGTCGGCCGCGACGTACTGCCCGGGAATGTCCTGGACGGTGCTGGCCGCGATCGGCCAGATCGAAAGCGGCGACGGCGCCAACGACGGCCCGTCGAGCGCGGGCGCGCTCGGCCCGATGCAGTTCATGCCCGCCACCTGGGCCGAGTGGGGGATCGACGGGTTCGGCCAGACCGGGCCGCCGGACATCATGAACCCGCTCGATGCCGTGCCCTCGGCCGCGCGCATGCTGTGCGCGGCCGGCGCCGGGAACCCCGCGACCCTGTCCCAGGCCATCTTCGCCTACAACCACGCGAACTGGTACGTCGCCGAGGTGCTCGCGCTGGCCGGCGAGTACGCCAGGAACTCTGCCTAGGCCGGCACCGCCCGCTTCGTCCCCCGCGCCCGCGGGCGGCCCGCGGCGCGGCTACCGGGCAACCCTGGTTGGATGGGGATATGCCGGCCTACGATGCCTTCCTGCTCGTCTCGTTCGGCGGCCCGGAAGGGCCCGGCGAGGTCATGCCGTTCCTGGAGAACGTCACCCGAGGCCGCGGCGTCCCGCCGGAGCGTCTGGCCGGCGTGGCCGAGCACTACTACGCGTTCGGCGGGGTGAGCCCGATCAACCGGCAGTGCCGGGGCCTGCTCGCCGCGATCCGCGCCGACTTCTCGGCCGGCGGCCTGTCGCTGCCCGCCTACTGGGGGAACAGGAACTGGAGGCCGTACCTGGCCGACACGGTGCGGGCCATGGCCGATGACGGCATCCGGCGCGCCGTCGCCCTGGTGACCTCGGCTTACAGCTCCTACTCCGGCTGCCGCCAGTACCTGGACGACATCGAGCGGGCCCGTGCCAAGGTCGGCCCGGGCGCGCCCAGGATCGACAAGATCCGGCGCTTCTACGACCATCCCGGCTTCATCGAGCCGTTCGCGGCCAGCACCCGCGCCGCGCTGGCCGCGATCCCCGCCGGCCTGCGGGACGACGCGCACCTGGTGTTCACCGCGCACAGCGTCCCGGTCGCGATGGCCGAGGCCAGCGGGCCGCAGGGGGAGGGGGGCGGGAGGTACGTAGCCGAGCTGACCGAGGCAGCCCGTCTTATTTCCGAACGAACCGGGGATCACGGGCACCCGTGGACGCTTGCCTACCAGAGCCGGAGCGGTCCGCCGTCCCAGCCCTGGCTCGAGCCCGACGTCTGCGGCCACCTCGAGGAGCTGGCCAAGGCGGGGACGAAGGCCGTAGTGGTGATCCCGGTCGGGTTCGTGTCCGATCACATGGAAGTCCGGCACGACCTGGACGTCGAGGCCGCGCACAGCGCCGAGTCCCTGGGGCTGGCGTTCGCCCGCGCTGCCACCCCGGGCACCGACCCGAGGTTCGCTTCGATGGTCACCGAACTGGTGCGGGAACGCCTGGCCCGGCCGGATGACCCGAGCCAGGATTGCCCGGCGGACTGCTGCCGGTACGTGCCGCCCGCCGGGCGGCCGCTGGGAACGGCGCGGGCATGACGGGAGTGCGGGCTCAAGAAGCCGAGGCGCTGTTGCGGATCGCGGCCGCCGCAGCCGCCGAGGCGGGTCGGCTGCTGGCCTCCTGGCGCGGCGACGAGCGCCCGGAGGTCGTCCAGACCAAGTCGAGCCCGACCGACGTGGTGACGGAGATGGACCGGCGGTCCGAGGCCCTGATCACCAGCCGGATCCGCGCGCATCGACCCGGTGACGCCGTGCTGGGCGAGGAAGGCGGCCAGACGACGGGTAGTCCGGACGGCGCCGGAGGCGGTGCCGGCTTGCCGGGGCGGGTTCGCTGGGTGGTCGACCCGCTGGACGGGACGGTCAACTACCTGTACGGCCTGCCTGACTGGGCGGTGTCCATCGCGGCCGAAGTGGACGGTGCCGTGGTAGCCGGTGCGGTCGCGGTTCCCCGGCACGGCGAGGCGTTCACCGCGGTGGCCGGCCGGGGCGCCTGGCTGCACCGCGGCGAGGCCAGCCTGGCGCTCCACTGCACCGCGGCGGTGCCGCTCGGCCAGGCCCTGGTGGGGACCGGGTTCGGGTACGACCCGGCGCGCCGCCAGGTGCAAGGCGAAGTGCTGGCGGCGCTGCTTCCGCAGGTGAGAGACATCAGGCGCGGCGGCTCGGCCGCCGTGGATCTGTGCTCGGTGGCCGCCGGGCGGCTGGACGCGTTCTACGAGCGCGGCCTGAACTACTGGGATTTCGCCGCGGGCGGCCTGATCGCCCGGGAGGCGGGTGCCCTGGTCGGCGGGCTGGCCGGCCAGGCCGAGAGCAGCTCCATGACGGTGGCCGCAGGCCCGGGTCTCTACCAGCAGCTCACCGCGTTCCTCGGCCCGCTGAACCCGGAGCGGGACGCCCGCCGTAGTCACGAACGAGACGGGTAAGCGGGGAAGGTTCGCCGGCGGCTCAGAAACAAGACACGTCAGGGGCTATCGGCGTGCCGCGTGCGCGCCGGGCGCGAACGTGACAGAATTCCCCGCCGGAATCGGGCACAACTACGGCCTTGAAAGCGTTACAACCGCGCAGCGAATGCGCACTACGGATGAAGGGGGATGGAGTACTCAGATGGCAACCGACTACGACAGCCCGCGGAAGACCGACGACGACCTGACCGAGGACAGCCTTCAGGAGCTTCAGGCACGCCGGATAGATAAGTCATCGAGCACCATCGATCTTGACCCCGACGATGTTGCCGAGTCCCTGGAACTTCCGGGCGCTGACTTGTCGAACGAGGAGCTCTCGTTCCGGGTGATACCGCGGCAGGCGGATGAGTTCACGTGTTCCCGGTGCTTTCTTGTGCACCACCGGAGCCAGCTTGCAGAAGACCGCAACGGTCAGCTTGTCTGCCGGGAGTGCGCGGCATAGCCATTCGCGGGATTGCGCGGCTCAGCCGTTCGCGGCGTCGGCGGGCTCGCGGTCCGGGCTGCTGCGCATCCTGCTTACGGCGGCCCGGACGGCGAGCAGCCTCGCCGTCTGCAAGGTGACGGCGGTCAGCGTCGCCCAGCTGAGCGCCTCGGGCAGCGACACCTGGGGATCCTCGGGATTTGAAGGCGGTTCCTTGCCTGTGGCCTTGGTCCACAGGATGGTGATCAGCCTACGCGCCACGAACGTGGCCGCCAGGGCCGCCAGCCCGCGGGTTATCCCGTTTTCTGTCAGGTCTGCCAGCCCGTCCATGAGCAGCCAGCCAATGCCCCGGCGCTTCTCTGCCATCCCACTGCCTCCTTCTAGCTCCGCCCGCTACTGTCGTCCGCGCAATCATTCCACTGGTTCGTGGCCGGCTTGTACCCGGCACCTTTCTATGGCCGCGGCCAGGTCCGCGGGATGCCTGGTGCCGATCAGCCAGTAGGGAACACCAGAGGTTCCGGAGACTTCCCGAGGCCCGGAGATCCCTTGGCCCCCGTGGTCCCCTGGACGAGCCGCCGAGGCCGCTGGATCCACGGCCAGATACACGGATTCCTTGAGGTAGGGTCGCGAGTACAGGCGGGCGGCCGGGTCTGCCCGCGGGCCGCGCAGTCGCGTGGTTTGCTTCTCGTCGAGGCTGATGACCTCGCTGACGGCCGTCAGGGGCAGCACGGCTCTGCCCGCCCGCAGCGCCCCGTCGCGGATCTGCAGCGTGCCCAGGCTCATGGTGATCAGCGATGCGGCGCAGATCGCGGCGAGCCCGGCCATGATGATGACAGGCCAGGGTTCGGCGAGGCCGGCATAGAGTGTGGCGCCGAGGAAGAGGACGGTTGGCACGGCGAGCAGCCACCAGGCGAGCGGAACGCGGAGCCGTTCGCGGTAATCATCCACGCAGTCGAGGGTAGTGGGTCAGATGGAGTCGCGGCGGGGGCGCCTGGCGGGCAGGCCGGAGCAGGCCCGGGTCAGTATGCCGGCGCGGTGCTGGAACTCCGGCGCGGTGCTGGAACTTTTGCATAAGACACCGGATGCCGCGCTATCCTCACCGTGCGTGCCCGCAGGAGGGAGTCTTCGTTGCCGCATTCCGAACCGGACGTGCTGATCCGGCGCCTCGATCCTGGTGTCCCGCTGCCGTCGTACGCGCACCCAGGCGATGCCGGGGCGGACCTGACGACGGCCGAGGACCTGGAACTCGGACCCGGCGAGCGGGCGCTAGTGCGGACCGGGCTCGCGATCGCGCTGCCCGACGGGTACGCGGCGTTCGTGCACCCGCGGTCCGGCCTGGCGGCGAAGCACGGGGTGACGCTGGTGAACGGGCCGGGGACGGTCGACGCGGGGTACCGTGGCGAGATCAAGGTGACGCTGCTGAACACGGACCGGGACCGGACGGTGAGCTTCCGGCGCGGGGACAGAATCGCGCAGCTGGTCATCCAGCGGGTGGAGCGGGCGGTGTTCCACGAGGCGACGACGCTTCCCGGGTCGAGCCGGGCCGATGGCGGCTTCGGCTCGACTGGCGGGTTCTTGAGGGAAGATTCCCCGCCGAGATCGGGGGGGTCACCCGGGGGGTCGGCCCCCCGGGGGTAAACACAGAAGGAGCGTGCGCAGTGTTTCGTCGGCGTCGTTCAGCGGCCGCGGGCCGGGATTGGCCCGCGGACGACGATCAGGAGCTGCCCGGCGACGAGCTCGGCTACGACGAGCCGTCCGACGACGAGCCTGATGAGCAGGAGCCCGCGGGAACCCCGCGGGCCGCGGTCGGTCCGTGGGATGCCGGGGAGCCGTTCCCGGAGCACCAGCGGGTGGACCTGGGCAGTTTGCAGGTCCCGATGGGGCCCGAACACGAGATCCAGCTCGTCATGGCCGAGCAGCACGGCGCCTGGGTGACGGTGAAGCACCGGGAGAGCGAGGTCCAGATCCAGGCGTTCGCCGCGGCGCGCCGCAGCGCGCTGTGGGACGACGTCCGGGCCGAAATCGCCGCCGAGGTGACCACGGCGGGCGGTCGGAGCCAGGAGTCGGAGGGACCGTTCGGCACCGAGTTGCTGGCCCAGGTGCCGATGGAGCCCGGACAGCCGGCCTCAGGCCTGCGGCTGGTCAGGTTCGTCGGCATCGACGGCCCGCGCTGGTTCCTGCGCGGGCTGTTCACCGGTCCCGCCGCCGACGGCGGCGAGCAGGCCGAACTGCTCGAAGAGGTGCTGCGGGACGTCGTGGTGGTCCGGGGCGACCACCCGGTGCCGCCCCGGGAGATCCTCGAGCTCCGGCTGCCGCCCGAGGCGCGGCAGGCGCTCGAGGAGCAGGCGGCCGCGGGCGAGGAGAACCGTTTCCGTGGCGACCTGAACCCCTTCGAGCGCGGCCCGGAGTTCACCGAGACACGCTAGAACGCTGGTCAGGTAGCCATGTCAGTTATAGCGGAGTTGCTAGCCAATTTATCCTTTTTGTCGCATGCTGGCGTGGATTAACGCGGAGGATCGGGCCTCTGCGGAGACTCTGATACCCTCTGGGGTACTGAATCCTCCGCGTAAGCCGGATACTCCGCGATAAGCGGAGTGGTCCTCCGGTTGGTCCGCCACCTGCGTAAACTGTGATTCCGCTGGTGCCAGGCAGGCTGATGTTGCCTGACGTGCGATTACGTGACCGGTGCTCTAGGAGCGTTATGCGAAACCGGCTGCGAGTGCAAAGATAAAAAATACTAGCCACCCGTCTCACGGCTGGTCGCTGGCCCGCAGCAGGCGGGCGAGTTCTTCCTCGACGTCTTCGCTGGTCACGAAGAACAGCTCGTCGCCGGCCTGCAGCGGGTCGTCCGGATGGGGCACGAGGACCCGGCCCTCGCGCAAGATGGCCACCAGCGAGCTGTCGGCGGGCCAGTCGATCCCGCCGACGCGCTGGCCGACCAGCGGCGCGTCGTCCGGCATGGTCAGCTCGACCAGGCTCGCCTCGCTCTGCCCGAACGTCATCAGCCGGACCAGGTCGCCGACGCTGACCGCCTCCTCGACCAGGGCGGAAAGCAGCCTGGGCGTGGAGACGGCGACGTCGACGCCCCATGACTCGTTGTACAGCCACTCGTTATCCGGGTGATTCACCCGTGCCACCACGCGCGGCACCCCGTATTCGGTCTTGGCCAGCAGCGAGACGACCAGGTTCACCTTGTCATCGCCGGTCGCGGCGATCACCACCTGGGCTCGCTGCAGCTGCGCGTCGTCCAGCGAGCTGATCTCGCAGGCGTCGGCGAGCAGCCATTCGGCCCGGGGCAGGCTGTCCACCTTGATCTTCCTGGGCTGGTTGTCGATGAGCAGGACCTCGTGCCCGTTCTCGAGCAGCTCGCCGGCGATGGAACGGCCGACGGCCCCGGCGCCCGCGATCGCGATCCGCATCAGTGCTCGCCTCCTCGCGACGCGAAGGTCGCGGCGATCCGCTCCAGGTCGCTTTCCCTGGCCACCACGTGCAGTACGTCGCCTTCCTGCAGGACGGTGCCCGGATCGGGGACGAACGCCTGGCCGAGCCGGTCGACGAAGGCGATCCTGGTCTCCGTGCTGGCCTCGAGCGACCTGACCTGCTCGCCGATCCAGGCGGGGGAGAAGGCCACCTCGGCCAGCACGATCTTGCCGGTCGGATCCCGCCAGAGCGGCTCGCTGCCCTCGGGGAGGAGCTTGCGCAGGATATTGTCGGCGGTCCAGCGCACGGTGGCCACGGTGGGGATGCCGAGCCGCTCGTAGACCTCAGCCCGGCGCGGATCGTAGATCCGCGCCGCCACCCGCTGCACGCCGAACGTCTCGCGGGCGACCCGGGCGGAGATGATGTTGGAGTTATCGCCGCTGCTGACCGCCGCGAAGGCATCCGCGCGCTCGATGCCCGCCTGGGTGAGCACGGCTCTGTCGAAACCGAATCCGGTGACCTTCTCGCCCTTGAACGCCGAGCCGAGCCTGCGGAACGCTTCCGGGTTCCGGTCGATCACCGCGACGGTATTGTCCCGGTCTTCCAGCATGTGGGCGAGCTTCGACCCGACCCGCCCGCAGCCCATGATTACGATGTGCACGACCGTCCTCCTACGACGAGCAGGTCCCGAGCCAGCGGCGTCTCGTCACCACACCAGCACCACACAAAGGTAATGCCTACATCTGGCATCCTCCCCGCCTGGAGCCGGGAATGCACGTGACGCCGGGAAGGAGTGCACGTGAGGTCCGCCATTCAGCCCGGCCAGGTCGTCCCGGTGGCGATCGTGGACGTGGCGCACGGCGGCTGGTGCGTCGCCCGGCCGGACGACGGGCCAGTGATTTTCGTCCGGCATGCGCTGCCGGGCGAGACGGTTCTCGCCCGGGTTACCGAGGTCACGTCGCGGCTGGCCCGCGCCGAGGCGGTGGAGATCGTGACGCCAGCACCCGATCGTGTCCCGCCGCCGTGCCCGCACGCGAGGCCCGGCGGATGCGGCGGGTGTGACTGGCAGCATGCGGCGCTGCCCGCCCAGCGATCCCTCAAGGCCACCGTCATCCGCCAGCAGCTCAGGCGGCTGGCGGGGCTCGACCACGAGGTCACGGTCGAGCCCCTTCCCGGCGATGAGATGCCGGGCGCGGGCCTGGGCTGGCGGACGCGCGTGCAGTTCGCGGTCCGGCCCGACGGGGTAGCCGGGCTGCGTGCTCACCGCTCGCACGACGTAATCGACATCGGCACGTGCCTGATCGCCCATCCCGGCATCAGCGATCTCGGTATCCCGGCCCGGCGCTGGCCAGCTACGGCGTCGGTGGAGGCCCTGGCCGCCACAGGATCGGACCAGCGAGCCGTGATCGTCACGCCGAAGGGGGCCGGCGGGCCGGGACGCCCGGCCGGGACCCGGCCGCCGCTCCGCGGGGGACTCAGCCTGCCCGACCCGCCGGGGGCGGATGCCGTGCTCCGCCGGTCCGGCCACCGCCTGACCCCCCTGCGCGGCCGCGCTTACCTCAGCCAACGGGCCGCGGGCCGGGACTGGCGGGTCAGTACGGGCACGTTCTGGCAGGTTCACCCCGGTGCGGCCGACGCGCTGACCGAGGCCGTGCTGACCGCGCTCCAGCCGCGGGCAGGCGACACGGCACTCGACCTCTACTGCGGCGCCGGGCTGTTCGCCGGGGCGCTGGCCCCGGCGGTCGGACCGGGCGGGATCGTGGCCGGCGTCGAGGCGGATGCCGCCGCCGTCCGGGACGCCCGGCACAACCTGCGGGAGTGGCCCTGGGTGCGGATCCACCGCGGCGACGTCGCAGAGGTCCTGGGCCGCGGTGGCCGGCCGGAGGGGCAGGGAGGGCCGGAGCCGGCCGCGCTGCCCGCGGCCAGGCTCGTGGTGGCTGACCCGCCACGCTCCGGGCTGGCCCGCGAGGTGGTCAGCTACCTTGGCACGGCGGAGCGCCGCGCCGCCAGGCTCGCCTACGTGTCCTGCGACCCGGCCACGCTGGCCCGCGACATCGGCCTGCTCGCCGCGCGCGGCTGGACGCTCGCCGATCTGCGTGCCTTCGACGCGTTCCCGATGACCCACCATGTCGAATGCGTCGCCACCCTGGTCAGCTGACCTCCCGGCCCCGGGGCGTATTGCCGCACAGAAGGAATTGCCGCGCCGAGACAGGAATTGCCGCCCCAAAGGCCTGCACTCGCAGCCGGTTTCGCATAAGTACCCGCAGATGATTAACACGCAAGATTCGGTTCCGGTTCGCGCCGATCTGATAGGCCCTTCTCACCTGCGGCGATGCCGGGAGGCTTGGTGGGGTCACGTGGGCCGACCGGCGCGGAATCCGCAGGTCGCCGGCCCGCATACCACATGAGACCAAGCCGGATCCGGAACCAGCGTGTTATTTGCCGGCGCGCACTAACGCTCAGGGGCGCGATAGCAATGGCGTTGCATTAAGGGCCTGCAGGGCACGATTTTGTGATGTACGTCACGATGAGTATCGCGTTTCGCCTGGTCATCGCCGCATCAAACATCGCCGTTCTCTCTAACGCAAGGCCATTGGGGCGCGATAGTCGCGAGCGGGCGACGGGGCCGTTGGTCAATCAGGTGCCGGGTTTCGCCGAGGATCCGGTTTCCGTGGTCCGGGTGACGTAGTAACCGAGGCCGGGGATGCGGGTCACCAGGCCCTCGTCCTCCAAGGCCCGCAGCGCCCTGGCGCACGTCTGCCGCGCATGCCCGTACTGCTGGCTCAGGGTGGTGATGGACGGCGTCGGCATCCCGGGGGCAAGGGTCCCCTCGGCGATCTCCCGACGCAGCCGTGCGGCCAGTCGCACATAGGCTCTTGGGTCCGATTCGTCGCCTATCGACACTCTCGTACCGTACTCGATTGGCAATATTGCCAATCGCAACGCTTCGACACTAGTCGATATTAGACGAGGCGCCGATAGTGCGTTAACGTCAGAAACCGTCAGGGCCGTCACGGCCACGCGGAGTCGAGATCCCTGGGCAGGTCATGATCTTCTACTCGTGGACCGCACTGAGAAAGAACGACCAGGACGCGCCGGCCGGATTGCCGGTCGCCATGGGTATCACGGATGATCGCGGCCGGGCGATGAAGGCGGGCGAGGAAACCCTCGGCTCCGGCCGGGCGGCCGTCGTTGTCATCGAGGCGGTCCGCCCGGCCATGGCCGCGCGCACGCTGGCCCCCTGTTACGCCCGTATCGGGGTGGCCTGGCTGGGCCGCCGCACCCGGGACGGCACGGTGGCCTGGAACAGGTTCTTCCCGCGGGTCGATCCGGACGACCGGCCGGCCCCTGGCACGATAAGAGCATGAGGCTCCGGATCCTCACTGAGCCGCACAGGGTGCCGGCTACCAGTCGCTGCGGGCGGTGGCGCAGGCCGCGGAGATGGCACCGAACGGGCGGGGTGGCACGCACCGCGCCCGTTCGGGAGAAAATATTCAGCCGAACGCGCGCCGGGCAGCGGCGGCGCCGGCCGCACTGCCCGCCCGGAAGCCGTACGTTCCCTGCTCGCGCAGTTCGGTGGCGGCGCCGACGACGGCCCCCAGGGCGGCGAACGCGAACGAGCCGCCCACCGAGATCCGGCTCACCCCCGCCTCGGCCAGTTCGGGCACCGTCGGCACCCCGTCCAGGGCCAGCACGTTGACCGGGCGGTCCACCTCACGGATCACCTGGCTGATGTCCGCCAGGCGGCGCAGGCCGGGCGCGTAGAGAACGTCGGCTCCGGCCTCCTGATAGGCCTGCAGCCTGGCGATCGTGTCCGCCAGGTCCGGGCGGCCGTGCAGGTAGTTCTCGGCCCGGGCGGTGAGTACCAGGCGCCCCGGCCCCGCATGGGCGGCTGCCGCGGCGGCCGCGACGCGTTCGGCCGCGAACCGGATGTCGTATATCGGCTCCTCGGGTCCCCGGGTGAAGTCCTCGACCGAGGCGCCCGCGACGCCCACCTCGATCGCCAGCCCGATCGTCTCCGCCACGCCGGCCGGCTCGGCCGCGTAGCCGTCCTCCAGGTCGGCCGAGACGGGCAGGTCCGTGGCGGCCACGATCACCGCCGCGTGCACCATGGCTTCGTCCCTGGTCACAGCGCCGTCGTTGCGGCCCAGCGTGGCCGCGAAGCCCGAACTCGTGGTGGCCAGAGCCTCGAACCCGAGCCACGCGAGGAGCCGGGCCGAGCCGAGGTCCCACGGGTTCGGCATCAGGAGCGGCTCGCCCGCCCGGTGCAGGGCCAGGAACCGCCGAGCTCTTTCCGCCTGAGTGGTCATGCACATAACGTATCGCCAGTCACTCCCGGCGCCTGAGGTGAGTGCCGCTCATAAGCATAAAATGCCAGGTCAGTCGCCTTTGCGGCAGGGTGCGCACAGGCCCGCGTCCGCTGCCGCGCGGTTACGCTCCGAAATGACGGACGTAATAGTTACAGTCCGCCATATGGCTTGCGAGGCGGTAACCGCGATGCGATCGTTGAGCAGTGCGCTCTGATACCGCCACGACCAGGAGGGTGCGACTGGTCGTCCTGCTGTCGGTGGCGGCCGCCGTGACGGTCATGGCGGGTGTCATCCTGATGCTCGCGGACGCGGTCATGCGGCTTCTGAGCAGGCGCCCGCCTGCGCACATGACCCGGATCGGGCTGGACGTGGTCGCGGCGGGCATCGCGTTCGGGCTGGTGGTCCTGGTGGTGTTCGCCCTCGCCCGGGTCGGGACCGCCGGGCGTTCCCGGGACGTGCCGAACCACAGGAAGAGGAGCCCGCGCCCGCAGCCGGCGTCCCCGGGGCGCGGCCAGGAGCGGCTCGGGGCCGGCGCGCCGCACGCGGGAGGCGGTCACGGCGGAGCGCGGGCCGGCCGGCCGCCCGTACTGAATCCGACGAACGTGTACTCGCCCGGCGGCCTGATCGACGTGCCCAGGGACGGTCGCGCGCCCGGGATACCGGGAGATCAGGAGATCCCGGAAATCCTGCGGACCGCCGGCCCTCCGCCGGCCTCCCGAGCGCGCGCTCAGCCGCCGCATCCCGGTCACCCGCCAGGGATGTACCCGGGCGGTCCCGGCCGCGGGCCGCATGCTTCCGGCGGTCAGCCGCCGCCTTCGGTGCCGCCCCGAGACCACCCGCGCCCCCGGCAGGCGCCCCGCCCCGGGCGCGCGATGCCGCCGCGTGAGCCGGTACCGCCCCGCGACCCCCGGCTCCCGCACGATCCGGGACCCGGGGGAATGGGACCCGGGGGAATGGGACCCGGGGGAATGGGACCCGGGGGACCGGTCCGCCCGGGCGGCGGCACGCCGCGCGACCCGGCGTACTCGTCTCCGCCGGGTTCGGTTCCGCGCCAGGGCGGCGGGGCCGGCTGGCCCGCAGGTGGCCCCGGCTACACCGGTCCGGGCGGTTACCGGCCCGGCCCCGGGCCCGCGGGGGCGGCCGGGCCCGCCGAGGCCCCGGAGTCGTTCGACGGCGGGTACGCCAAGGTCATCCGGGCATCGGAGCACCCCGCGCGGCCGTTCCCGGCGCGGCCGCCGGGCTTCGGGCCGGCCGCCGACCCCGTCCGGCCCCCGGGCTCTGGCAGGCTGCCGGATCCCGGGCATCCGCAGGGGCCGGCCGCGCCGGCTCCGGAGGTCTACGTCTACCGGGACACCGACGGCCTGCCCGGTGCCTCCGGACCGGACGAGAACGATCCCGCCTACTGGTATGACCTGCCCGGAGCGGCGACAGCCTCCGGCGGCTCCGGGAGTGCCGGGGCTTCCGGCGCGGCCGGCGGCACTTCGCAGGTGGCCGGCCAGACTCGCGGCCCGTTCGAACCGCTGGTGTCCTCCGCCGGGTCGGCCGGCCAGGCGCCAGGCGGCGAGCCAGCGGACATCGCCCAGGCGCGCACGCTCGAGCAGATCACAGACCTGTACCTGACCGCGGAAGCCGGAAACGGCTTACCCGAGCGGCGCGAGCGCCTCAGCCAGCGGCTTGAGGGAATCGGGCCTGGCGTGCAGCGGCAGGTTCATGATGACCAGGTCCGCGCCGGCTTCGCGGTAGGCCGCCGCCGTCGCCACCGCGGGCTCCAGCCCGGCGTCCGAGTCGATGCGCACGTTGACAGAACAGGTGATCTCGGTCACGTCCCGCCCGATGGCGGCGCAGTGCCCGGCCAGCACTTCCTTCAGCTCGCGCCAGTCCTGCGGGCTCTCCGTGATGGCGTTCCACTGCTGCGCCCAGCGCGCCACTGTGCGCAGCGTCCGGTTCCTCCCGCGGCCGCCGATGGTGATCGGCGGGTGCGGCCGCTGCACCGGCTTCGGCTCGCATCGCGCCTCGGTGAGCGTGACATACCGGCCGGCGAACGTGGTGGTGGTCTGGCTCAGCAGGCTGGCGATGGCCTCGACGCCTTCGTCGAAGCGGTCGAAACGCTCACGCAACGGCGGCAGGTCGATCCCGTAGGCATCGCACTCCATCTGGTTCCACGCCGCGCCCAGGCCGAGTTCCAGCCGCCCGCCGGAGATGATGTCCACGGTCGCGGCCATGTTGGCCAGCACCGCCGGGTGCCGGTAGACCATGCCGGTCACCTGGCAGCCGAGCCTGATCCGGCTGGTGGCCTGGGCCATCGCGGCCAGCATCGTCCAGGCCTCGAAGTTGGGCCCGGTCAGGTCGCCGGTCAGCGGATAGAAGTGGTCCCAGTTCCACGCCGACTCGAACAGCGGGATCTCGTCCGCCGCGATCCAGGCGTCACGGATCTCTTCCCAGGTCTGGTGCTCGGGCCGGGTCTTGACCGCAAAGCGCATGGTGGTGACGTCCTTCCTGGCCGGATGCAGGGCGGTCCTCGGCTGCACCGTCATCTTAGTAAGGCGCGGGCCGCTTCTGATCGGCGGGACCCGCGCGGCCCACCCTGGCCCGCCCTTTCAGCGGGTCGATGCGCCGCTGGGGCTTAACGGGTCGATGCGCCGTTGGTCCGGCTTAACGGGTCGATGCGCCGTTGGTCCGGCTAGGACCGGCATAATGTGCCATCGACCCGTTGGCGCTCGGCCGTCACGAGCGAAGTAGCTTGATGTCAAGGTTTCCTCCCGGCACTCTCCCCAAGTAGCTTGATGTCGAGATACTGTATGTTCTAGGGAAGGCGAGCGCGGGACCGCCACGGTACGAGCGAGGAGGCTCAGCACGATGACAGCGAACAGCTTCGGCAGCCGGGCGGCCTTTCAGGTCGCAGGCGAGCAGTACCAGATCTACCGGCTGGACGCTGCGGAAGGATCGCAGAACCTCCCCTACAGCCTCAAGATCCTGCTGGAGAACCTGCTCCGCAACGAGGACGGCGTCAACATCACCGCCGGGCAGATCACGGCGCTGGCGGCCTGGGATCCGGAACGCGAGCCGGACACCGAGATCCAGTTCACCCCGGCCCGGGTCATCCTGCAGGACCTGACCGGCGTGCCCGCCGTGGTGGACCTGGCCGCGATGCGCGAGGCCATGCGGGCCCTCGGCGGCGACCCGGCCAAGATCAACCCGCTCATCCCGGCCGAACTGGTCATCGACCACTCCGTGGTGGCCGACGTGTTCGGCCGCCCGGACGCGTTCCGGCGGAACGTGGAGATCGAGTTCCAGCGCAATCGCGAGCGGTTCCAGTTCCTGCGCTGGGGCCAGGAGGGGTTCAGCCAGTTCAAGGTGGTCCCGCCGGGCACCGGCATCGTGCACCAGGTGAACATCGAGTACCTGGCCCGGGTCGTGATGAACCGCGACGGGATCGCGTACCCCGACACCTGCGTGGGCACCGACTCGCACACCACCATGCAGAACGGCCTGGGCGTGCTCGGCTGGGGCGTCGGCGGCATCGAGGCGGAGGCGGCGATGCTCGGCCAGCCCATCTCCATGCTGATCCCCAAGGTGGTCGGCTTCCGGCTGACCGGCGAGCTGCCTAGCGGCGCCACCGCCACCGACCTGGTGCTCACCATCACCGAACTGCTCCGCAGGCACGGCGTGGTCGGCAAGTTCGTCGAATTCCACGGCGAGGGCGTCGCCGCGGTCCCGGTGGCCAACCGGGCGACGATCGGCAACATGTCGCCGGAGTTCGGCTCCACCTGCGCGATCTTCCCCATCGACCGCAGCACGCTGGACTACCTCGAGCTCACGGGCCGCCCGGGCGAGCAGGTCGGCCTGGTCGAGGCGTACGCCAAGGAGCAGGGCCTGTGGCACGACCCCCACCGGGAGACCCGCTACTCCGAGGAGCTCAGCCTGGACCTGTCCACCGTGGTCCCCTCGATCGCCGGGCCGAAGCGCCCGCAGGACCGGATTGCGCTGGCCGACGCCAAGACGGCCTTCCGTGACGCCCTGCCGGACTACGTGCCGGAAACCAGCCTGGACAACGGGCTGGCCGGCACCTTCCCGGCCTCGGATCCGGTGGCGTCGGGAGACGGCACGCGCGCCTCGAACCCGATCCGGGTCACCCTGGAAGACGGCACGGAAACGGAAGTCGACCACGGCTCCGTGGTGATCGCCGCGATCACCTCCTGCACGAACACGTCCAACCCCTCGGTCATGGTCGGCGCCGCGCTGCTGGCCGAGAACGCGGTCGAGCGCGGCCTGGCCCGCAAGCCCTGGGTCAAGACCACGCTGGCGCCCGGCTCCAAGGTGGTCATGGATTATTACGAGCGCGCCGGGCTGCTGCCCTACCTGGACAAGCTCGGCTTCAACCTGGTCGGCTACGGCTGCACCACCTGCATCGGCAACTCCGGGCCGCTGCCGCCCGCGGTCAGCGCGGCGGTCAACGAGAACGACCTGGCCGTGACGGCCGTACTGTCCGGCAACAGGAACTTCGAGGGCCGGATCAACCCGGACGTGAAGATGAACTACCTGGCCTCGCCGCCGCTGGTGGTCGCCTACGCGCTGGCCGGCACGATGGACATCGACCTGGCTCGCGAACCGCTCGGCTCCGACGCCGAAGGCAAGCCGGTCTACCTGGCCGATATCTGGCCGTCTCCGGAAGAGGTCGCCGGCGTCGTGCAGAACGCCGTGGCCGAGGAGATGTTCACCCGCGACTACGCCGACGTGTTCAAGGGCGACGACAACTGGCGCGGCCTGGACATCTCGTCGGGTGACACCTTCGCCTGGGACGCGGCGTCCACCTACGTCCGACGTCCGCCCTACTTCGACGCGATGCCGGCCGAGCCGGAGCCGGTCACCGACATCACCGGCGCGAAGGTGCTGGCCAAGCTTGGCGACTCGGTGACCACCGACCACATCTCGCCGGCCGGCGCCATCAAGACCGACAGCCCGGCCGGCCGGTACCTGACCGAACACGGGGTCGAGCGGAAGGACTTCAACTCCTACGGCTCCCGCCGCGGCAACCACGAGGTGATGATCCGCGGCACGTTCGCCAACATCCGGCTGCGCAACCAGCTGGCGCCGGGCACCGAGGGTGGGGTGACCGTCAAGGACGGCGAGCAGATGTCCATCTACGACGCGTCCCGGCAGTACATCGCCGACGGCACGCCGCTGATCGTGCTCGGCGGCAAGGAGTACGGCTCAGGCTCGTCCCGCGACTGGGCGGCCAAGGGCACCCTGCTGCTCGGCGTGCGCGCGGTGCTCGTCGAGTCCTTCGAGCGCATCCACCGGTCCAACCTCATCGGCATGGGCGTCCTGCCGCTGCAGTACCGGCCGGGAGAGTCGGCGGCCACGCTGGGCCTCACCGGTAACGAGACGTTCGACATCCGGGGCATCGAGCAGGTAAATTCCGGAAATATCCCGAACGAGGTGGCGATTTCCGCCGACGGAAAGGAATTCCGCGCGGTGGTGCGGATCGACACGCCCGGTGAAGCCGATTATTACCGGCACGGCGGCATCATGCAGTACGTGCTCCGGTCACTCCGGTAACCCGGCGCCGCCTGCGGCCGATAGGCTTGTGCTTCATGACCAAGGACCCATTCGATGCGGCGCTGGCCGGCTTCGAGCAGTGGGCGGCAACGACGCAGCGGAAGCTGAGCTCGGAGCCCGGGACGGCCGTCGACGAGCTGGAGACCCTGCTCGACCTGATGCGGAACTACCTCGACATCCAGGGCCCGGCCGAGCTCGGCGAGGGCGACCTGAAAGACCTGCTGCTGCGGATCTACCCGCGCAAGATGACCGTGTTCGACGCGGCGGACACCGAGGACACCGTCCCGGCGGTCCGTGACTTCATCGCTTATCTGGCCGAATGCGGCGAGATACGGCCGGGCACGGCGCGGGCGCTGGAGCGCGAGCTTGACCAGATCGCACCCCGGTTCACCGAGGTGATGATGGACCCGTCGAACTGGGGCATGGCGGGTTCGCTCCTGCACGCGATGGCGGCCGACGGCGTCGACCTGGACGACCAGGCGGCCGTGGACCGCTGGATCAGCACCTACAACGCGCGCCTGGCCTTGTCCGACGAGGAATACGAGGACGACGACGAGCCCGTCGACCTCAAGGCGGCCTTCGGCCTGCCCGACCGACTGCCACCGGTGCGGCTGCCGGCGTCCGCGGAACTGGCCGTGATGGCCCGCCAGGCTGGCATGATGGGTCAGCTGCGCGGGCTGGCCTGGTGGCTGGGCGCGGGCCGCGCCGTCAACGAGGATGAGGAGCTGGCCGATGGTGACGCCGCCGAAGCGGCCGCTAAGCTCGGCGTTGATGGTCAGCGCCTGGAGTACCTGTGGCTGCTGGCTCTGGACACGGAATTCGCCGAGCTCGACGACGACGAGACCCACGCGGTTCCTGGCGCGGCCGCGGA
>Ga0335076_10000148_pt1 | contig 57862 bp, 61 predicted proteins | sample Lox_Sample_25_FD_206717 | JGI IMG/M metagenome (GOLD analysis project Ga0335076, IMG submission 206717) | Soil microbial communities from Loxahatchee National Wildlife Refuge, Florida, United States - Lox_Sample_2.5 | ecosystem: Environmental > Terrestrial > Soil > Wetlands | place: USA... | reverse complement strand
GAGGATCCCGCGCGAGTGGCCCTCGCCCGCGAGGCGATCGGCCCGGCCACCGAACTGTTCGTCGACGCCAACGGCGCCTATGCGCGCAAGCAGGCGCTCGAGCTGGCCGAACGCTTCCGCGCCGACGCGCACGTGAGCTGGTTCGAGGAGCCGGTGTCCTCCGACGACCTCGAAGGTCTGCGGCTGCTGCGCGATCGGTCGCCAGCGGGGATCGCGATCGCCGCCGGCGAGTACGGCTATGACGCGCCCTACTTCAGGCGGATGCTCGAGGCGGGCGCGGTCGACGTGCTGCAGGCGGACGTGACTCGGTGCGCCGGCATCACTGAGCTGTTGCGGGTCGGGGCGCTATGCCGGTCCTATGGCGTGCCGCTGTCGCTGCACTGCGGGCCTTCGATCCATCTGCACCCCGCGGCGGCGCTCGAGAACTTCGTGCACCTCGAGTACTTCCACGATCACGTGCGGATCGAGCACATGCTGTTCGACGGGGTCGTGGAGCCGGTCGACGGCGCGCTGACGCCCGATCTCGAGCGCCCCGGGAATGGGCTCGAGTTCAAGCGGACCGAGGCGGAGCGCTATGCGGCCGCCTAGCCTCCCGCTCATTCGCCGGAGGACGCCGCCGGAGCGGGCAGCCGCGCGTTGGTGGCGGAACGTCCGGAACGGGCGCATGCAGCGCACGCTCGCCGGCGCCACCGCGTTCAGCGCGCTCCCGCTCGGCCTCGAGATCTACTTCGAGCACTTCAAGGGGTCGTTCGGCGACAAGTGGATGTGGACGCCGGTCGTCCTGTCGCCCGCGCTGACCGCCGCTGGCCTCGCCGGCGTCCGCTCCGAGCGCGCCGCCCGGACCTGGCTGCCGGCGTTGTCGGCCCTGTACTGCCTCGACGGCGTGATCGGGATCGTCACCCACGTGCGCGGTGTCGCCCGCAAGCCCGGGGGGTTCGACGAACCGCTGTTCAACCTCGTGATGGGGCCGCCGTTGCTCGCGCCGGGCTCGCTCGCGCTGGTCGGCGGTCTTGGTGTGGCGGCCGCCGCCTTCGGCCGCGAGCGCTGATGGCCGCAGAGCGCCCCCCGCGGGTAACGCCGCAGATGCGCGGTCGTTACCCGGACTACAACGTCCTGGACGAGGCCGATCACTGGGATCCGATCACCCGCCGGCTGGTGCTCGACCGCGTGCAGAGCGTCCCGCCGATCCGGTTTTTCACCGCACCCGAGGCGCTCACGCTCGGCGCGTTCTGCGATGTCGTCCTGGCTCAGGACGCGGAGCCGAGGATCCCGGTGCTGAACATGATCGACGCCAAGCTGTTCGCCGGCGAGCTCGACGGCTTCCGCTACGAGGACCTGCCGGATGACCGCCAGACGTGGCGATGCGTGGCGGCCGGCCTCGATGCCGCCGCGCGGCAACACGGAGCGGTCGACTTCGCGAGCGCGTCCGACGACGTGCGCGCTCGCGTCGTCGAGGCGTTCGCCGAAGCGAAGCTCCACGGCGAGATCTGGGACGATCTGCCGCCCGCCCGGGCCTGGAAGGTCGTGACGCGCGCGCTGCTCAGCGCTTTCTACTCCCACCCGTGGGCGTGGAACGAGATCGGCTTTGGCGGGCCCGCCTATCCACGCGGCTACGCCCGCATCGGCGCCGGCCAGCGGGAGAGTTGGGAACGCGTGGAATCGGGTGACGCCGGTTCCATTGGGAGTTCTGTTGGCGCAGAACTCCCGGGGGGTGGGCGTCAGTGAACCGACACGGACTGCGGACGCTGCTGCGCGGTGCGCTTCGCCCACCGGACAATGATTCGGCGTTCCTGCTCGACGTCCACCGCCGGGCCGTCCCGCAGGAGCGGATGGCACGCTACGACGACGCCTACCCGGTCGACCTGCTGATCGTCGGCGCGGGCGCAGGCGGCGGGACGCTCGCGCAGCGGCTCGCGCGCCGCGGCTGGAAGGTCGTGGTGCTCGAGGCCGGGCCGTTCTGGGATCCGGACGAGGACTGGGTGTCCGACGAGGCCGGGTCGCACCGGCTGTACTGGACCGAGGAGCGGATCATCGGCGGATCGGATCCGGTCGAGCTCGGCAAGAACAACTGCGGGCATGGCGTCGGCGGGTCGATGGTCCACTACGCCGGCTACTGCCCGCGCTTCCATCCCTCCGACTTCGAGGTCCGCACGCGCGACGGCGTGGGGGAGGACTGGCCGATCTCCTACGAGGACCTAAGGCCACACTACGAGCGCCTCGAGCTGGAGCTGCCGGTCGCCGGGGACTACTGGCCGTGGGGAGACCCGCACCGCTACCCGCACACCGCGCATCCGATCGCCGGCGGCGCCGAGGTAGCCCGGGGCGGCGCTCGCAAGATAGGGATCGAGATGCGCGTAGGCCCGGTCGGGATCACCAACGGCGCGTTCGGCAACCGGCCGCACTGCATCTATCGCGGCTTCTGCCTGCAGGGGTGCAAGGTCAACGCGAAGGCCTCGCCACTCGTCACCCACATCCCCGACGCGATCGAGCACGGCGCCGAGATCCGGGCCGATTGCATGGCGGTCGGTGTCGAGGTCGACGACTCGAGTGGCCGGGTCACCGGCGTGCATTACATGCGCGACGGCAACGAGCGCTTCCAGCGCGCTGACGCGGTCGCGGTCGCCGGCTACTCGATCGAGACACCCCGGCTGCTGTTGAACTCGACCAGCCGCCGGTTCCCGGACGGCCTGGCCAACGGCAACGATCAGGTCGGACGCTGCGTGATGGTGCAGGGCGCGCCTCAGGTGGCGGGTCGGTTTCCAGAGGAGATGCGGATGTACAAGGCGCCGCCTCCGGAGATCTCCTCAGAGCAGTTCTATGAGACCGACCCGACGCGCGGGTTCGCGCGCGGCTTCTCGATCCAGACAGTCGGGCCGCTCCCGATCGAGCACGCCATGCACGTCGCCGGGCACGGCCATTGGGGCGCGTCGCTGCGCGAGTACATGCGCGACTACAACCACTGGTACACGCTCGGGATCCTCTCGGAGCTGCTCCCGCTCCCGGACAACCGGGTCACGGTCGTCCCGGGCGTGACCGACTCGGGCGGCGTGCCGGTCGCGCGAATGGACTACTCACAGTGCGAGAACGACCGCAAGAACATCGCGTTCGCCAAGAAGACGCTGCATGACATCTTCGAGGCGGGCGGCGCGGAGGACGTGCTCGTGACCGACCGCTACGCCCACCTCGTCGGCGGGTGCCGGATGGGCTCAGATCCCGACCGCAGCGTCGTCGACTCCGATCACCGGGCGTGGGAGGTCCCGAACCTGTTCATCGCCGACGGCAGCGTGATGCCCACGCAGGGTTCGGCCAACCCCGCCCTCACGATCATGGCGCTGGCCTCGCGGCTCGCCGAACGCCTGGATCGGGGGCGCGCCGGCGAGTCAGGAACGCGGCAGCGGCTCCGCCTGCAACGGTCGCCGCGGCCAGCCCCGACCCGAGCCGGTGCCGGCTGAGCCAGGCCTGCTCGCTGCGTCGGTGGGCCTGCTTGTCGAAGATGCCGCGAGCGCCCTCGTCGTGATCGCCGTCGACCGGCTCGAACAGGTTCGCGGCCCGGGTGCCGTCGAAGCGCTGGTCGGTCTGCTGGCCGTCGACCGCGGTGCGGGCCAGGTAGCGCTCGGCGAGCCACGGTGCGAGCTTGTTCCCGATGATCGTGTAGACGGTTGGGAAGCCGACGTACATCTGCGGCCGGCGGTGGTGCGCGGCCCAGTACACGGCGCGGGCCGCGACCTCGGGCTCGAAGATCGGTGGCACCGGCATCGGGTGCCGCGGCATCTTGCTCAGGCAGTGGTCGAACTGGGGCGTGTTCATCCCGGGAAGCTGGACCATCGTCACGTGGACCTTGCTCCCGCGGTGGCGCAGCTCGCACCGCAGCGACTCGAACATGCCCTTCATCGCGTGCTTGGCGCCGCAGTACGGTGCCTGGAGCGGGATGCCGCGGTAGGCCAGCGCCGAGCCGACCTGGACGATCGTGCCGCGGTCGCGGGGCAGCATCCGCGCCAGCGCGGCCTTCGTGCCCCACACCGCTCCGAGGTAAGTGACACGGGTGGCGCGCTCGTACTCGCGCGGGTCGATGTCGTCGAGGAACGCGAACACGGTCGTCATCGCGTTGTTGATCCACACGTCGATCGGCCCGAGGTGCTCCTCGATCGCGGTGGCTGCGGCCTCCATCTCGTCGAACTCCGCGACGTCGGCCTGGTACGCGAACGGGGCGCCGCCGAGTTCGGACACCTCGCGTGCGGCGGCGTCGAGACCGGCGCGCCCGCGCGCGATCAGCCCGACCGCGGCACCGTGCTTGGCAAACTCGCGCGAGACCGCGCGCCCGACGCCGCCGGACGCCCCGGTGACGACGACTACCTCGCGCTCAGCCATTCGGCCACCTGCCTCAGATCGGCGACGAACATTTCCATAGCCTGCTCGCGGTCCTCGTCCTCGGTGCGCAGGATCGCCGACGGGTGCGTGGTCAGCGTGACGAGCTCGGCCAGGTCCGAATCGACCGGGCGGCCACGGTCGCGCCCGATCCGGATGTGCGAACCGAGCAACGCCTGCGCGGCGGTGGCGCCGAGACAGACCAGCGCGTCCGGCTTGACGACCTCGAGCTCGGCCTCGAGCCACGGGAAACATGCCGTCACCTGCCAACGGTCGGGCTTCTGGTGGATTCTTCGCCTGCCCCGGAGCTTGTAGCGGAAATGTTTGACGGCGTTCGTGATGTAGACGTCGTTGCGAGCGATCCCGGCTTGCTCGAGCCCCTGGTCGAGGACGCGCCCGGCGGGGCCGACGAAAGGATGGCCTTCGATATCCTCGCGGTCGCCGGGCTGCTCGCCGACGAGCATCAGGCTGGCGTTGCTGCCGCCTTCCCCCATAACCGCTTGGGTCGCGCCTTCCCACAGGTCGCACGCCCGGCAATCCGCCACCGAGTCGTGCAGGCTTGTGAGCGACGGGCGGTCCGGAACTGGAGCGTGCGGACGGTCGAGACTCATTCATCAACGCCCCTACCCCGACGATGAACGACGTACGCATCGGGTGCTCGGGCTGGATGTATGACGACTGGCGCGAGCGGCTGTACCCGGACCGCACTCCCAAGCGCCGTTGGCTCGAGGCCTACGCGTCGGAGTTCGACACGGTCGAGGTTAACTCGACCTTCTACCGGCTCGCCCGTCGTGATGCCGTCGCGGGCTGGGTCGAGCAGACGCCGGCGGACTTCCTGTTCGCGGTCAAGGCGAGCCGCTACCTCACGCACGTCAAGCGCCTCGTCGACATCGGGGAAGGGATCGAGCGGTTCTATGACCCACTCTGGCCGATGGTGCAAGCCGGGAAGCTCGGGCCTGTGTTGTGGCAGCTTCCTGAGAACTTCCATCGCGACGATCAGCGCCTCGAGGGCTGGCTCGAAGCGCTGCCCTCCGGGATGCACACGATCGAGTTTCGCCATCCCAGCTGGTTCGCTCCGGAGGTGTTCGAGGCTCTGAGGGCGCGGGGCGTAGCGCTGACGATCGGCGATCACCCCGAACGGCCGTTCCAGACCTACGACGCCACCGCGGACTGGCGCTTCATTCGCTTTCACTACGGCTCGCGCGGCCGCGGCGGCAACTACTCGGCGAGCGAGATCGAGACGTGGGCGCGGCGGATCGCGCAGTGGCGCCGGCGAGAGCAGGTGTTCGCGTATTTCAACAACGACTGGCGCGGCTTCGCGCCCGCCAACGCCAAGTCGCTGCTCGCGCGGCTTCGCTAGTGCCTCGGGGCGCTAGATCGCGGCGTGGTCGACCGGCCGGCCGAAGCGCTCGGCCAGCTCGTCCCGGTCGAGGTCCTCGCGGTAGCGCTGATCCTCGGGCTCGCGAGTGAAGACCACGATCCGGTCCGCGTCGAACGTCTTCAGCGCGTCCTCGATCGCGGTGTGCGGATCGCCCTCGCCGGTGTCGCCGCTGGCGGGGATCCCTTCCTCGTCGAGCTCCTCGACGCTCGCCCGGCGCACCGCGTCGGCCTTGGCGATCGCCTCGTCGGCGTCCGATAGCCAGAACCGCAGCGCGTTCTGCGCGTACGCCGGCGCCACCACCATCACCTCGGCGTCGGCCGGGTTGGCGTCGGTGCCGAGGGCGTCGCGAAGTTGGCCGCCGGTAATCGGTTCGCTTGTGAGAACGAGGAGCTTCATCGCTGGTCGTCTACCCAAGGCCGTGCGGGGCTAACCGGCGCGGGCGTCCGCGGTGTGTGCGATGCCGCACGCGGCCGGCCAAACCGCGTCGTCGTCGCCGACCCGCGGTTATCTTCCGCCAATGAGCGCCACCACGATGCGCCCTCGCCGGGTTGGCGAGATTCTCGACGCGGCGATCAAGATCTACGTCCACAACGCGCGCACATTGATGGGCTTGACCGCGGTGGTGGTGATACCTATGCGTGTCCTCGCGGGAATCGTGCTGCTCTCGACCCTCCCTGCTGGAAGCGACGTTCCGGGTGGAACGTTCGGCAGCTTCAACTCGAGTTCGCAGCCGGCGACCGACCGTGCCGCGGTTCTCGGCGCGAACGGCGTGCTGATCGTGATCGAGCTGCTCGTGGCCACGCTGGTAATCGCCGCCTGCACGAAGGCGGTCAGCGACGCCTACCTCGACCAGCCGATCGGGGCCGCCAAGTCGTTGCGGTTCGCGTTTCGCCGGCTCCCCGCGCTGCTGTGGCTCGAGATCCTGATGTGGCTCGGCCTGATCGTGGGCTTCATCCTGTTCATCATTCCGGGTATCTGGCTGTACGCCGCATGGTCGGTAGCGGTGCCCGCGTTGCTGATCGAGCGGATCGGCGGCTTCCGCGCGCTCGGCCGCTCTCGCCGCCTGGTCAAGGGGCGATGGTGGGCGACGGCGGCGGTGCTCGTCGTCGCGACGTTCATGGTGACGCTCATATCGGGGGCGATCGAGGCCTTGCTGATCGCGGTCGCGAGCCTTCCCAGCCAGCCAAGCCTGCTGCTCGCGGTTTTCGTCAGCACGCTCTCGGGCGTGATCGCGACCGTCATCACCGAGCCGTTCCGGGCGGCGACCACCACGCTCCTCTACTACGACCTGCGGGTGCGGCGGGAGGGATACGACCTGCACGTGCTCGCCGATCAGCTGGGGCTGCCGTCCTCGTCGATGCCTGCCGACGGAGCGGGCGAGGAGACGGGCTGGACGGGCGTCCCGGGCGACGGCTCCCCGTCCGGGGATTACCCGATCGGGCCCGAATCGGTCGGCCAGCCGGGCGGTCCGCCGTTCTGGCCTCCGCCACCCGGCTGGACGCCCAACCGGTGATCCTGGGCGCGCCGCGATGAGCGCCTCCGCACTCCCGCCCGCCGACGCGGACGCCGCCCGCCGGGCCGCCGCCGCGATTCTCCGTGAGGGCCGGTTCCACAATCCATCCGTGCCCCGGCCGTTTCACGGCCTGCTCCACGACATCGGCGTCGTCATCGCCGCGGTCGGGCATGCTGTGTCCCACGCCGTCGGCCGCGCCGGCGGCGTCTTTCCGGGCGGCTCGGTCGCGGTGTGGATCGTGCTCGGGCTCGCGCTTGTCGCGGCGATCGCGTCCGGCGCCCGTCGTTACTCGCGCCGGGCACTCCTGCGCGAGTCGTCACGGGCCGGTAGCCGGCACGGGAGCGGCGCCGAGCGCGCGGCTGACCTCGAGCGCGACGCCACCCTGGCGGAGCGCGACGAGCGGTTCGAGGAAGCCGTCCGGCTGAGGTTCCGCGCGGGCCTCGCGCGCCTGGCCGAGGAAGGCGCAATCCGGACGGCCCGCTCGACCCCAAACGCCGAGCTGGCGCGAACGCTCGGCTCCCCCGACTTCGACGCGCTCGCACGGCGATTCGACGAGATCGCATACGGCGCCGCGCCGGCGCGATCGACGGACGCCGAGGAGGCGCGCCGGCGGTGGAGCGCGGTCGTCGGCGGGAGCGCCCGGTCGTGAGCGTGGGCGCCGTCGCCGCGACGCCTCGGCCGTCGTGGAAGCCATGGCTCGCCGCCTCGGTCGCGGTGGTGCTGGTGTTCTTCGTGCTCGGCCTGCTCGCGGACGCCTTCGCGCCGGCACCGACCGGACCGTCCGGGTCCTCGTACGCGACCTCGCCCTCGGGCGCCGCCGGGTGGGCGGAGCTACTGACGCGCTCCGGCCACACCGTAATCCAGCTTCGGCGCCCGCTCGAGGACGTCGCGCCGCCACCGAAGTCGACCGTGATCGTGCTCGGCGCCGACAGCCTGCCGAAGGCCGCAGGTGAGAACCTCGACCGGTTCGTCAGAGCCGGCGGGCGGCTCGTGATCGGTGGCGGCAATCCGGCGGCGACGCTCCCGGCGCTGCTCCCGATGTCGCCGGGCTGGAGCGGCTCGGGCTCGCTCTTCGTTCGGCGGGTCGCGGCGCTCCCCGTGGTCGCCGGCGTCAACGTCGTACGCACCGGCGGCGACGGCGCATGGACGTCCGTGACGGGCACGGTGGCGCTCTCCGGCGCCCGCGGTAAAGCGCTGCTGGCGGTGAACGTCGGCCGCGGGCAAATCGAGCTGCTCGCCGACGCTACCCCGGTTGAGAACCGGCTGCTCGCCTCCGCCGACAACGCGCAGCTCGCGCTGGACCTCGCCGGCCCGTCCGCGACCCCCGTGATCTTCGCCGAGGCGCTCCACGGATACGGCGAGGCCACCGGACTTGCCGCGATCCCGGCACGGTGGTGGGTGGTGTTCGGGCTGCTGTGCCTGGCGTGGGCGGCATGGGCGCTCTCACGGGGCCGCCGCATCGGCCCGGCCGAGAAGCCGGCGCCCGAGCCCATCCCGCCGCGCAGCGCCTACGTCGACGCGCTCGCCGGCGCGATCGTCCGCGGGCGCGGCCACGGCGCCCAGGTGGACCTGCTGCGCGACGTCTCCGAACGCCGCGAGGCGTACCTGTCCAGGCGGGGTCGGCCGTGAAGGACCTTTACGAACGCGTGCGCGCGGAGGTCGCCGCGGTCGTCGTCGGCCAGGATGAACCGCTCGTGCAGCTCCTCGGCGCCCTCGCCTGCTCGGGACATGTGCTGATCGAGGGTCCGCCAGGAGTGGCCAAGACGCTACTGGCGCGCTCTGTCGCCCGCGCGCTCGGCCTCGGGTTCGCGCGCGTCCAGTTCACGCCCGACATGCTCCCGTCGGACCTGACCGGGACGATGGTGCTGCGTGGGGGCGAGCTCGAGTTCCGGTCCGGCCCCGTGTTCACGAACATCCTCCTGGCCGACGAGGTGAACCGGACCCCGCCGAAGACCCAGGCCGCGCTGCTCGAGGCGATGCAGGAAGGTCAGGTCTCGGTCGACGGGAACGCCCACGCTCTGCCCGATCCGTTTCTGGTCATCGCGACCCAGAACCCGATCGAATACGAGGGGACATACCCGTTGCCCGAGGCCCAGCTCGACCGCTTCATGCTCCGCGTCGAGATCAGCTATCCGAGCGTCGAGCAGGAGCGAGCGATGCTCTCGCTCCCGCGGCAGGGGCTGTCTCCGAGCACGCTCGCGGGCGTTCGCGAGGTCGTGTCGCGCGACGAGCTCCGCGCCGCCCGTCGCGCGATCGACGAGACCGCCGTCTCCGACGAGGTGGCGGGCTACGTCGTCGACGTGGTGCGACGGACGCGCGAGCTACCCAGCGTCTCGCTCGGCGCCTCACCGCGAGCGGCGGTCCACCTGCTGGTGGCGGCCAAGGCGGCCGCCCGCCTCGCCGGGCGCGCGTTCGTCACGCCCGACGACGTCGCTGGGATCGCGCCGGCGGCGCTCGCTCACCGGTTGATCCTCACGCCCGAGGCGGAGCTCGAGCGGTTCGGCGCCACCGACGCGATCCGGGCCGCGATCGACGACGTCCCCGTTCCGCGCTGATGCCGCTTCTCGCCGCCGCGCCCACGACTCGCACGGCGGCGATCCTCGCGGGGATTGCGCTCGCCGCGCTGCTCCTTCCGGTGTGGCTGGCAGTCGCGGCCGCGATCGCGGTGCTAGCCGCGGCCGGAGCCGACGCGTGGGCCGTGCGCGAGCCGCCCGTGGTGGAGCGGGCGCTATCGCCGGTGCTTTCGCGAGGCGTCGCGACCTCGATCGACGTTCGCGCCGAGGTGCGGGACCGGCGGCGCGTCCTGTTGCGCCAGCCGGCCATCCCCGCGCTCGTGCTGGACCGCGAGACCGGCGTCGGTGAGTTCGCGGGCTCACTCGTGCCGCGCCGACGTGGCCTGCATGCCCTCCCGGGCGTGGCCAGCGCGAGCGTCGGTCCGCTCGGCCTGGCGCGCGTCAACCACCGGGCGGGCGATGCGCTCTCCGTGCGCGTGTATCCCGATCTCGTGACCGCCCGTGCGCTGATCACGCAGCTGCGGCGTGAGCTGGCGGGCCATCCCGGCAAGCTCGCGCGCGGGCCGCTCGGCCTAGGTACCGATTTCGACTCGATCCGCGAATACACCCCCGACGACGACATCCGGCAGCTGAACTGGCGCGCGACCGCGCGGATGGGGCGGCCGATGAGCAATCAATACCGCGTCGAGCGGGACCGCGACCTGGTCTGCCTGCTCGACACCGGGAGGCTTATGTCGGCTCCGATCGGGTCGCGAACGATGCTCGACGCGTCGCTCGACGCGGTCACGATGCTCGCGCTGGCGGCCGACGAGCTCGGGGACCGGTGCGGCGCGATCGCGTTCGACGAGACGATTCGCCGTGTCGTCGCGCCGTCGCACCTGTCCGGCCGCCAGGTCATAGAGTCGCTGTTCGACCTCGAGGCCGCTCCGGTCGACTCGGACTTCGAGCGTGCGTTTCAGCGCGTCGGACGGTCGCGGCGGGCGCTCGTGGCGGTGTTCACCGACCTGGTCGACGAGGCGGCGGCGCGGTCGCTGATCGAAGCGATCCCGATGCTCGCCCGCAGGCACGTTGTGCTCGTGGTCAGCGCCTCGGACCCGGCGCTCGAGCGGGCAGCGCTCACGGCTCCGTCGACCATGTTCGAGGCCGCGAGCGGACTTGTCGCGCTCGACGTGCTCGAGGCGCGCGCGGCCGCGGCGGCGACACTCGCGCGGGCCGGGGCGCTGGTGATCGAGGCCCGCGCCGGCGAGCTGGCCGAGCGCTGCCTGCGCGCCTACCTCGACGCCAAGGCGCGCGCACGGCTGTGACCCCGCGCCGCCACCAGCCCCCAGTAGAGACAGAACCAGAAGAGCCCGACGGCGAGCGCCGCGCCCAGCGGCAGCCCGCGCGGGGTGATGAAGCCCTCGGTCAGGCCGGCGAGCACCAGCCAGGGCGCGGTGCCGAGCGCGAGCATCACCGCCGGCCGGGCGGCGGCCCGCAACGATGCCCCGCGCGGGAGCGTGCCGGGATCGATCACCGCCCATGCGAGCCGCAGCCCGGCGGCGCCCGACACCGCTATGCACGACAGCTCGAGCAGGCCGTGCGGGGCGACATAGCGGACGAACACCGAGAAGTTGCCGGCCTGGATCGTGAGGCCCGCAAGCGCGCCGAGCAGGGCGCCGTTGTAGGCGAGCAGCGCGATCGTCCCGAATCCGAGCGTCAGGCCGCCGGCAAACGCGAGGAACGCGACGCGGATGTTGTTGGTGAAGATCGAGCTCGCGAGCACGGCCTGCGTGGCGGCGCCGAGCGGCAGGTGGCGCACGTGCGGGTGCGCGGCCCCCTTGAACGCCCCCGGGACCAGGCCGAGCGCGGCGGCGGGGTCGTGAAGCGCCCAGATCGCGGCCAGGAGGCAGGGAGCCGCCAACGCGAGCACGGACACACCAAGGACGCCCGGCTGGCCGATCACGAGTCGCCAGTAGCCGTGGCTTATGAAGCCGAGCAGCGCACCGGCGTTGCGGGGACGGCCCGTGTAGATCGCCTGGCGGCCGGCCAGGGCCAGCCGCTCGAGCCGGTCGACGACCGGATCGCCGGGGAAGCGCCGGCGGGCGAAGGCCAGATCCGCCACCACCGCGCGGTAGTCGCGGCCGACTTCGAGCGTCCGCTCCGGAGGCAGCCGGCCGGGGCTCCGCGTCGTCGCGAGGTCGCGTTCGAGCTCGTCCCATTTCGGGGACCTTGCGCTGAGGAAAGCCTCTAGGTTCATCCCGTGGACCTCGACGAGAGCATCACGATCGCCACTCCGGAGGGCCTCGAGCTCCGCCTCCGGCTCGCCGGCCTCGGCTCACGGTTCATCGCGGGCGCCGTCGACCTCGCGATCATGCTGATCCTGCTCGGGATCCTGGCCGTCCTCGTCGGCCCGGTCGCCGGGTTCTCGGGCGGGGTGTCCGGGGTCGTGTGGGTGCTCGGGGCGTTCGTGATCCTGCTTTTTTACCCGATCCTGTTCGAGGTCCTGAACAAGGGGCAGACGCCCGGCAAGCGCATGAGCAACCTCCGCGTGCTGCGCGACTCGGGCGCTCCGGTCGACCTCCCCGCCAGCTCGATCCGCAACCTGATGCGCCTGATCGACGGGCCGTTGCTCCTGTACATACCCTCGATCGTCTCGATCGCGGTGACCAGCCGCAACCAGCGCCCCGGCGACATGGCGGCGGGGACGATCGTGACGCGGGAGGCGCCCGGGGCGAAGCGTTCGCGAAGGACCGCGCGCGCGGCGGTTCGGCGGCCGGAGGCGTCCGGTCTCGAGGCCTCCGCCGAGCGCTGGGATACGAGCTCGGTGACGCCACAGGAGGTCGCGGCGGTGAGGCGGTTCCTCGAGCGGCGCGAGAGCCTCGAGCGCGGCGCACGGCGCGAGCTCGCGGTGCGGCTCGCCGACGGGCTCCGTCCGAAGGTGAGCTCCGCGCCGGCCGATCTCGGGCCCGAGCGCTTCCTCGAGGAGCTCGAGCGGATCAAGCGGACTCGGTGAGAGATACTGAAATTTGCATGGCCGCCGCGGCGCGGTTTAGCGTTCCGTGGGTCTATCGCACCCGCGAGCGTCAAACCAGGAGGGGGTCATGTCGACAGGCGCGTACATGGAAACCGGCCGGGCGACCGGTCCCCGGTCGGGGTTCTGGCGCCGCTTCGGCGCCGTGTTCATCGACGGGATCCTGCTCGGGATCGTCACGGGCATCCTCATCGAGCTCCTCAAGGGCGGTGGCTACGCGCTCGGGTTCATCGTGGCCATCTCGTACTACACGTACTTCGAGGGCGGCCCGAGAGGTCAGACGCTCGGCAAGCGGGCCCTCGGAATCAGAGTGATCGACTTCGACCACGGTGGGAGCATCGGCTACGGGCGGGCGGCGATCCGCTACGTCACCAGCATCATCTCCGCGTTGATCATCTACATCGGCTACCTGTGGATGCTGTGGGACCGGGAGAAGCAGTGCTGGCACGACAAGACCGCCAACTCGGTGGTCGTGCCGGAGTCCGCGTACCCGGTCAACTGAACGCTCGACCGGTCAGACCGCGTCGGCGAAGCGCATGACCGCGTCCGTCATCTGACCGAGTCCGGTGAGCGACGTGACCGGATCGCCCGGAATCTCGAGCGAGTGATCGGCGCCGGGTAGCTCCAGAAAGTCGATGTCGCGCTCGCGCGGGACCGCGTCCGGGCGCCACGTTTCGTCGGCGCTGCCGCCGACGAGCAGCGCTGGGCGCCGCGCGCTGGCGAGACCGTCGATCACGGATCGCTCGTTCAGGAGCGGCGTCAGCCAGACGGTGGGGAGGTCCCGTTCGCTGATGTCGGCGGCCAGCAGGCTGGCGAGCGACTTGCCAATCACGAGCACCCGTGCCGGAAGAGCTGCCTCGATCGCGCGCTCGGCGCACCACCGCTCCCATGTCAGCGGATCTTCGTGTTCTCCCGGCTCACCGAGGACCTCTAGCGCACTCCAGCCCCGGGACATCGCCGCCTCGCGCGCGAACCAGAGCGCCGGCGCGCGGGTCGGATAGAACAGCCCTGGGAGAACCACGGCGACGCGATCGGCGTCGCCTTCGTGGCGGATCGCCCGGCACGGACCAAGGTCGATTCGCTCCATCGTCGAGGAGGCTAGCGGCCGGGGGACCAGCCTCGCTTCGGTCGCCGAACCTCCCACGAAGCTGCTCCGGCGGCGGCTGGACGCTCAAGACGGGGCAGCGCCGGGCGAGGAACCGACTATGGGCAGGGTTATCACTGTCGCGACGGTCGTCGCCGCCCTGATCTTCGCGTCCTCCGCGTCGGCGCGGACGCACGGATTGTCCGCGTCAGGTCGCGTCCACGGCGAGCTCGCATCAGCAACCTGTCCCGCGGGCGTCCCCACGCAGGCGATCACGGTCGTCGATCAGGCGCGGGTCAAGCTCCCCGCGCTGTCACGCGTGGCCCGGGCGATCACCGCTCAGTCGATGCAGTTGCGCGCGGCGTGGGGCACGCCGTGCACGACGTTCGGAGCGGGCGGGTGGCGCCTGTATCTGAAGATCGGCGGCCAGCCACACGGCGTCCACCTCTGGTACGGCAATCCGTACGCGGTCGTCTGGACCGGCGGCGGCACCGTCGAGTCCTGGTCCCGGGACCTCTCGCATGAGATTCTCGAGATGCTCGTCGACCCCGAGACGAATCGGTCCGTCTACCGCGACGGCGTCGGGCGGATCGTCGAGGTCGCGGATCCGGTCGAATGGGACGGCTACCGGCTGGACGGAGTGTTCGTCTCAGACTTCGTCCTGCCGTCCTGGTTCGCGGGCGCGACCACCGGCGAGCCAACATGCGTCGGCACCTTCTGCTCGTTCCCCGGTCCCGAGCTCGCGTCGGTCGACTCCGCCGGTCCGTACGACGAGATGCGCCTGCTCGCCGAACCGTGGCAGGGTGCGGACTCGTCCTGAGTCGGTGGCACGCGTCGCGAGACGCGGGATCACACAGGCGCAGTAGCGAGCTTCGGCATATTGCATTGACGGCGTCCTGAAAGCTGTGCCATTCGCGCACCCCGCTGAAGTTGCACGAGGCGACGACCGAGACACCCTCGAACGTCCACAAGGCCGTCGAGCCTTCTCTCGTGCTCGCGGCCCGCCTGACCGGGGGAGCCAGATGCAAGCCGTTGTCGGTCGCAGTGGGGGGAGCGCTTGGCAGCTTGACGCCGAGCGGTGTCGCCTTATAGAGAGTCACGTTCGTCTCGCCGAGAAGATCGCGCGCAAGCAGTGCCGGTGGGGAGTAGAGGATCCGGACGACACCCGTTCGGACGCCTTCTGGGGCCTGATGCTCGCCGGCCGCGCGTTCGAGCCCGGCCGGGGACGCTTCGCGCCCTACGCCGTGCTGCGGATCGAGGGCGCGATCCGGCGGGGACGCCAGCTCCGGAGCGGGCTCTCCCGCACGCTCTGGGAACAGGGCGAGCACCCGGCGCTCCTGTCCCTGAACGTCCCGGTCGCCGCCGGCGACGCCGAGCTGCTCGAACTGCTCCCGGCCGCCCCCTGCATCGAGGACGACTGGCTGCCGGACGCACTCCGCCGGTTGCCCGCGCGCGAGCACCTGGTCCTGAGGCTCCGCTATTACCACGGCCTCGCCCAGTCGGATGTTGCTCCGATCATCGGATGCAGCCAGATGCAGGTCTCCCGGATCGAACGAGCTGCGCTGGCGATGCTGCGTGAGACCGCGACCGGGGCTGCGTGAGCCGGTAACGCGCCCGGCAGGATTTGAACCTGCGACCTCTCGCTCCGGAGGCGAGCGCTCTATCCCCTGAGCTACGGGCGCCTGGGGTTCCGGGACCATCTCGGAACAGGAGGAGCTTACCTTGCGGATCGCCGTCATCTCGGATACCCACCTGCCGCGCGGAGCCCGGCGTCTCCCCGAGGCATGCGTGGATCGGCTCCGAGCGGCCGACTTGATCCTCCACGCCGGCGACCTGGTGCGCCTGCCCGTGCTGCGTGAGCTCGAGTCCTACGGGCCGGTGATCGCCGTGTGTGGCAACGTCGATGACGCGGAGGTGTGCGCTGCGTTGCCGGCGGTCGCGTCGGTCGACGCGGGTGGGCTCACGATCGCGATGGTGCACGACGCCGGGCCGGCGAAGGGGCGGCTGGCGCGGCTCCGCCGGCGGTTCCCGGATGCCGACGCCGTCGTGTTCGGCCATTCGCACATCCCGCTGCACGAGCAGGCGCCCGACGGCTTTCAGATCTTCAACCCGGGAAGCCCGACCGAGCGCCGGCGTGCGCCCCGGCATACGATGGGCGTGGCCACGGTGGCCGGCGGCCGGCTCGCGTTCGAGCTGATCGGCGTCGGCTGACAGACTGGGGGCGATGGACCTCTCGGTTTTCTTCGCCGGCACCGCCGGATCGATCCCGACCGCGCGCCGCGGCCTGCCGGCCGTGCTCGTCCGCCGAGGCGGCGACCGGATTCTGTTCGACTGCGGCGAGGGAACGCAGCGCCAGCTCGTGATGTCGGTCGGACTGACCGAGCTAACCGAGGTGTTCCTCACCCATTTCCACGCCGACCACTGGCTCGGCCTTCCGGGCCTGCTGAAGACGTTCGACCTGCGCGCGCGCGAGCGGCCACTCGCGATTCACGGACCGCCGGGCCTGCGCGAGCTCCTCACGCTCGCTCTGCGGGCCGCCGGCCGTGTTCGATACGAGCTCGAGCTGATCGAGCTCGCACCCGGCGACCTGCTCGAGCGCGACGGCTACAAGATCGCGCCGGTCCCCGTCAATCACCGGGTCAGCAACGCGTTCGGGTACGTGATCTACGAGGACGCGCGCCCGGGGGAGTTCGACCCGGGCGCCGCCACCGCGCTCGGGATCCTGCCCGGCCCGGAGTTCGGGCGCCTCCAGCACGGCGAGACGATTCGGGGCGTACGACCGGAGCAGGTGCTCGGGCCGGCTCGCGCGGGACGCAAGATCGTGATCTCCGGCGACACCTCGCCGAGCGAGACCCTCGCCGTCGCCAGCCACGAGGCCGACCTGCTACTCCACGAGGCCACGTTCGCCGAGGACGAGCACGACCGCGCCGCGGAGACGGGCCACTCGACCGCCGCGCAGGCGGCCACGCTCGCGCGGGATGCCGGGGTGACGATGCTCGCGCTGACGCACTTCTCGACCCGGTATCCGGTAGGGGTGCTCCGCGACGAAGCGCGCGCGATCTTCCCCCGGACCGTGCTCCCGCGCGACTTCGACACGATCGAGATCCCGTTCCCCGAGCGAGGCGAGCCAGAGCTGGTCAGGTGGGACGACCGCGAAGCGACCGACCGCGAGGAAGCCGAGGCGATTGCGGACGCGGCCGGATGAGCGCCGGCACGATCGAGCGGGTGGAGACGGCCCGGATGGTGCTCGAGCGGCTTCGGCCCGAGCACGTCGCCGAAGAGCGCGGGTTGTTTCTCGATCCCCGGATCGGCGCCACGCTGTGGACCAGGTCGGGTGCGCCGAGCGAGGCCGAGATTGTCGACGGCCTGCACGCGAAGGACGATCACTGGAATCGCCACGGCTTCGGCATGTGGCTGTTGCGCGACCGCGAGACGGGCGTGGCTGTCGGGCGCGGCGGCCTTCAGTACACCTACACCGCCGGCCTCCACGACGTCGAGGCCGCGTGGGTGATCTTCCCCGAGCGGTGGAGGCAGGGGCTCGCCACCGAGCTCGCGTACACGTGTGTCGAGGTCGGCTTCTCGCAGGTCGGGCTGGGGCGGATCGTGGCGTTCACACGTCCGGACAACATCGCCTCACGCCGGGTGATGGAGAAGTCGGGATTCGAGTACGAACGGGACATCGTGCACGCTCAGATGCCGCACGTGCTGTACGTGCGGCTACCTCCGGCCTAGGTTGGTGGGGCCGCGGCGGCGGCGGTCCGGGTCGTGCTCACGGCCCGAACGGCGGGCATCTGGGGAAGGGTTGGAGGGGTCTCGACGAGCCAGGTTGACCGGGGCACCTGCATAGCACGACAATCGCCGGGCTCTGGCCGAGCCTTGCCGTGTTGCGCGTGATTATCGTGCGTAGTCCGGCAAGGTCGCGGGCGCCGGCGCCCGTTGTCGAGCTGTTCATGTCGCCGGGCCGTTACGACGAGCCGGGCCATGCATAAGCTGCCATTCGAGCCTCGCTCGGCGGACCCTGGCATCTCAGGCACGTGGGGGCGTGCGCGATCTGCCACAGTCCCGGGCCGGCGCGTCCAGTGGCAGGTCTTGCAGGTGGTCCGCGCCGCGGTCGCGCTCCCGGTGGTCCGCCTCCACCAAGGCGCGCCGGCCACCCCCTCCAGATGCACGCCGTTCGTAGCCCTACCACCGCCACCGTCCGCCGCACCCCCTGTTACGCTGATTCGAGTCGGCCCCTTTAACCCGGTCCAGTGAGGCCAGGAAGGAGCGCGTTTAGATGGCAACGGTCGTGCTCGACCGCGATGACATGCGTCGCACGCTGGTGCGGATCGCACACGAGATTGTTGAGAAGAACCCGGACGGCGCGGTGGCGCTCGTCGGGATCCATCGGCGGGGCGCGGTGCTCGCGAAACGCCTCCAGGCACTGACGAGCGAACTGCTCGCACCGAAGGTGCCGCTGGGCGATGTGGACATCGCCTTCTACCGCGACGACATCGCGACGCGTCCCGGCGCCCCGATCGTCCACGCCACGCACCTGGACTTCCCCGTCGACCACCGGACGATCGTGATCGTCGACGACGTGCTCTACACCGGCCGGACGGTGCGCGCCGCGATCGACGTGATCTTCGACTACGGCCGGCCGGCGCGCGTCCAGTTGGCGGTGCTGATCGACCGCGGTCACCGCGAGCTGCCGATCCGGCCGGACTACGTGGGCAAGAACATCCCGACCTCGCAGGACGAGCGGGTGTACGTGTGCGTCGAAGAGATCGACGGAGAGGACGAAGTGAAGATCGGACCAGCACCTGAACCGGCAAAGGCGGCGGCATGAATCGAATCGGACGGCACCTGCTCTCGATCGACGACCTCGATCGCGCCTCGATCGAGCGGATCCTCGACCGCGCCGAGTCCTTCGACGAGGTCTCCGGCCGCGAGATCAAGAAGGTTCCGGCGCTCCGCGGCCGCACGATCGTGAACCTGTTCTACGAGTCGAGCACCCGCACCAGCTCGAGCTTCGAGCTCGCCGCCAAGCGCCTCAGCGCCGATGTGGTCTCGATCCGCTCGCAGGGGTCGGCCGTCGACAAGGGCGAGTCGCTCAAGGACACCGTCCAGACGCTGTCGGCATACGACCCCGCGGCGATCGTGATCCGCTCGCCCCACGCCGGCGCGGCCGGGCTCGTGGCGCGGTGGACGCCCGCAGCGGTGATCAACGCCGGCGACGGCAAGCGCGAGCACCCTACCCAGGCACTGCTCGACGTGTTCACGCTCCGCCGGCGGCTCGGCTCGCTCGACGGCACCAACATCTGGATCGTGGGAGATGTCCTTCACTCGCGGGTGGCGCGCTCGAACATCCTCGCGTTCACGCAGATGGGCGCGAACGTGACCGTGTGCGGGCCGCCGACGCTGATCCCAAGAGAAATCGAGGCGCTCGGCTGCGAGGCGGCCACCACGCTGGACCAACTCGACGAGGCCGACGTCGTGTACGTCCTGCGGATGCAGCAGGAGCGTATGCGCGACTCGTTCGTCCCCTCGCTGCGCGAGTACGCCGAGCGCTATCAGATCACCACGGCGCGCCTGCGCCCGGACCAGGTGCTGATGCATCCCGGACCGGTGAACCGGGGCGTCGAGCTGTCCGGCGAGGCGATCGACTCGCCGCAGGCGCTGATCGGTGCGCAGGTCAGAGCCGGGGTGGCGGTGAGGATGGCGGTCCTGTACGAGTTACTCGTCGGAGCGCCGAGCCTGGCGGCGGTGGCGGCATGACCGAGAACACCGACCGCCTCTTCCATCGCCCCGCCGAGCCGGCCGAGCTACTGATCACGGGCGCGCACGTCCTCGACCCGCGCGCCGGGCTCGACGAACCGCACGACATCCTGATCAGGAACGGGCAGATCGCCGAGCTGGGCGAGCCGGGATCGCTCGAAGCCCCCGAGAACGGCGACACGCTCGACGCCGACGGCATCCACGCGTTTCCCGGGTTCGTCGACCCGCACGTCCATCTGCGCACGCCCGGCCAGGAGTACAAGGAGAACCTCGAGACCGGCACCGCGGCCGCGGCCGCCGGCGGGTTCTGCGCGGTGATCGCGATGCCGAACACCGACCCGGTCGTCGACGAGGCGTCGGTTCTCAGAGCCCTGACCGACACGGCGACGAGACGGGCGAGCGTCCCGGTCGGGTTCCTGGCCGCGATCACCAGAAACCTCCAGGGCACCGAGCTGACCGAAATGGCCGAGCTCCGGGATGCCGGCGCGCTCGGATTCACCGACGACGGCAAGCCGGTCGTCCACGCCGGGACGCTGCGAAAGGCGCTCCAGTACCAGCGGCTGTGCGGCGGGGTGATAGCGCTACACGAGGAAGATCCGGGGCTGTCGGGCGACGGCGCGATGCACGAGGGTGCGGTTTCGGCACGGCTCGGGATCGCCGGGATCCCGTCGCTCGCGGAGTCCACGATGATCGCCCGCGACGCCGCGCTCGCCGGGTACGAGGACGCCCGCGTCCACTTCCAGCACCTGTCGTGCGTCGAGTCCGTCGAGGCCCTCGAGCAGGCCAAGGCCAAGGGCATTCGGGTCAGCGCCGAGGTCTGCCCGCACCACCTGACGCTCACCGACGACATGGTCCGCACGCTCGACAGCCGGTTCAAGATGAACCCGCCGTTGCGCGCCGAGCGCGACCGCCGCGCGCTCGTGGCTGCGCTCCGCACAGGCCTGATCGACTGCGTCGCCACCGATCATGCCCCGCATGCGAGCCACGAGAAGGAGGTTCCGTTCGAGGAGGCCCCGATGGGGACGACCGGCCTCGAGACGGCGTTCGCCGCCCTGTTCACCGAGCTCGTCCTCCCAGGTGAGCTCGAGCTCGACGTGATCGTGCAGCGCATGACCGAGGGCGCGGCGCTGTATGGGCTGCCGATCCCGCGGATCGAGCCCGGCCAGCCGGCCAACCTGTGCCTGGTCGACCTTGACGCCCGGTTCGACGTCGGTGCCGACGGTTATGTCAGCCGCTCGGAGAACTGCTGCTTCCACGGGCGGATGCTCCAGGGCAAGGTGCTGCTGACGCTCGCGGCGGGCACGGTGGCGTTCAGGACGCCGGTGGCGGCCGGGATCCCGGCGGTCCATTGACCACCGACGCCACCGCCTACGTCCTGCTCGAGGACGGGACCCGGTTCGACGGGCTGGCCTGTGCCGCCGACGGCCACGCGGTCGGCGAGATCGTGTTCACGACCTCGATGTCCGGCTACCAGGAGGCGATGACCGACCCGAGCTATGCCGGCCAGCTGATTACGTTCACTTACCCGCAGATCGGCAACTACGGCACCTCGGCCGAGGCGATGGAGTCAGATCGCGCGCACGCGCGCGCGGCGATCATGCGCGCCGCGGTCGACCACACCGATCGGTCGACTGCGACGCAGGGCTGGCTCAGCTGGCTCACCAGCCAGGCAATTCCCGCGATCACCGACGTCGACACGCGGGCGCTCGTCCGGCACATCCGCGACCGGGGAGCGATGCGCGGCGGCGTGTTCCCGGTCCGCCTCTCCGAGCAACGGGCGCGCGAGCTGATCGAGCAAGAGCCGGACATGGCCGGCCGAGACCTCGCCCGTGACGTGACGCCGGAGAGGTTGATTGTCGTGCGGCCCGCCCCGGGTTCGCCGTTAGCCGAACTCGCAAGCGATTCTGGGGCGAGCGGAGCGGGTCTCAGAATCGCCATGATCGACACCGGGGTCAAACGCTCGATCATCCGCAACCTCATCGAGCGCGGCGCCGCCGTCGAGCTCCATCCGTGCACGGCGACCGCCGACGAACTCCTCAAACACGACCCCGACGCGATCTTCCTCGCCAACGGGCCCGGCGACCCGGCGTCGCTCGACTACATCGTTCAGACCGTGCGCGAGCTGATCGGCAAGCGCCCGGTGTACGGCATCTGCCTCGGCCATCAGTTGCTGTGCCGCGCCGTTGGCCTCGAGACGTACAAGCTGCCGTTCGGCCACCACGGCGCGAACCACCCGGTCAAGGACCTGACGACCGGCATCGTCGAGATCACGAGCCAGAACCACGGCTTCGCGGTCCTCGGCCCGAACGGGGCGAAGACCATCGACAACGACGAGGCGGTCCGCTGGGAGACCGACTTCGGTGCCGCCGAGCTGACCCACATCAACCTGTACGACCGCACCGTCGAAGGTCTCGCCCTCAAGGAGGTACCGGGCGCGACCGTCCAGTATCACCCGGAGGCCGGACCCGGGCCGAACGACGCGCTCCACCTGTTCGACCGCTTCGTCGCCGAGATCCGCGCCGCCGCCTGATGCCGCGCCGCGACGACATCCAGAAGATCCTCCTGATCGGCTCGGGGCCGATCGTGATCGGTCAGGCCGCCGAGTTCGACTACTCGGGGACGCAGGCCTGCCGCGTGCTGATGGACGAGGGCTACGAGGTCGTGCTCGTCAACTCCAATCCGGCGACGATCATGACGGACCCCGAGGTCGCGACCACCACGTACATCGAGCCGCTGCTGGTCGGCCCGGTTCGCCAGGTGATCGAGCGCGAAAAACCCGACGCGCTGCTGCCGACGCTTGGTGGACAGACCGCGCTCAACCTGGCCAAGACGCTGCACGAGGACGGCACGCTCGAGCGAAACGGCGTCGAGTTGATCGGCGCCGACTACGACGCGATCGAGCGCGCCGAGGACCGCGAGATCTTCCGCGAGACGATGCGGGAGGCCGGCCTGCGTGTCCCCCGGAGCGCGATCGCCCACACGATCGACGACGCGCGACGGGCGGTCGACGAGGTCGGGCTGCCGTTCATCGTCCGTCCGGCGTTCACGCTCGGCGGCAAGGGCGGCGGCGTCGTCCGCACCGAGGAAGAGCTCGAGAAGGTCGTCGGCCGGGGGCTGAAGGCCTCTCCGATCTCGCAGGTCCTGCTCGAGGAATCGGTGCTCGGGTGGGGAGAGTTCGAGCTTGAGGTGATGCGCGACCGGGCCGACAACGTCGTGATCGTGTGTTCGATCGAAAACCTGGACCCGATGGGCGTTCACACCGGCGACAGCGTCTGTGTCGCCCCCCAGCAGACGCTCACCGACAAGCAGTACCAGAAGCTCAGAGACCAGGCGATGGCCGCGATCCGTGCCGTCGGCGTCGAGACCGGCGGGTCCAACGTGCAGTTCGCGGTCAACCGCGCGACCGACGAGATCGTCGTGATCGAGATGAACCCGCGGGTATCGCGCTCGAGCGCGCTCGCCAGCAAGGCCACCGGGTTCCCGATCGCAAAGATCGCGGCGCGGCTCGCGGTCGGCTACACGCTCCAGGAGATCCCGAACGACATCACTAGGGCCACTCCCGCGAGCTTCGAGCCGGCGATCGACTACTGCGTGGTCAAGTGGCCGCGGTTCGCGTTCGAGAAGTTCCCGGGCGCCGAGGCCGGGCTGACCACCCACATGAAGTCGGTGGGCGAGGCGATGGCGATCGGGCGGACGTTCAAACAGGCGTTCGCGAAGGCGCTCCGCTCGCGCGAGCTCGACTCGAAACCCCGCCACCCGGATGACGAACACGCCCTTCTCGACGCCCTGGGGGAGCCGGGCGCCGAGCGCTTCGACCATCTGCTCGAGGCGCTCCGCCGCGGTGTCCCCAGCGAGGAAATCCACCGGCGCACGAGCATCGACCCGTGGTTCCTGCGCGAGCTTGGGGAGTTGGCGGGCGCCAACTCCCTTGCGAGTTCGCCTGACGGCGAACTCGGAAAGGTCCGGACGTACAAGTCGGTCGACACGTGCGCGGCCGAGTTCGCGGCCAGCACCCCCTACTACTACTCGGCCTGGGAGCGGGTGGGCGGCGGTGGGGACCAAATCACCGAGGTCGACCGCGGCGAGCGCCCGAGCGTCATCATCCTCGGCTCGGGACCGAACCGGATCGGCCAGGGGATCGAGTTCGACTACTGCTGCGTGCACGCGGCCGAGACCGTCCGCGAGCAGGGCCGCGACGCGGTCATGATCAACTGCAACCCCGAGACGGTCTCGACCGACTACGACACGTCCGATCGCCTGTACTTCGAGCCGCTGACGCTCGACGATGTGCTCGCTGTGTGCGAGCAGGAGGAGCCCGCCGGCGTGATCGTGCAGTTCGGGGGGCAGACGCCGTTGAAGCTCGCCGCCGGGCTCAAGCGCGCCGGCGTTCCCATCCTCGGCACCACGGTCGACGCGATCGACCTGGCCGAGGACCGCTCGCGGTTCGGCCCGCTGCTCGACGGGCTCGGCTACAAGGCACCCCCGTACGCGACAGCGACCTCTCCGCAGGACGCCCTCGCTCAGGCCGAAAACGTCGGGTTCCCGCTGCTGGTCCGGCCGAGCTACGTCCTCGGGGGGCGCGCGATGGAGATCGTCTACAGCACGGACGGCCTGGCCGACTACCTGAACCGCGTCGCGCCAGAGGCGGGCACGACGATCTACCTCGACCGGTTCCTCGAGGACTCGATCGAGGTCGACGTCGATGCGCTCTGCGACGGCACCGACGTTTGGATCGCCGGGGTGATGCAGCACGTCGAGGAGGCCGGGATCCATTCGGGCGACTCCGCGTGCGTGCTCCCTCCGCACACGCTCGGCTCCGAGATGCTTGCTCAGATTCGCGAGCAGACCGAGGGGATCGCCCGGGCCCTGAACGTGGTCGGACTGCTCAACGTGCAGTTCGCGATCCGCGAGGACATCCTGTACGTGATCGAGGCGAACCCGCGCGCGTCGCGGACGGTCCCGTTCGTGTCCAAGGCGATCGGGCTCCCCGTGGCCAAGCTCGCCTGCCGCGTCCTGCTCGGCGAACGGCTGGCCGACCTCGACCTGCCGCCGGACACCACCAACGGCCACGTGTGCGTGAAGGAGGTCGTACTCCCGTTTGACCGGTTCGCCGGCGCCGACTCACTCCTCGGCCCGGAGATGCGCTCGACCGGCGAGGTGATGGGGATCGCCCGCGACTTCCCGACCGCGTTCGCGAAAGCTCAGGCGGCCGCGGGAGCGCGGCTCCCAAGCGCCGGAACAGCCTTCATCACGGTGGCCGACGGCGACAAGCCGGCAGCCACAGGCGTCGCGACGATCCTCCACGATCTCGGCTTCGACATCGTCGCCACTCGCGGCACGGCGCAGGCGATCCGCAAGATGGGAATCCCGGCCGAGACCATCAACAAGATCGGCGAGGGCTCGCCGCACGTGGTCGACTGGATCGAGCGCGGCGAGGTCGATCTCGTGATCAACACCCCGGTCGGCACCGGCGCGCGCGCCGACGGATGGGAGATCCGGTCGGCCGCGATCGCCCGCGGGATCCCGTGCATCACGACGATGACCGGCGGGATGGCGGCCGCGCGCGCGATCGCCGCCGCCCGGCGCGGCGAGCCGGAGGTGCTGTCGCTGCAGGAGATCCACCACGAGCGCACGAGCGAGGTCAAGTGACCCGGCGACCGGCACCGTTCGGCCGGCGCAGAGCGCTCGTCACCGAGAGCGAGCGGCACGGCGCCTACTTCGTGATTCGCTGCCGCGATGCCGACGGCCCGCCTCCGGGCCCCGGACAGTTCTACATGCTGAGCGCAGCCGAGCGGTGGGGCGGTGGCCAGGCCGAGCGACCGTTCCTTCCCCGCGCGTTCAGCGTGCTGCGCGCCGATGGCGGCGAGCTCCAGTTTCTGATCGAGGACGTGGGTCCTGGCACCAACCGGCTGTCCGAGCTCGGACCGGGCGATGAGCTCGCGATCGTCGGCCCGCTCGGCAACGGCTTCACTCCGCCGAGCGAAGGCCGGGCGGCGCTGCTGGTCGGTGGCGGCGTCGGGATTGCGCCGCTCGCAATCTGGCAGGACGCGCTCGGCGACCGGGCGACCACGCTACTCGGGTTCCGCGACGCCGCCCATGCCGCCGGCGCCGCGCTGCTGGCGAACCCGACCGTCGCCACCGATGACGGGAGCGTCGGGCATCACGGACTCGTCACCGAGCTGCTAGAGGACGAGCTCGACGAACGCGCCGACGAGATCGAGGTTTACGCTTGCGGGCCGCCGGCGATGCTCGAGGCGGTGCGGGCGGTCAGCGTGGCCAGAAGCGTGCCGGCCCAGCTCGCGCTCGAGTCCGGCATGGCCTGCGGATTCGGGGCGTGCTTCGGGTGCGTCGTGCCGACGACCGACGGCTACATCAGGCTCTGCGTCGACGGCCCAGTGCTGCAAGCGTCGCAGCTCGAGTCAACCCTGGTAGCTGGGGCGGGACATTGACCGTCGACTTCTGCGGCATCGAGCTTGCCCACCCGGTCGTCAACGCGTCGGGCACGTTCGACGCGATCGCGGCCCACCGGGCGTTCGGCGACGAGTTGCTCGAGCGTTTCCCGTTCGCGGCATTCGTCTCCAAGACCGTGACGCTCGAGCCTCGGCAGGGCAATCCGCCGCCGCGGCTGTGGGAGGTCGCCGGCGGCCTGATCAACTCGATCGGGCTCCCCAACAAGGGCCTGACCGGCTACCTCGAGCACGATCTGCCGTTCCTGGCCGAACTCCCCGTGCCGTTGATCGTCAACGTGATGGGCTTCAGCCGCGACGAGGTTGCCGACCTCGTCGACGCCTTTGCCGAGCGCCCGGAGGTGAGCGCGCTCGAGCTGAACGTCTCGTGCCCGAATGTCGAGACCGGGCTGATCATGGGGGCGGACCCGGACGAGACGGCGAGGCTCGTAAACCGGGTCAGACCGCTGACCGCCAAGCCACTGATCGTCAAGCTGACTCCCAACGCAACCGACGTCCCGGCGGTCGCCCAGGCCGCCCAACACGCCGGCGCCGATGCGATCTCGCTGATCAACACGATCCGCGGGATGGCCCTCGAGCCCAAATCCGGCGAGCCCTGGCTCGGCGGCGTCACCGGCGGCGTCTCCGGGCCGGCGGTCCGAGCGATCGCTCTGGCCCAGGTCCACGCGGTCGCGCAGACCGTCGAGATCCCGATCGTCGGCATGGGCGGCGTCCAGAGCGGCGCGGACGCGCGCGACCTGATGCGCGCCGGCGCAACTCTCGTGGCCGTCGGAACCGAGAGCTTCCGCGACCCGGCCGCCGGTCAGCGGGTCGCGTCAGAGCTCTCGGAACTTCTCGCACATACCGCCGTGTAGGAGCCGCCCAGAAGGCCTGTCGGCCGCCTGCGGGGCGCAATGCGAACCGTCCGTTGTTCGCACTGTGAACATTTTGAGTCCCTCGAAAAACCCCCTGCAAACTCAGGGTATTGCCGAAACCATCCTCGACAATGCTCTAGCTCAGCTTGAGGTCTAGTCGAATATGGGCGATTTGTCTTGATCGGCCTGCGCCAAGATGTATAGTCGCCGCCCATGCCGCCGGTCAGCGAATCGCCAACCAAGCCCACGGCGGCGCCCGAGCGGTCTCTCGTGCAACGCATGGAGGCGCTCCAGCGCGCCAACGACATCCGTACCCGCCGGGCACAGCTCAAGCGTGACCTGAAGGCCGGCCGCCAGCCGATCGACAGGCTGCTGCTCGAGCCGCCAGAATACCTGGCCACTGCCAAGGTGTTCGACCTGCTGCTGGCCGTCCCCAAATACGGCCGCGTCAAGGTGAACAAGATCCTGGGCCAGTGCAAGATCTCGCCGAGCAAGACGGTCGGCGGGCTGTCCGAGCGCCAGCGAGGCGAACTGGTCGCGCTCATGCGGCGGCGCTAGGCCGGCCACGCGTCGCCGCTTGACCGACCGCGATTGGTGGCAAACAGTCCGAAGGTCTTCGTGGTCACAGGGCCGTCCGGCGTCGGCAAGGGCACGCTGATCCGGGGCCTCCTCGAGCGGATGCCCGAGCTCGGGCTGTCGGTGTCGGCGACCACCCGAGGCCCGAGGCCGGGGGAACAGGACGGCGTCGACTATCACTTCCTCACGCCTGAGCAATTCCAGGCCCGGGTCGAAGCCGGCGACTTCGTCGAGCACGCCGACTACTCCGGCAACAGGTACGGGACGCTGCGCTCAGAGCTCGAGCGCCGGCTGGCCGATGGCAACGGCGTGGTGCTCGAGATCGAGGTCCAGGGCGCCCGTCAAGTGCGCGGCGCGATGCCCGAGGCGATCGCGGTGTTCATCGCGCCGCCTTCCCGCGATGCGTTGAGAGCTCGACTCGTCGGCCGCGGGACCGACAGCTCCGAGCAGGTGGACGCGCGCCTCAAGACCGCTGAGCAGGAGCTCGAGGCCCAGCCCGAGTTCGCGCATGTGGTCGTGAACGACCGCCTCGAGGACGCCACCGACGAGCTCGTCGAGATCGTCCGCGCGGAGATGGACCGCCCGCGCGGAGATGGACCAATAGCCGCGCGCGAGGCGTGAAGCAGCAGAAGGTGCGGCCGGGGGAGTGCCCCCTCGCTAACCTGTTCCCAACACACTTCTGGGAAGGACGGACCAGCCTTGATCTCACCCCGCATCGACAAGCTGCTCGAGCATGTCGACTCCGATTACGCAAGCGTGATCGTCGCCGCCAAGCGCGCACGCCAGATCAACTCCTACTACCACAACCTGGGCGAGGGCACGTTCGATGAGTTCCCGCCGCCGATGGTCGAGACGCGGTCGAAGAACTACCTGACGATTGCACTCGAAGAGGTCGCCCAGGGCAAGCTCAAGTACCACTACCGGTAGGCACTCGCCGTGGCGCGCTTGCTCCTCGGCGTGACCGGCGGGATCGCGGCCTACAAAGCGCTCGAGGCGGCGCGGCTCGCGGTCAAACGTGGCCACGCCGTGCGCGTGATCCAGACGGACGCGAGCGAGCGCTTCGTAGGCAGGGCCTCGTTCGAGGGGATCACCGGAGCGCCGGTGCTCACCAGCGAGTTCGAACCCGACCCGGCACGCGGCTCGTACCCGGGTGAGGCACTGCCCGAGCGGGCGCCGATCAGCCACCTCGCCCTGGTCGAGCGCGCAGACCTCTACCTGATCGCCCCGGCGACCGCGAACACGATCGCCAAGCTCGCCCACGGCCACGCCGACAATCTCGTGAGCACGGCGGCGCTCGCCGCCGCCTGCCCGGTCGCGGTCGCCCCGGCGATGAACAACCGCATGTACCTGAACCCGGCCACCCAGGCCAACCTCGAGGTGCTCTGCGCCCGCGGCATGACCGTGATCGGACCAGGCGACGGAGCGCTCGCGTCGCAAGGCGAGCAGGGGATCGGACGGCTGGCCGAGCCGGCCGAGCTGATCGAGGCGTGCGAGTCACTGCTGACAAGACCATCGCTGAACGGTCTCCGCATACTGGTGACCGCCGGGGGTACGCGCGAGCCGATCGACAGCGTCCGCTACGTCGGCAACCGCTCGAGCGGGCGCATGGGGTTCGCGCTCGCGCGCGAGGCCGCCCGCCGCGGCGCCGAGGTGACCGTGATTGCCGCGAACGTCGGGCTCGAGCCGCCGCCCGTGGCGCGTCTGATCTCGGTCCAGACAGCCGCAGAGCTCGCCGAAGCATGTCGGCGCGAGCTTCCTGCCGCCGATGTGCTCCTGATGAGTGCCGCCGTCGCCGACTTCCGCCCCGCCGGACCGGTTGCGGCCAAATTGAAGAAGGAGGACGGCGTTCCGAAGCTCGAGCTCGAGCCGACCGAGGACGTGCTGAGCGCGCTGGCCGACCTTACGCGAGCGGATCAGACGATCGTCGGGTTCGCCGCCGAGCACGGGGCGGGCGCGGTCGAGCGCGGGCGCGGCAAGCTGGAGCGCAAGCGACTCGACGCGGTCGTGGTCAACGACATCTCCGCGGCGGGCATCGGGTTCGAGGCCGACGACAACGAGGTTACGATCGTGACCGCCGATGCCGAACGGCACGTGCCAAGGGCCAGGAAGGAACGGATCGCTAAAGCGGTCCTTGACGAAGTGGAGCGACTACGTACGACCGGGGGTGGGACGGATGGAGCCCGAGCAGACACCCGTAGCCCAGCACGAGTGTGAGGTTCACGCCGCGCTGGCGCGGCGCCTCGCGGACAACATCGCCAACGCAGTACAGGTTCGCCCGGAGACGCTGACGCACCTGATGGTGGCCCTGTTCGGCGAGGGGCATGTGCTGATCGAGGACTATCCCGGCGTCGGCAAGACCGCGCTGGCGCGAGCTCTGGCGAGGTCGATCGACTGCCAATTTGCGCGCGTGCAGTGCACGTCGGACCTGCTTCCCGCGGACGTGGTCGGGACGAACGTCTACGACCAGCGCGAGTCGCGGTTCGAGTTCCGTCCCGGTCCGGTGTTCGCGAATGTCGTGCTCGTCGACGAGATCAACCGGGCGTCGCCCAAAACCCAATCGGGACTGCTCGAGTGCATGCAGGAGCGGCGGGTGACCGTCGACGTCCACACCCACGAGCTGGCGCGCCCCTTTCTCGTGCTCGCCACCCAGAACCCGATCGAGTACGAGGGCACGTACCCGTTGCCCGAGGCCCAGGTCGACCGGTTCATGATTCGGATCTCACTGGGCTACCCCTCCCGCAGCGCGGAGGCCGGGATGCTCGCCGACCATGAGGCCGGAGACCGAGTGCTGACGCTCGCGCCCGTGGCGACCGCGGCCGAGGTGCTGGCGGCCCAGGATGCAGCCAAGCGCGTGCGGGCGTCCGAGCCGCTTCGGGACTACATCGTGCGCCTGCTGTGGCGCACCCGCGAGGATCCGCGTGTCGACCTCGGCGCGAGCCCGCGCGCCGGGTTGCTGCTTCTGCGCGCGGCCAAGGCATACGCGATGATGCAGGGCCGCGACCACGCCCTGCCCGATGACGTCCAGGCTCTGTCGGGAACCGTGCTCTCCCACCGGCTTGTGCTGGCACCGGAGTCGGCGAGGCGGGCGGCCGTGGACGTCGTCAGCGACGCCGTCTCGTCGGTGAAAGCGTTGTGATCGCCCAGCCCGTGTCCGTCGACGTCCGATCCGAGGAGGAGCGCCGGCGGTGAGACGGGCGGCGGCGGTGGTGGTCGCCGGGCTTGCGCTGATCCTGGTCGCGCTGCTGTTCGACGCCGCTCCGCTGTTCGTCCCGGGAATCGCGATCACGCTGCTCGGGGCGGTCGCCCCCCTCTGGGTTGCGCTCGCCGCCCAGGGCGCGACGATCGAGCGCATGCTCGATTCCGAGCGGGTCATCGAGGACGAGCCGATCGAGGCGACGATCGAGGTCAGGCGTGGTCCGTGGGGCCTGCCGGGAGCGACGGTCGTCGATCCGCTCGCAGGCGAGCCCGTGTCGATCCGCTCGCCGATGTCGCTCGTGTCGGGCGCGAGCAGCGCCAGCGTGAGGATCATCGTCTCGTTCCCGCGGCGCGGGATCAGGCGAATCGACCCGCCGGCGCTGGTGATCTCCGACGCGCTCGAGCTCGCGCGCGTGGTGCGCCAGAGCCCGTCGCCGCCACTGGAATTGCTGGTCCTCCCGAGGACCGAGCGGGTCAAGTGGGTTGCCGGCGCGGGGGAGAAGTGGCGCCGCGCCACCGGCGCGGCCCCGCTCGAGCCGTTCGGCGCCACCGAGGTCGATGGGCTGCGGCCTTACCGTCAGGGCACGCCGGCATCCCGGATCCACTGGCCGGCACTCGCCCGCGGGGCCGGGTTGCTCGAACGGCGCCTGCGTGCCGACACCGAGACGCGCCCGCTCGTCGTCCTCGACGCGCGGTGTGACGGACCGCTCGAACATCTCGATGCGGCGGTCAGAGCCGCGGCGTCGCTGGTCCTCGAACTGGGGACCCGGACCGGCTGCGGCCTGTTGCTTCCGGGCGAGTTCCGCCCGCTCGAGGTCGAACGGGATCTGATCGCGTGGCCGGTCGCACACGCCAGGCTCGCGCTGATCGAGGGCGGCCCCGACACGAGGGCTCCCGGACTCGCTCCCGGAGCCCGGTCCGCCCAGGTCCTCTACGTGGCGGCGACGCCGCAGGCGCGGCTGCCGGCAGGGCTGGCTGGCGCCGGCGTCCGGGCCGCGATTCTGGTGGTCCCGAAAGCGCTGGCCACGCATTCGCGTCAGAAGGCCAGCTTCGAGGTGGCGGGGTGCCTCGGTTTCGTGGTCGGGGCCGGGCGCCGGCCGAGGGAGCGCGCCGCGTGAGCACCAACACGCAGGTCGCGGTAATGCCGCCGGTCGGCAGAGAAACCGGACCGCGTCACCGCGGGGCAGAGGCGGCGAGCGATCGTCCGCTGATCAGGCTCGCGGCGTTCGGCGCGCTCGGCCTGTACGGAGTGCTTCGCTGGGGGACGATGATGACCCCAGCGCCGACGTGGCGGCTGCTGGGGCTGCTCGCGGTGGCGCTCGTCCTGGCCGCCGTCGCTCCGGTTCTGCTCGAGCGGGAACGCACGGTGGCTGCGCTCCACGGCCGAGGCGAGCCGCTGACGGTCGTCGGCGGTCCGCTGGTGCTGATCGCGATCCTGGTCACGATCCCGATCGCGGGGGTGCCGCTGCTGTGGACGGTACATCTACGCGTCGCCGCCACGGCGAACGGGATCGGGGAGGGGCTATCAGCGCTGCCGGGCATCCTCGTGCCCTACAACGGGACCGACCAGTGGGTCATGACCGTGATCCTGCTCGGGGCGGCGGTGCTTCTGCTCGACGCCGCGTTGCTGCTCGCGTTCGCGCCGCCGGCGCTCGGCGACGTCCGCCGGGCGGGGGCCGCGCTCCCGCTGATCGCGCTCGTGGTCGTGCCGGCGACGCTCGTGCATCCGAGCTTCCCCTACCTCCAGGGTCTGCTGCTGTTCGGTTTGATCGTGCTCTTCATGTGGGGCGAGCGGGTGCCGCCGGGCCGTCGCGGCGGGGTGCTCGCCGCGTGCGCGGCGACGGGCGTGATCGGGTTGATCGTCGCCCCCGGGCTCGACCAGCACTCTCCGTGGATCGACTACGAGGCGCTCACCCGGGGTGTCTCGCCCGCCCACGCCGAGCGGTTCGACTGGGCGCAACGGTACGGCCCATTGGTCTGGCCGCGGACGGGCAACACAGTGCTCGAGGTACATAGCGCTCCCAAAGCATTCACCGGGGAGTACTGGAAGACCGAGAACCTCGACACGTTCGACGGCGTCGGCTGGGCCGACGGCGGCGGCGTCGACGGCGCGCCTCTGCCGGGCGTCGAGGCGAACACGATCAGGCGCTACACGCAGAACCTGACGGTGACGATCCGCGCAATGACGACCACGCAGGTCATCGCCGCCGGCGATGCGCAGCCGCCCCAGCACCTGTCGGGCACGGCCATGCCGGGCGACAGTGCCGGAACGTGGAGGAGTACGGCCAAGCTCGGTCCTGGAGCCAGCTACACCGTGCGGGTGTACACCCCGCATCCGAGTGCCGCCAAGCTCGGGCGGACCGGCACCAACTATCCGGCCGAGATCGCTGAGTCGGACCTGGCGTTGACGATGCCGCAGAATCCGCCCGCGGACGGTGTCGCCGCGCAGAAGGTCGTGTTCCCGAGCTTCGGCCGCCACGCGACCCCGGTGGACCAAACCGACCCGACGAGCTTCACGGGCGCCGCGGCGGTCCGCAGCTCGCCGTACTCGCAGGTGTACACGCTGGCTGAGTCGCTCGCGCACAAATCGAAGACGCCGTACGCGTTCGCCGAGCGGGTGTTGAACTACCTCACGCCGGCGAACGGGTTCACCTACGACGAATTCCCGCCCCTGACCGCCGATCCGCTGGCCACCTTCCTGCTTGTCAACAGGCTCGGCTACTGCCAACAGTTCGCCGGGGCGATGGCGCTGATGTTGCGAATGGGCGGGGTTCCGGCCCGGGTTTCGACCGGCTTCACCACCGGCACCTATGACTCGGGCACCAAGCAATGGCTCGTGTCTGACGTCGATGCGCACGCGTGGGTCGAGGCGTGGTTCCCGCACTACGGCTGGGTCACGTTCGATCCGACGCCGGCGGCCGCGCCCGCTCGTGGAGGCCGCGCCCCGATCTCGTCGTCGGGCAACGTGCTCGGGTCGGGCCAGTTCCCGACTTCTGTCCGGCGCTCCGCCTCGGCCGCGAGAACATCGAGCGGTGCGTCTGCTACTCACGCCACAAGCTCGGGCAGCCTGTTCCTGCCCGTCGCCCTCGCCGTGATCGCCGCGGTGCTCCTGGCCTCGTTCGTCGGCTGGCGCCGGACGGCGCCGCTCGGCCCCGACGGGTTGCTGCGTGAGTTCGAGCGCGCGCTCGCCCGGAGCGGACGGCCGATCTCCGACGGGGTCACGCTCGCGACCGTCGAGCGCCGCCTCCGCACCTCGCCCGAGGCCGCGGCGTACGTGCGCAGATTGAGCGCGGCGCGGTTCGGCGGCGCGACCGAGCTGCCGACCCTAGCCCAACGCCGTGCACTGCGCGCCCAGCTGCGGGCCGGGCTCGGGATCGTGGGGGCGGTACGGGCCCTGTGGGCGCTGCCGCCCCGTCCGCACCGGGCCCTGAAGGGCCGCCGACGGGGCCGGGGGAGTCCGCCGGGCGCGGACTAAGATAAGACGTCATGGACGACGTGTACGAGCTGTTCATTCGGGGCACGGAGCTCCTCGAAGCAGGGCACAACCACCAGGCGACGGTCCCGCTCGAGCGGGCCCGCGACCTCGCGCCCGATAAGACCTCGATCCGCGAGGCACTCGGACGCGCGCTGTTCGGGGCCCAGCGCTACGAGGAGGCCGCCGACGAGTTCCAGGCGGTGATCGACCGCGCGCCGACGAACGATTACGCACTGTTCTGCCTCGGCCGCTCGCTGCAGATGCTCGGGCGCCACGCCGAGGCACGCCAGCCGCTGGCGCAGGCCGCCGGCATGCAGCCCGGGCGTCACGACTACCGCATCTACCGCGACCGCGCCCGAGCCCGCGCCGCCGGCGACTCCGCCGAGGAGTAACACCGGCCCTGACCGGACGGGCCCGCGGGGAATTCGGCTCCATCCCGGTCGCGGGCCCGGAGTTATCGGGGGCCCGAATTCCCTTGGGGGAATCCGGTCGGTGGGTTTTTGCGGACCGTGTCGGGTCGGGCCGGATTCCCTGGGCGGGGAATTCGGCTCGATCCCGGTCGGGGGCCCGGAGTTATCGGGGCCGGATTCCCCAGCCCCGGGCTCCCGACTAAGCGTCTTAACAGCCTGTGCGCATCGGACGATGCGGCGGCGCGCGGCCTGTCCAGCCTGGCGTAGCGGTGCTATCTTGAGATGTGAAGTTGAGCGCCGGGCACCTGCTCGGCGGCAGTACCCAAAGTGGGCGCTGGCCCGCTTTTTTTATGTGACGGAGGAGATCCGTAGTGCAGCCGAGCGACAAGCAGATCCAAGCCGAGATCGAGAGCCGACTTGCCACGAGCGAGCCGGACGTCGAGGTGCTGCTCGCCGAGATCGCCTCTCCCGCCACATTGCGGCTGTTCATCGATCACCCCGAGGGCGTAACGCTCGACCTATGCGAGCGCGTCTCGGGGCTCCTGAACGATTACCGCGACCGGTACTCGCTCGAAGTGTCCTCCCCCGGGCAGGACCGGCCACTGACCAAGCCGCAGCACTACACGCGGTTTCTCGGCCGGCACGCGCGCGTGCGCCTGCGGGAGGCCCGGGATGGCCACAAGAGCCTGACAGGGGAGTTGGTTGGCGCATCGGACAGCGATGTGACGATCGCGGCACCGGAGGGCGTGGTCACGATTCCCTACGAGCAAATTGCACGCTCCAACCTCGTACCTGGAGACTGAAGCCATGTCGAGAGAGATCGTCGAGGCCGTTCGCGGCCTCGCCGCCGAGAAGAACATCTCCTCCGAGAAGTTGATGGAGGCGCTTGAGGATGCGCTCTTGTCGGCGTACAAGAAGACGCCCGGAGCGGCGCGCTACGCGAAGGTCGAAATGGACCGCGACAGTGGCGATTTCAAGGTCTGGGAGCTGAAGATCCCGCCCGAGCTTGAGGAGCAGCTCCTCGTCGAGGCGACGCCAGACCAGCAGCCGACCGTCGACCCCGAGACCGGCGAGATGCGCGAGCCGCCCGAGCCCGAGATCGATCTCGAGAAGCTCCGGGAGTACGAAGACCAGATCGAAACCGAGGATGTCACCCCGCACGACTTCGGCCGGATCGCGGCGCAGACCGCCAAGCAGGTGATCCTCCAGCGAATCCGCGAGGCCGAGCGCGACATGATGTTCGAGGAGTACCGCGACCGCGTCGGCGAGCTGATCACCGGGATCGTGCAGCAGTCCGACTCGCGCTACACGCTCGTGCAGCTGCGCGAGCGAGTTGAGGCGCTCCTGCCCAAGTCCGAGCAGGTCGACGGCGAGCGCTACGACCACTCCCAGCGGATCAAGGCGGTCATCAAGGACGTCTCGAACTCGACCAAAGGACCGAGCATCATCGTCTCGCGGCGCGACCCTGAACTGATCAAGCAACTGTTCGAGCTCGAGGTGCCGGAGATCGCCGACGGTCTGGTCGAGATCACGAACGTCGCGCGTGAGCCCGGCTACCGCTCGAAGATCGCGGTGGTCTCGCACGTCGACGGCGTCGACCCGGTCGGCGCGTGCGTCGGCCCGCGCGGGTCGCGCGTGCGCATGGTCGTGTCCGAGTTGCGCGGCGAGAAGATCGACATCATCCCCTATAACGACGAGCCCGCCCGGTTCGTGGCCAAGGCGCTGTCTCCCGCGCGCGTGCGCGAGGTACTCGTCGACGACGCCGGCAAGCAGGCGACCGTGATCGTCCCCGACGACCAGCTGTCGCTGGCGATTGGCCGCGAGGGCCAGAACGCCAGGCTCGCCGCACGGCTCACCGGGTGGCGGATCGATATCCGCTCCGAGACCGAGTTCGCCGCCGAGGAGGCCGAGCACGGCTACGAGCAGGAAGAGGCGCAGGGGCGCTGCGCGGCGATCCTGTCCAATGGCCGCCGGTGCCCGAACGCGGCGCTGCCTGGTTCTCGCTATTGCGGGATCGAGGCTCACCAGGCGCTCGAGGGCAAGAACACCAATCAGGTGCAGGCCGCCGCGAACGGTGGGGAATAGCGCCCTACACTCCTCGTAGATGAACAAACGTGTCCATCAGATCGCCAAGGAGCACGGCCTCGCCGCCAAGGAGGTCCTCGAGCGGCTGAACGCGGCCGGCATCGAGGTCAAGGCGGCCTCCTCGTCGGTTGACGAGGCCGCGGCGCGGCGCGTGCTCGGCGACGGCGAGGCCCAGACGTCCGGCCCGGCGCCGGCGAAGACGGCCCCGCGAGACGGCGATGGCGCGCGCGCCCGCACGGGCGATGGTCCGCCGCGCGGACGGACCGACGCGCCCGCTCGTGGTCGAAGCGACGCGCCCCAGCGCGGTCGCAGCGATGCGCCCGGGCGCGGCCGCGGCGACGGCCCCCGCGCGCGTGCCGATGCGCCCGCTCGTGCGCGCCCTGATGCGCCGGTTCGCGACGGCACGGACCAGTCTCCGGCGAACGGTGGCGACGCGCCCGCTCGCGGCGGCGAGAACGGGCCCACCGGCGGCGAGAACGGGCCGTCCGGCGGCGAGGCCTCGCACAAGCGCCCGACCCGCGATTCGCTCCAGGGCGAGCGCGCCCCCGGCAACGCCGGCGGTCGGCGGCGCGTGGTCATCGACTCGCAAGCTTCACGCCGCAACACCGGCGGGCCCCCGGCTCAGACCAATCAGCCCCCGCGCCGTCAACGGCGCGGCCGGCGGCGCCGGGGCGTGTACGACGACGAGGCGGAGTCGCGCCCCTCGACGTCGCAGGCCGCACTGGCCGAGCCCGACGCGGTCCGCATCAACTCCGGGTCGACGGTCAAGGACGTCGCCGAGTATCTCGACGTCCCGGTCCCGGAGATCATGAAGCAGCTGATGGCGCTCGGCGAGATGAAGACTTTGACCCAGACGCTGTCCGACGACGCAATCCAGGTCCTCGCCGCCGAGCTCGGCAAGACGGTCGAGGTCGTGCACTCCGAGGACGAAACGATCGCCGAGCCTGTGTTCGACGACGCCGAGGAGACGCTCGTCGAGCGAGCCCCGGTGGTCACGATCATGGGCCACGTCGACCACGGCAAGACCTCGCTGCTGGACGCGATCCGCCAAACCCAGGTCGCGGCCGGCGAGGCCGGCGGGATCACGCAGCACATCGGCGCGTACCAGGTCCAGCAGGACGGCCGCGAGATCACCTTCCTCGACACCCCGGGCCACGAGGCGTTCACCGCGATGCGCGCCCGCGGAGCGAAGGTGACGGACATAGCAGTGATCGTGGTGGCCGCCGACGACGGAGTGAAGCCCCAGACCCAGGAGGCGGTCGACCACGCCAAGGAGGCCGGGGTGCCGATGCTGGTCGCGGTCAACAAGATCGACAAGGAGGGCGCGCAGCCCGACCGCGTCCGCGCCGAGATGGCCCAGCTCGGCCTGCAGCCCGTCGAGTGGGGCGGCGACACCGAGTTTGTCAACGTGTCGGCGAAGACCAGAGAGGGCCTCGGCGACCTGCTGGACACGATCCTGGTGATGGCCGAGGTCGAGGAGCTTCGGGCCAACCCGGACGCCCCCGCCTCGGGCAGCGTGATCGAGTCAAAGCTCGACCCGGGACGTGGCCCCGTGGTGACGATCCTGATCGGGCGCGGCACGCTCGAGGTCGGCGACTCGCTGGTCGCCGGCGCGCACTGGGGCCGGGTGCGGGCGATGAACGACTTCATGGGCCACCGCGTGGGCCAGGCGCTGCCCGGAGAGCCGGTTGAGGTGCTCGGGTTCGACGGAGTGCCCGAGGCCGGCGAGCACGTCCGCGCGGTCGAGAACGAGCGGCGAGCCCGCCAGCTCGCGGGCGAGCGCGCCACGCGGCTGAAGGCCGAGGCGCTGGCCCGGCGCTCGGGCAAGAAGGTCTCGCTCGAGGACATCTTCAAGAGCGGCATCCAGGAGCTGAACCTCGTGCTGAAGTCCGACGTTGCCGGCTCGCTCGAGGCCATCGAGGACGAGATCGCCAAGCTGCCGCAGGACGAGGTCTCGGTCAACGTGATCCGCGGCGCGGTCGGCGCCGTGTCGGAGTCCGATGTGATGCTCGCGTCCGCGTCGGACGCGGTGATCCTCGCCTTCAACGTCCGCCCGGTTGGGGATGCGCGCGCGGTCGCCGAACGTGAAGGCGTCGAGATCCGCCACTACTCGGTCATCTACCGCGCGATCGAGGAGCTCCGCGACGCCATGCAGGGCATGCTCGCGCCGGAGGAGGTCGAGGAGGCGCTCGGCTCGGTCGAGGTGCGCCAGATCTTCCGCGCTTCACGCGTGGGTACGATCGCCGGCTGCCATGTCACCGAGGGAACGATCACGCGCGGGTCGAAGGTCCGCCTGGTACGCGACGGCACCGTCGTCTACGACGGGCAGATCCAGAGCCTTCGCCGCTTCAACGAGGACGTGCGCGAGGTCGCGGCCGGCTACGACTGCGGGATCGTGCTGAGAGACTTCGCCGACATCAAGGAAGGCGATGTGCTCGAGACGTACACGACGCGCCAGGTCGAGCGCGAGCTCGTCTAGCAGTTAGGTGGACTAAGGTGGACCGCGATGTCGGACAGCGGCTTCGTCGCGGTGCTCGTGATCGATCTGCACTTTCCCGACGCCGGCAGCCTCAAAGGCAAGCGCAAGGAGTTGTCGTCGATCAAGGCGCAGCTCCACGGCCGCCTGGGGGCCGCGGTGGCCGAGGTCGATCACCAGGACCTGTGGCAGCGCGCTCGGCTGACCGCGGCGCTGACCGGCGGCTCGCTCGCGGTGCTGGCGGCGGCGGCGGACAACGTCGAGCGGTGGCTCGAGGCTCGCTGGCCCGAGCACGTTCGAATCGAACGCATCCTGACCTCTGTGGAAGATTTGTGCGAGTGAGCGCTAACAGCCTCGTTACCCGGCTACCAGGGAGCGGGTAGGATGCCCGACGGCCGGATGCGTCGCGTCGACGAGGCCGTGAGAGCGGTTCTCAGCGATGCGATCGCCAAGGATCTCCAGGATCCACGCGTTGGGTTCGTGACCGTGACCGCAGTTAAGACCAGCCCCGATTTGCGCCATGCGCGCGTCTACGTCAGCGTCCTCGGGGACGACCGGGCGCGGTCCGACACGCTCGACGGGCTGCGGTCGGCGCACGGCTTCCTGCAGGGACGGGTCGCGGCCGAGCTGTCGCTCAAAAACACGCCCACGATCACGTTCGAATACGACGAGTCGATCGATCGGGGAATGCGGATCACGCAGCTCATCGACCAGGGACCGGAGTCGGATGGGTGACAACGGCGCTCGGGCAAACCGCGACGAAGTGCTGGCGGAGCTCCGCTCCGCCGAAAAGCTGATCGTCGTAACCCACGAGAATCCCGACGGCGACGCGCTCGGTTCGCTGATCGCGATGCAGGACATCCTGACCCGTAAGGGCAGCGACTGCCTGATGTTCATCGACGCGGCCGATCTGCCGCTGCCGCACGAGTACCAGTTCTTCGTGCTCTCGGGGCTGGTCAGCGCGCCGCCCGACGACCTGGACGAGCGCACGATCGTCTTCCTCGACTGCGGCAACCTCGAGCGCAACCCGGCGGAGGCGTTCCGCCGTCCGGGAAGCCACATCGTCAACATCGACCACCACCACGACAACACGCTGTTCGGCACGGTCAACTACGTGCACCCCGAGGCGTCTTGCACGGCCGAGATCGTGTGGGACCTGATGAGCGGACTCGGGGTGAAGCCGACGCTCAACATCGCCGAGGCGCTGTACGTGGGACTGATCACCGACACCGGGCGGTTCATGTACGAGAACACCGGTCCGCGAGCGCACGAGATGGCGGCCGACCTGATCGAGGCGGGCGTCGACGTCCACGAGATCTATAGGCGCGTCTACGAGGGCGTCCCGTACGGCAAGCTTGCGCTGCTCGCCCGCGGGCTCGCGAAGATCCACCGCTACGACGGCGGGCGGCTGACCGTCACCGAACTCGACGCGCGGGATTTCGCCGAGTCCGGCGCCGAGGAGAGCTACTCCGAAGGGGTGATCGATCACCTGCGAGCCGTCGAGGGCACGGCGGTCGCGGCGCTGATCCGCGAGCGGGCCGGGAACCACAACGACGACGGACGTGCTCGCAAGGTCTCGCTCCGCGCGAGCGACGAGCGCGTCGACGTGTCGGCGATCGCGCGCGTCCAGGGCGGCGGCGGCCATCGTCAGGCGGCGGGGTTCTCGACATCGCTGGAGTGGGACGAGCTCGTCGCCTTCCTACGCGAGGAAGTCGCCCAGCAGCTGTCGAAGTGAGCGACGCCCCGGCTCTGGACGGCGTCGTGCTGTACGACAAGCCGGCCGGCATCACCTCCCACGACGTGGTCGCCCGGATGCGGCGCTCGCTGGAGCGCCGCAAGATCGGTCATGCAGGCACGCTCGACCCGTTCGCGACCGGCCTGCTGCTCATTCTCGTCGGCCGCGCGACCCGCGTGCAGCGGTTCCTGATGGCGCTGACCAAGCGCTATGAGGCGACGGCGCGGTTTGGCGCCGTGTCGACCACTGGCGACCCAGAAGGCGATATCACCGTGACCGGCGTTGTGCCCGACGCCGATCTGGCCTTGCCAACGGGTTCGATCCGCCAGCGGCCGCCGGCGTATTCGGCGGTTAAGGTTGGCGGCCGGCGCGCGTACGCGCTCGCCCGCGCCGGGGAACAGGTCGAACTCGCCGAGCGCGTCATCGAGGTGTACCGGTTCGAGGAGCGGTGGCGTTCGGGCGATCGGCGGGGGTTCCTGATCGAGTGCTCGTCGGGGACGTACGTCCGCAGCCTGATCGCGGAGCTCGGCGACGCCTATTGCGAGGAGCTCCGCCGCACCGCGATCGGGCCGTTCGAGGTGGGCGATGCCGACCCCGAGCGGATCATCGGCCTCAACGATGCTCTGTCGTTCATGCGGGAGGTCCGGCTAGACCCAGAGGCGTCTCAGCGGGCCGCGCACGGGGCGACCGTGACCGGAGAGGCGAGCGGAGCCGAGCTGGTCCGCCTCACCGACGAGGACGGCCTGATCGCGATCGCGGCGCCGCGCGGTGAGGGCCTGCTCGGACCCGTCGTCGGCCTCCGCGGCTAGGCCGCGTTAGCCTTTCGCCGGCATGAAAGTGACGATGCTCTCCGAGGTCCGGGAGCGGCCGCGGCGAGTGGCGGTCGGCGAGTTCGACGGCGTTCACCTGGGACACCGGGAGGTGATCCGCGGCAGCGACACCGTGCTCACGTTCGAGCCCCATCCATTGCGCGTCGTCCGACCGGAGGCCGCGCCGAAGCTGCTGACGAGCCTCGAGGCGAAAGCCGAGCTGATCGAGTCGCTCGGTGTCGACGAACTCGTCGTGATTCCGTTTGACGACGGATTCGCGCACCAGACGGCCGCGGAGTTCATCGACCATGTCCTGGTCGAGCGGCTGTGCGCGACGCGCGTATCGGTGGGGGAGAACTTCCGCTTCGGCCACCTCGCGGCCGGCGACCCGGCGATGTTGGCGGCGGAGGGGCGGTTCGAGACCCGGGTTGTGCCGCTCGTCGAGGTCGACGGCGAGATCGTCTCCTCGAGCCACATCCGCGGGCTGGTGCTGGCGGGCGAAGTCGATACCGCCATGCGCTTCCTCGGCGCGCCGTTCCAGCTTCGCGGCCAGGTCGTCAAGGGCGATCAGCGCGGCCGCACGCTGGGCTTTCCGACCGCGAACATCGTCCCCGACGAGGCGCTCGTGTGTCCTGGCCACGGGATCTACGCCGCTCGCGCCGCCGAGGCGTGCGCCGCGGTCAGCATCGGTGTCCGGCCGACGTTCGGAACCGGCCGGGCGCCGCTCGTGGAGGCGTACCTGCTTGACTTCGACGGGGATCTGTACGCGCGGACGCTTCGGATCGATTTCCTCGCTCGACTGCGCGGCGAGCGCCGGTTCGACTCGCCCGAAGCGCTCGTCGAGCAGATGCTGATCGACGTGCAGCGGACTCGCGAGCTCTGCCAACGAGCGGCCTGCTAGCCTCATCGAGCCGATGGCCATTACCCAGGAACGCAAGCAGGAGCTCACCGCCAGGTACGGCGACAACCCTGCCGACACCGGAAAGACCGAGGTCCAGATCGCGCTGATGACGGAGCGGATCAACGACCTCAACGTGCACCTTCGCGAGCACCGCAAGGATCACCATTCGCGTCGAGGGCTGCTGATGCTCGTCGGCCGCCGCCGCAGGCTGCTGAACTACCTGCGGCACGAGGACCTCGAGCGCTACCGCACGATCCTGCGCGAGCTCGGCCTCCGACGGTGAGCGAGGCCTCCGCCGACGGGCCGATCGCGGCGGGGTCCCCGGCCCCGGACTTCACCCTCATGCGCGAGGACGGCACTGATTTCACCCGGGCCGACCTCGAGGGCAAGACGACGGTGCTGGTGTTCTATCCGTTTGCGTTCAGCCCGGTGTGCACCGATCAGATCGCGCTTTACGAGGACGTGCTCAGCGACTACCTGGCCAAGCGCGACGTGACGATGTATGGCGTCTCGTGTGACGCCCGCTGGTCCCAGACGGCGTTCCGGGAGAAGCTAAGCGTGAGCATTCCGCAGCTGTCGGATTTTGAGCCCAAGGGTGCGGCCTGCCGCGCGTTCGGCGTGTACCACCCCGGGGGGTTCCCGCAACGGGCGCTCGTGATCGTCGGACCCGATGCCGTTGTCGCGTGGAGTTACCAGGCCCCGTCGCCGGCCGACCTGCCCGGGGCCAACCTGATCTTCGACGGCCTCGACGCGGTCGCCGCCGGATCCGGCAAGGCCTGACCACCGGATCCGGGATTCAGGGGAACCCCACCAGCTTGAGCGACCTCAGCTCGGCTCCGGTCCCCGGACTGCGCGCGGAGGACCACGTCAGGGGGCCGGTGGACGCCCCGCTCGTGATCGTCTACGCCGACTTCGAGTGCCCATTCTGCGCGGCCGCCGAGGTCAGGCTGAGACGCGCCCGGTTGCGAACCGCGTTCCGGCACTTTCCCGTCCGCTCGAGCCATCCCCGCGCGTGGCCCGCGGCGTGCGCGGCCGAGGCCGCCGCGGTCCAGGGCCGCTTCTGGGAGATGCACGATCTTCTATTCGCCGATCAGGGACGGCTCGAGGACCCTCACCTATGGGCGCGCGCGCGGACGCTCGGACTCGACCTCGAGCGGTTCGACGCCGACCGGCGGAGCGACTCCGTCCACGCGCGCGTCCGCGCCGACTTCGAATCAGGGGTGAGGGGCGGCGTCGTGACGACGCCGACGCTGGTCGCGAACGGTTCCCTGCATACCGGCGAGATCGACGTCCACTTGCTGGAAGAGCCCGCCGGCGGCGAACCCCGGTAGTGCGAGCGCGAAGATCGCGCCGCGCCCGGTGTTCCTGACCGTGCAGCGTCCGCCGTGCGCCTTCGCGATCGCATCCGCGATCGCAAGTCCCAGCCCGACCCCGCCGGCCGATCGCGTGCGCGCCGCGTCGGCCCGAGCAAACCGGTCGAAGATCCGCGCGAGCGCCTCGTCTGGCACCCCGCACCCCTCGTCCTCCACCTCGATCACCAGTTGGCCCCGCTCCTCGTCGACCGCCCGGAGCTCGATCGCGTCGTTGCTTCGCGTGTACTTGATCGCGTTCTCGACGAGCACGTCGAGCGCAGCGCGCAGCCGGTCCGGGTCCACGCGGAGTCTTCCGGGCGCGAGCGGTCCGAGTCGCCACGCGCGCGGGGCCACCTCGGACCACCGCATGAACACGTCCTCGAGGAACGGCTCGACCTGGACCTCCTCGAGCTGGAGGAAGTCGGGCTGATCGGCGGTCGCGAGCAGCAGCAGCCGGGCGATGATCGCGTCCATCCGCGCGAGCTCGTCGAGCGCGATCTCGAGCTCGGCGTCCGAGCCGTCTCCGAGCAGCAGCTCGAGGTGGCCGCGGGCGATCGTCACCGGCGTGCGCAACTCGTGCGAGGCGTCGTGCATGAACCGCTCCTGTCGCTCGAGCATCGAGCGGCGCTCGGCGGCACGAGCCTGGGCGATCGCGAGCTCGTCATCGCGGCGGCGGGCGTGCCACACCATCAGGACGACGACGAGCACCACCAGCGGGCCCGCGCACAGGGCCGTCTGCCAGTCCGGCCAGGCCACGATCGCGGCATAGCTGGCGACGGCGAACGCCGCCCACATCAGCTCTACTCGGTAGCGTCGAACTGACCGGCGAAGCTCAAGCGGCGGCACGATAGCCCGCATTGCGCACGGTCTCGATCGGGGCGCCCGGGCCCAGCCGCCGGCGCAGGCGCCTGATGCAGACGTCGACAACGTTCGACCTCGGATCGAAGTCGTACCCCCATATCTCCGAGAGCAGCCGCTCGCGGCTGACCACCTCGCCGACGTGGGCCAGCAGGAAGTGCAACAGCCGGAACTCGCGGTCGGACAGGTCGGCCACGACATCTCCGACGCGGGCCTGGCGCCGCGCGAGGTCGAGCACGAGGCTCCCGACGCGGATCTGCGTGCTGCCGTCCGCCACCCGCGCCCGTCGCAGCTGCACGCGTGCCCGCGCGAGCAGCTCGTCTAGCGAGAACGGTTTGGCCACGTAGTCCACCGCCCCCAGCTCGAAGCTGCGCAGCTTGATCGGGAGGTCGCTGCGCGCGGACAGGATCAGCACCGGGAGCTCGGACCGCTCGCGGTGCAATTCGCGTAGTGCGTCCAGGCCGCTACAGCCCGGCAGCAGCAGGTCGAGGATGACCAGGTCGTAGGTGCCCGAGAGCGCCCGCGCGAGACCCTGCTCGCCGTCCGTCACCACGTCCACGCCGAAGCCCTCGGCCTCGAAGGCGCGGGCGACGAAGGCGCGAATCCGTGCCTCGTCCTCAACGATCAATATCCGCATTTGCTCTTTCGAGCCCCCACGGCTCGCGAACGATATGTCCGGGCAGATGACCTGTAGATGACGGCCCGATGACATCGCCGTCATTTAGGTGTCTGCCGTCGGCGGGAAATGTATAACACCGCGTCGAGGGAGAGAAGGCTTTGGAATGAGCTCATACGGCAGACGGTTGCTGTTGGTGACGTCCGCGACCGCAATCGTTTGCGTCGCGATCGGCCTTTACATCGGGCTCTACCTCACGAATGTGCCCGGGTCGGTGGCCGCCACTCGCGTCGGTCCGGTGACGAACCTCTATCTCGGGACGGTCCCGGCCGCGGAGACGACCGACCCCCACCCAACCTGGGTCTCGTACTACGTCGTCAGCCCAACGAGCACCAACTGGCAGCACAAGACCACGTTCGAGCTCCCGGCGCATTCGCTCGTTCACGTCACGGTCTACCAGTTCGATGGGCAATCGGGCCTGCGCAACCCGTTCATCTCGCAGGCCACCGGCACCGTCGGCGGCACGTTCCAGCTGAACGGCAAGACGACGAAGGCGATCGACCCCGACACCGCGTCGCACGTATTCGCGATCCCGCAGATCGGCCTGTCGGTACCGCTCGAGGGCGTCGCCGACAACGCGCCGAACCAGTGCGGCAACGCGCCCTGCTCGCTCAGCATGGCCCACTACACGATCTCGTTCACGTTCCGCACGCCGGGCAAGGGGCTGTATCGCTGGCAGTGCTTCGTGCCGTGCGCGGCGGGCTACATGTTGGGCTTCGGCGGGCCGATGCAGACGGTCGGCTACATGGACGGGTTCATCAAGGTGGTCTGAGTCGGTCCGATGAGCGAGGTCAACCACTTCCGGCGCGTCTTGCTGATCTGGCTCGTCGCGAGCGTCATCGCGACACCGCTGGTGATCTTCGTGCTCGCGCCGATCGTGCCACCGGGGAACGGCACCGTCGAATCCTCAGGACAGGTGACCGACAACACCGTCCTGTTCGGCCTGTCGACGCCGATCGCGCTGGCGGTGATCGTCTGGTTCCTCTACGCGGTGATCGCGTTCCGTGAGCGCGATACAGGTGGCGCCGTGCTCGACGGCCCGCCGTTGCGAGGCGACGCGCGGATCCAGATGTGGTGGGTCGTGATCACGACGACGATCGTGCTGTTCCTCGCCGGCTATGGCAGCGTCCGCCTCCTGTCAGACGGCGCCGGCGGCGGCCAGGGGCCGAACCCGATCGCGGCACCGTCACAGGCGAAGGATCCCGCGCTCCAGGTTCAGGTGATCGCCCAGCAGTGGCAGTTCACCTACCGGTTCCCGGGCTACGGCGGAGTCGAGACCCAGCATCTCTATATCCCGGCCCACACGACGATCGAGTTCAACGTGACCTCGCTCGACGTGATCCATTCGTTCTGGGCCTTCCAGCTCGGCGTCAAGGCCGACGCGAACCCGGGGGAGAACAACATCGCGTATGTCACCACGAAGCAGCCGCTGACGTTCAACATCCGCTGCGCCGAGCTGTGTGGCGTGTGGCACGGCTACATGTTCGACACCGGACATGTCGTCACCAAGGCGCAGTTCGCCGCGTGGATCGCGGTGCAGCGAGCCCAGTTCGCGCCGGCGACGAGGTCGCTGCCGCCGTACTCGAAGTCCTATTTCCCCGACCCCCAGAGGCTAGGCGGATGAGCGCAATCGCAGTGACAACCGAAAAGCCCCCGGTGTGGCGGCGCCTGATCGGCTTCAACCTGTTGACCGCGGTCGTGCTCGGGGTCGTCGGTTACCTGATCGGATACTGGATCGGCGGCCGGATCAATACGCCGAGCACCGCGTTCTTCTCGAGCGATGCGGGGGAGAACGACATCTCTGTGTTCCTCGGCTACGGGCTCGGGGTGGTTGGCTTCCTGATCGGGCTCGGGTTCGCGAACTACCCTGTCCGCCGGATGCTCGGCTACCCGCCGACCCTGGCCGAGCACGAGAGCGCGGACGAGGGCCTCGGGCGCTACTTCCGGCTGTGCACCGACCACAAGGTCGTGGCCCTGCAATACATGGTCGGGATCGGCTTCTTCTTCGCGATTGGCGGCCTGAACGCGATGCTGATCCGGACGGAGCTGCTCAACCCCAACACGCACGTGTTCGGCGCCAACCAGTACCTGACGCTGGTCGGCATGCACGGCTCGATGATGATGGGGATGATGACCTCGTCGATCCTCGGCCCTTTCGCGAACTGGCTGGTGCCGCTCATGATCGGCTCGCGGCGGATGGCGTTTCCGCGCGTCGAGGCGTTCACGTTCTGGCTCTTGATGGCCGCCGGAGTGGTTCTGATCACAACGATCTTCTTCGGGGGCTTCCAGACCGGGTGGACCGGCTACCAGCCGCTGGGCGCCGAGGGCACCGCCGGCTATGACGCGTACATCGGCTTCTTCGCGCTCGTCGGTATCTCGATGACGCTGCTCGGGTTCAATCTGCTGGCGACGATCATCACGATGCGCGCGCCGGGCATGACGTGGACGCGGCTGCCGATCTTCGTGTGGGGCGTGGTGTCGACGGCGATCCTGATGCTGTTGGCCTCGCCGATGTTGGCCGCGGCGCTGTTCATGGGTGCGTTCGATCGCACCGTGCAGACCGGGTTCTACGTCCCTGGCGTTGGCGGCAGCAGCTTCCTGTGGCAGAACCTGTTCTGGGTGTTCGGACACCCGGAGGTATACATCGTCGCGCTGCCCGGCTTCGGGATCGCGCTCGAGTTACTGCCGGTGTTCTGCCGGAAGCCTCTGTGGGGGTACAGGGTCGCCGTCGCCGGCATGCTCGGGGTGACCTTGCTCAGCTTCTTTGTGTGGCAACACCACCTGTTTGTCAGTGGCATCAACGCCGACCTGCGGCCGTTCTACATGCTGTCGACCGAGCTGATCTCGATCCCGACCGGGTTCATCTTCCTGTCGGCGATGGGCACGCTCTGGCGCGGGCGAATACGGCTGACGGTTCCGATGCTGTTCGTGCTCGGGTGGGCGTTCAACTTCCTGTTCGGCGGCATCTCCGGCGTGTTCCTGTCCGACGCGCCGAGTGACGTCACCACCCACGGCAGCTTCTTCTCGATGGCCCACTTCCACTACACGATCATGGGCGGCTTGGTGTTCACGTTCTTCGCCGCGATCTACTACTGGATCCCGAAGATGACCGGGTACAAGCTCTCCGAGCGGCTCGGGAGGATCCATTTCTGGTCGCTGTTCATCCTGTTCAACGCGACGTTCGGCCCGCTATTCGCGCTCGGGTTCATGGGTATGCCGCGGCGCGTGGTCACCTACGCGAGCAACTTGCAGCCACTCAACGACTGGGTGTCCGTATGCGCGTACGGGATCGGGCTTTCGATGCTCGTGTTCCTGTGGAACGTGGTGTCGTCGCTGATACTCAAGCGCGAGCCCGAGGTGGCGAACGCCTGGAACTCGAAGTCGCCCGAGTTCCAGCTGCCCACGCCCGTGCCCGTCTACGACTTCGAGCGGATCCCGGTCTTCGACGCCGACCCGTATCCGTACGGCGTCGAGCCGGCTCCGGTGCCGACGATCGCGCCCGCAGGCGGGACCGCGTAGACGATGGAAGCGTCCGCCCCCGTCGCTCCGCACATCGAGCCCGAGCCGCGCGAGTGGCAGCTCCGGGCCTTGTGGGTGGGCGCCCGGATGCTCTGCGGCGCCGCGTCGTTCTTCTTCATGGCGTTCCTGTTCGCGTACTTCTACCTGCGCTCGCTCGACGTCAACAAGAGCTGGAAGATCGGCCACGTCACTGCCCCGACGGGATGGGGCGTGGCGATCGTCGTGGTGCTGGTGGCGAGCGCGGTGCTGTTGAGGCTGGCGTCGCGGCGGCCGACGAGCGCGCTCCCGCTCGGGTCGGCGGCGCTCGGGCTCGCGCTGTTGTCGATAGTGCTCCAGGTGATCACCTGGACGACGCTCGGGTTCGGCCCGGCCAGCGGCGGCTATGCGAGCGTGTACGTCGGCTGGACCGCGTGGTACGCGGTGTTCACCGTCGCGTGCGCGTACTGGATCGAGACCCAGATGGCGAGCCTCTGGCGCATGGGGCGCGAGGGCGTCAAGCGGCCGCGCGCCGAGGGCGTGCCTGCCGATGATGTCGAGTTGCTCGGGGCCGGCCTCGAGGCGTGCTCGTTCCTATGGGCGTTCTACGTGGCTCTCGGCGTGATCGCGTGGGTCGTCCTGTACCTGGTGTGACGTGAGCTGGAAGGGGTGGTCGATCGAGCCCCCGGTTGCCTACGTGGCGATCGCCGGGTTCCTGTACTGGCTGGGCGGGCGGCCCCCGACCGTGGGCGGGCGGTCCCGGACCGTGCGGCACGAGCCGTGGCGGACCGCGTCGTTCGTCGCCGGGCTGGTGACGATCGTGCTCGCGCTCGATTCGCCGATCGACGGGTACGCCGACCAGCTGTTCTGGATGCACATGGTCCAGCACATCATCCTGCTGACGGTCGCGCCGCCGCTGATCCTGTTCGGTCGTCCATGGCCGCGGATGTGGCGCGCGTTCCCGCTTCGCACCCGGGCCACCGTCGGGCGGGCGATCGCGCGTTCTCGCTGGACGGCCCCCGTCCGAGCGCTCTCGCGCCCGTTGCCCGCATTCATTCTGTTCAACGCGACGATCATCTTCTGGCACATCCCGTTCGCCTACAACGCGACGCTCCAGTCCGAGGCCATCCATCAGCTCGAGCACGCGATGTTCTTCTTCACGGGGCTCCTGTTCTGGGCCCGCGTGATCGACCCGGGTCCGCTGCGACCCCAGCTGATCTGGCCGATGCGGGTCGCGTACGTCGTCGGCGCGATGGTCGTCGGATGGGTGTTGGCGATCGCGCTGGTGCTCGCGCCGCACCCGCTGATTCCCTGGTACGCGCATCTAACCCACCGGCCGGGCGGCATCTCGGCATTGACCGACCAGCAGCTCGCCGGCGGGATGATGTGGGTGCCCGGGTCGATCGCGTACACGATCGCGATGATGCTCGGCTTCTACCGCTGGCTCGAGCCGGAGTCGGGAACCGCCAAGCGCCGCGCAGCGCTCACGACCTGAGAGGAGCACCAAGACATGCCAACGATCGCCAGTTTCCTCGCCGGTTCGCTCGAGACGCTGCTGTTTCCGGCCCTGCTGCTGATCGCACTCGCGGTCTGGTACGTGGTAGTGGTCAGACGCCGGTTCGCAGGCGAGCCGCGCGACCCGTCCGAGACGGACCGCCCGGTCACCGAGGCCCCGCGGCAGACCGCCGCGGCGCTCGGAGACGTCCCCGAGCAGAAGCCCTGATGGAGGCGGGGGCGGGCATCCGTTCGGACGTCTCGAGGGAGCGCCCTCGCCCTGCGCACATTGCCGCCGTGCTCGCCGTGGCGGTGCTGCTCGGCGTTGCCGCCGCTGCCGCCGCGCACTTCATCTTCGCCAAGACCGCGCCGGCGCCGGCGACAGTTAGCTCGCGTTTCGGGCTCGATGGCCAGGCGACGTGGGCGGCCGGCGCCCGGCCGGCGCCCCCGATCGCCGGCCTGCACGACCAGACGGGTCAGGTGTTCTCGCTCGCCTCCTTGCGCGGCCGGACGATCGCGATGACGTTCTTCGACTCGCACTGCACGCAGGAGTGCCCGCTCGAAGGTCGCGCTCTCGCCGCCGCCGAGCGCGCGCTCCCCGCGGCCGAGCGCCCGGTGCTCGTCGCGGTCAGCGTGAACCTCGCGGACACGCCCGCCAGCGACGCCGCCGCGGCTCGGGCATGGGGACTCAGCGAGGCGGCCGGCTTCGTGACGCACGACCTGCGCGCGCTCGCCCCCACGCGAAAGGACTAGTCAGTGGTGGTGGTGAGCGACAGCGCGCACGCCGTTCCGACCGCTCCGGCCGGGCGGGTTCGGACGCTGGCCGCCCCTTGGCGCGACTACGTGACCCTGACCAAGCCGCGGATCATGTCGCTGCTCGTGCTGACCGCCGTGTGCGCGATGGTCGCCGCGGCTGGTGGCGAGCCGGCGGTGCCGGGGTTGATCGCGTTGGTCATCGGCGGCGGGCTCGCGTGCGGGGGCGCGAGCGCGCTGAACCACGTGATCGATCGCGACATCGATCGGCTGATGGGGCCGCGGACCGCGTCGCGGCCGGTCGCCGCCGGACGCATCACCCCTGGTCACGCGGTGGCGTTCGCGCTGGTGCTGCTGGGGTTGTCGTTCGGGGTGATGGTGGAGTTCGACAACCTGCTCGCCGCGGTGCTGGCCCTGAGTGGAGGCGCGTACTACGTGGTCGTGTACACGCTGTGGCTGAAGCGAACGACGCCACACAACATCGTGATCGGCGGGGCCGCCGGCGCGATCCCGGTGCTGTCCGGCTGGGCCGCGGCGGAGGGGCATCTGGGTCTCGGTGCGGTGTTCCTGTTCTCGATCGTGCTTCTGTGGACGCCGCCGCACTTCTGGGCGCTCGCGCTGCTGCTCGAGCGCCAGTACGCGGCGGCCCGGATACCGATGCTGCCGGTCGTCCGTGGGGCGCATGCAACCGCCTGCCAGGTCCTCGTGTACTCGATCGTGCTGGTGGCGTTGACGCTCGCGCCCGGCGTGGTGGGGACGTTCGGGGTCGTCTATCTGGTCGCCGCCGGGGCGCTCGGGGCCGCCTTCGTCGTGCTCGCCTGGCGCCTGTGGCGCGAACGGACCCCCGCCCGCGCCGGTGTCTTATTCCACTTCTCGCTGCTCTACCTCGCGCTGCTGTTTGTAGCGGTCGCGCTCGATGCGGCGTTGCGCTGATCCAGGCCCGCAGCCAGATGACGGCGTAGAGGGCCGGCCGCGGCGACGCGGTCCGGCCGGAATGAAGGCTTCGAGGTAGGCGATGAGCCTCCCGGGCGCCCGCGCACTGGTCGTCGAGCACGACCGCGCCACCAGTCAGGCGATCACCGCCCACCTCCGCCGACAAGGGTCCAGGTGCTCGAGACCGGGAGCGGCCTCGAAGCCCTCTCGCTCCTGCGTCGCGGCGCGGTCGACATCGCGCTGGTCGATGCCGTGCTCCCCGAGATCGATGGAATCGAGCTAGTCCGTCGCGTCCGCCGGGAGTCGATCGTGCCGATCATCATGCTGACCGCCCGTGGCCGCGAGGCCTCTCGCATCGCCGGGCTCGACGCGGGCGCCGACGACTACCTGGCGCGGCCGGTCTCGCTGGCCGACCGCCAGGGTGCGGGCTCAGCCCGGTCGCGCGCGTGGGTTCGTGACCGAGGAGACAGTGCTGCGGACCGGCGACGTCGAGCTCGATCTGGGGGCGCGGCGCTGCACGATCGAGGGGCGCGAGGTGGGCCTGACCCGCCGCGAGTTCGACCTGCTCGGCGCGCTGCTGCGCTACCCCGGCCGGATCCACACGCGTGAGCAGCTCCTGGGACTCGTGTGGGCCGCCGACCACATCACGCCGAAGACCGTCGACGTCCACGTGGCGGCGCTTCGGCGAAAGCTGGGCCCGGCAGTCAGCATCGCGACGCTTCGGGGCATCGGCTACCGGCTCGACCCGGCGGCGGCTACCGGGCTGCGGGCAGGGGCGTGACCGCCGGGGTGGCGGCCGGTTCTTTGACCGCAACGCGCTCGACGTCGTCGAGCGTCGGTGCGCGGCCGCGCAGAGGCTGTGCCGCGGGGTTCGCCGTGACGGCGGCGCGAAGCAGGTCCAGATGACGCGGGACGACCTGCGGGTCGATGTGCGCGAACGCGGTCGCGGTCTCGCAGACCCCCTTGAGCAGCATCAGCACGTCCATCGCGCCGATGTCCGGGCGCACCGCGCCCGCGTCCTGGGCCCGCGCCAGCAGGTCCCCGAGCGCCCCGACGACGCCCGCGTGGGCCGCTCGAATCTCGTCGTTGGCGAGCCACGCATCCGCGACCGCCTCGAACAGCGCGCGGTCGAGCTGCTGGCGGCCGGCGATCTCGGCGAGGAACTCGAATAGCGCCTCGCCGGGATCGGGAGCGTCGAGCAGCGCCCGTCCCCGGTCGACCGCCTCGCCCATCCGCTCGACCACGATCGCCGCGATCAGGTCCTCCTTGGACGGGAAGTTCCGGAACAGCGTGCCACGGCCGACCCCGGCCCGCTCGGCGATCTCGGCGACGCCGACGTCGAGCCCTCGTTCACGGAACAGTTCCTGCGCGGCGTCGAGCAAACTGCGCCGATTGCGCTCGGCGTCGGCACGAAGGGTCCGCTCCCCTGGAAGCATCGCCATAGATTGTCCTATGCCGCGGTGGCGGAAGGCGCCAGCTCGAGGTTGATGCTCTCGAGGTCGCGACGTCTCACGGTGACCGCGAGGATCACCGCGCCGGCGGCGAGCATCGCAGCGGCCGCGATGAACGCGACATGGTAGCCCGACACCTTCGCGGCGTTGGTCGCGGCCGTCGACACGCTGCCGTTTACGTCGCCCAGGATGCTCGAGGTCTTGCTCGCGGCGAGCGTCGACAGGATCGCCAGGCCGAGTGAACCGCCGACCTGCTGCGCGGTGTTGAACAGGCCCGATGCCAGGCCTGCGTCGTTCTCGCTGACGCCACCGGTTGCCATCAGCGTGATCGGCACGAACACGAGCCCCATGCCGATGCTCATCGGCAGCAGGCCGGGGAGCAGATTCCCGGCGTACGTGCCGTGCACCGGCACCTGCGAGAGCACGACCAGGCCGATCGTCGCCAGCACGATCCCGAACAAGGCGAGGTTGCGAACGCCGGCGCGCTTTACCAGCGGCTGCGCGATTCCGGCGCCCACCACGATCCCGCCCGTCACCGGCAGGAACGCCAGGCCGGCATGGAGCGGGCTGTAGCCGAGGATCTGCTGCACGTACAGCGAGGCGAAGAAGAACATTCCGAACAGGCCCGACGCGACGAGCAGCAGCACGATGTCCGCAACGGCCAGCGTCTTGACGCGGAAGATGCTGAGGCGGATCAGCGGGGCGACGCTCCGTCCCTCGATCGCGACGAACGACGCGAGCAGCACCAGGGCGGCGGCGATGAGCCCGATCGTGCGCGCCGAGCCCCAGCCGAACGACTGGGCCTTGACGATCGCGTACACGAGCACGACCAGGCCGGCCGTGACGGTGACCGCACCGGCGAGGTCGAACGTGCGGTGCTGGAGGTCCGCCCGCGACTCCGGGACGTAGCGCAGCGTGGCGAGCAGGGTGACGATCCCCACCGGGACGTTCACGATGAAGATCCACTCCCACGACGCGAGCTGCGTGAGCGCGCCACCGAGCACCAGTCCGACCGCGCCCCCGCCCGCGGCGATAGCGCTCCACACTCCGAGCGCCTTCGTGCGTTCGCTCGAGTCGGTGAACGTGGTGGTGATGATCGAAAGTGCGGCGGGGGAGAGGAGCGCGCCACCGAGGCCCTGGAGCCCGCGGCCGACGATCAGCATCTCCGACGATTGCGCGAGCCCGTTGAGCAACGACGCGGCCGAGAACAGCGCGGTGCCGACGATGAACAGGCGTTTGCGGCCGAGGAGGTCGCCAGCGCGCCCACCGAGCAGCAGGAACCCGCCGAAGACCAGCGTGTAGGCGTTGACGACCCACTGCAGGCTCGAAGGCGAGAAGTGCAGGCCCTTCTGGATCGAGGGCAGTGCCACGTTGACGACGGTGGCGTCGAGCACGACCATGAACTGCGCGAGGCAGGCGATCACGAGGACCAGCCAGCGGTTCGAGACCCGGCTGGCGTGCTCTTGAACCTGCGGGGTCGGCGCCTCGTTCTGGGTGAGGCTCTGGGTCTGGCTCTCAGCGCGGTCAGAGCTCGCTGCGCGGTCCGAAGGCGGAGGCGAGGTCAGGTCCGGGCGCCCGTTCGAGCGGCCGGCGGACGCGGTCTCGGTCATCAATGGACTCCCTGTCGGCGTGGTAATCTGGACTGCACGGTCCGCTTAGGCTACCACAAGCGGACCGACCGGTCCGTTTTCGTGGCTTTGGGCCCTGTTTGCCGGGGGTTTTGTGGAGGTTCTGGCGCCGGGGCGGTCTCTTACACAGGTCCTACGCTCGGCTGACGCTTCTCTTTCGCGCGGTGGGAAGCATGAACTCACGCCCTACGAAAGAGAGAGACCCAAATGACCACCGCCCTCATCGTCTTCCTGAATGTGTTCTTCATCGCGTTCGTCCTCGTGACGGTCCTCGGGACCCTGGCCTGGGGGATCGCCTCCGACAGGACGGTCACGGCCTCGATCGCCGAGCAGCGCGCACGCCTGCGGGCCGCGTTGCACCGTCGCGCGCCGCGCGAGGCCGCGCCGGCGCGCCGCCAGCCGCGCCGCGCTCTCGATCTCGGCGCATAAGCAGCTGCTGTAGGTGGTTGTTTCGGTCGGGCCGCCGCGCCTTCGGGTGTGGCGGCCCTTTTTTGTGGTGGGGAGCGGGCAGCACGACGAACGACGGGCATCTGGGGAGAGGTGGAGGCGGTCGCCGGCGCGGGACGGGGATCCGGCCCGCGCACCGTGCCCAACCTGCCATTCGAGCCTGATTCGGTGAACCGTGGCATTCCGCGCCGCGGAACCTGTACAGCACGACAATCGCCCGGCTCCAGCCGAGCCTTGCCGGGTTACGCGCGACTATCGTGCCCAACCCGCAAGGTCGCGCTCGTCCGGCCCGGTGTCGCGTTGTGGCGGTCGCGGGCGCACCCGCCACCCTCTCCAGATGCCCGCCGTTCGCGACGCCACCGCTGGCGCCACCGAGCCGTAACAGCGCTGCGCTGGACCGCCGTCTCCCCGCTACCATCAGTGCCGTTCGGAACAAGAAATGAGAACGAGAAGGACTCCGCCGACCGAAGGGCGGGGTGGAAGGGAATTGAATATGAGTGACGCCGTGACGCGCGTGTCCGTGGAGATCGAAGGTAGGGAGATCTCGTTCGAGACCGGCAAACTGGCCAAGCAGGCCTCCGGCGCCGTAGTCGTCCGTGCGGGCGACACCATGGTCCTATGTACCGCCACCGCCGGCAATCTGCGCGACGTGGACTTTCTGCCGCTGACGGTCGACGTCGAGGAGCGGATGTATGCCGCCGGCAAGATCCCCGGCAGCTTCTTCAAGCGTGAAGGCCGCGCCGGCGAGAAGGCGACGCTGACGGCGCGTCTGATCGACCGTCCGATTCGGCCGCTGTTCCCCAAGGGGTGGCGGTATGAGACCCAGCTGGTCGCGCTGCCGATCAGCGTCGACCATGTGAACCCTTACGACATCCTCGCGATGAACGGTGCGTCCGCCGCGCTGATGGTCTCCGACATCCCGTTCCCGACGCCGGTCGGCGCGGTGCGGATCGGCAAGATCGACGGCAACTTCGTCGTGAACCCCAACGAGGAGGACCTGGTCGACAACACCGACCTCGACCTGATCGTGGCCGGGACCGACGAGGCCATCCTGATGGTCGAGGCCGGCGCCAACGAGATCCCCGAGGCGGAGATCCTCGACGCGCTCGATATCGCCCACGGCGAGATCAAGAAGCTCTGCGCGCTCCAGCGCGAGCTCGCTGAGAAGGCCGGCAAGGAGAAGACGGTCGTCGAGATCCCCGAGGTCAGCGCCGACCTCTACGAGCAGATCAAGGCCTCGCACGGCGAGGCGCTCGACTCCGCCACCCAGGTCGTCGACAAGCTCGAGCGCCAGGACGCGTGCAAGGTAGTGGAGGAGCAGGTGATCGCGCAGTACTCGGGCGATCCCGAGGCCGAGACCTACGCCGAGTACCGTGCAAACGCTCAGCGGGCGTTCGACAAGCTCGAGAAGACGCTGATCCGGGAGCGGATCGCGGTCCAGAAGAAGCGTCCCGACGGCCGCACATCGGACGAGATCCGCCCGATCTCGATCGAGGTGGGCGTGAGTCCCCGGGCCCACGGCTCCGCGCTGTTCACGCGCGGTCAGACCCAGGCCCTCAGCGTGGTCGCCCTCGGCACCACCCGCGAGGAGATGCGCCTCGACACGCTCGGCCTCGAGACGGCCAAGAGGTACTTCCACCACTACAACTTCCCCGGCTTCTCGGTCGGGGAGGCGGGCCCGATGCGCGGACCCAAGCGTCGTGACATCGGCCACGGCGCGCTCGCCGAGCGCGCGCTGGTCCCGATGATCCCGAGCCAGGAGGAGTTCCCGTACACGATTCGCGTCGTGTCGGACATCCTCGAGTCCAACGGCTCGAGCTCGATGGCCTCCGTCTGCGGCTCGTCGCTGAGTCTCATGGACGCCGGCGTGCCGCTGCCAAGGCCCGTTGCCGGCATCGCGATGGGCCTGATCAAGGAGGGTGACGACTACATCATCCTCACCGACATCGCCGGAGTCGAGGACCACCTCGGCGACATGGACTTCAAGGTCGCCGGTACCGACAACGGCATCACCGCGCTCCAGATGGACATCAAGATCACGGGCGTCACGTTCGAGATCATGCGCGACGCGCTGACGCAGGCGAAGTCCGCCCGGACGTTCATCCTCGGCGAGATGGCCAAGGTCATCGACGCTCCCCGCGCGGAGCTCTCCAAGTACGCGCCGGGCAT
>Ga0335076_10000147_pt1 | contig 58025 bp, 49 predicted proteins | sample Lox_Sample_25_FD_206717 | JGI IMG/M metagenome (GOLD analysis project Ga0335076, IMG submission 206717) | Soil microbial communities from Loxahatchee National Wildlife Refuge, Florida, United States - Lox_Sample_2.5 | ecosystem: Environmental > Terrestrial > Soil > Wetlands | place: USA... | reverse complement strand
CCGACACCGCGCGCGGCCAGCACCGCGGCGTACCTGTTGGCGGCCGCATTGGCGTCGCGGTAGGTCAGTTGCTGATCGCCGAATCTCAAAAAGACCCGGTCACCGTAGCGGGCGGCCCGTTCCTGGAACACCGTGCCGATCGATTTCTTGGAGCGCGGCTGGGCCAGCAGCCCGGTCAGCGCGCCGCGCAGTATCGCCGGCATGTCGGCCAGGACACCCGGCACCCGAGACGCGATATCGGTCAGCCTGACCGCCGCGCGCGCTCCCCCGTCGTGATCCGACACGTGATTCCTCTCGATTCCCCTCGGCGCGTTTCCGCCGGCTCTCAGGCGGGTGCGCACGCCTCCACTGCGGCACCTACCTTATCGACCAGCACCAACCGGTCCATCGCTGCTTGCGCGATGTAACCGCTGTCGAGCAATCCGCACAACCACAGCCACAGGCCTTCGTAGTGCCCAAAGGGGTCCAGCAGCACGATCGGTTTGCCGTGCACACCGAGATAACCCGTGGTCCATGCGTCGAACAACTCGTCCAGGGTGCCGACGCCCCCGGGCAGCACGATGAACGCATCGGCGCGGTCTTCCATTACCTGCTTGCGCTCGCGCATGGTGTCGCTGACGATCAGCTCGTCGGCGTCGGCGTCGGCGACCTCGAGGCGCATCAGGTCTTGCGGGATGACGCCGACGGTCCGGCCACCGCGGGCCCGTGCCGCGCTCGCCGCCGCACCCATCGCCGAGACCCTGCCACCACCCCACACCAGGGTCCAGCCGCGCTCGGCGATCGCCTCGCCGAGTTCCGCAGCGACCCCGAGCAATTCGGGATGCTCCGGGCCGGACGCGCAATACACACACACCGCCCATTCGGTAGGCGGATCGCGTTTGGGGCCCATACAACGAAAGGTAGACCAAGCCCGCTGCGGCACGCACACCGCGCGCAATAAAATCCGGCCCGTGCCGATTCGATGGAACGTCCCCCAACACGAGGCGGCGTTGGAGCGGCTGGGCGTCGCGCTCACCGACGCGATGCGGGGCGGGTCCGTCGTCCTCGGGCCCGACGGCTGCGGCAAGTCCACCCTGGCCCGATTGGCCGCCGAGGACTACGGCCGCTCGCACCCGGCCACGTTCACCCGGTGGGTCACCGGCACCCCCAGCGAGCGCGCCGTTCCGTTCGGGGCGTTCAGCCATCTGGTCGCCATCTCCGACATCGGAAAGCCCGCAGCACTGTTGCGGGCGGCCCGGGCATCGCTGGCCGGTGACGATCGGCAGGGGGATCTGCTGCTCGTCGTCGATGATGCCCACGAGCTGGACGTCCTGTCCGCGACGCTGGTGTACCAGCTGGCGCTGGCCGGCGCCGCCCGGATGATCGTGACCGCGCGCGTTGATGCCGCACCAGAGGCCATCGCGGCGCTGTGGACCGACGGCCTGCTGGATCGGATCGACATCGAGGCGCCCGGCGGGGCCAGCACGCCCGCCGCAGTCGACGCCTTCATCGCCGAGTTACCCACCGCGGCCCGGGCCGTGCTGGACTATCTGGCCGTCGAGGAGCCTCTGTCGCTCGCCGACCTGACCGTCCTCGCCGGTGACGGCGCGGTCAGCGAGGCGCAGGACTTCGGCGCGGCGGAAACCCGGGTCCGCGGCGAGAGCGGCGACGACCCGGTGGTGTACACCGCGCACCCGCTGTTCGCCGACCGAGCGCGTGCCGCGCTTGGGGCCGACGATGCGCGACGACGACGCACCGAGGTCGTCGAGCTGCTGTCGCGGCACCCGTCGGACCGCCTCGTCGACCGGCTGCGGCTGGCGTCCCTGGCGCTGGACAGCGACGCCCCCCAGCGCGTCGCCGAGGTCGTCGCCGCCGCGCAGCAGGCGTTGCGGCTGGGCGACCTCGCGCTCGGCGAGCGACTGGCCCGCTCGGCGCTGGACCGGTCCGGCGGGCTGGCGGCGCGGCTGGCGCTGGCGCACGCCCTGGCGTGGCAGGGCCGCGGCCGGGAGGCCGACGCGGTGCTGGCCGGTGTCGACCCCACCGCGCTGGCGGAGCCGGCGCTCATGGACTGGACGCTGCTGCGGGCGGCCAACCAGTTCTGGATGCTCAGCGAGCCGGAGCGAGCCACCGCGTTTTTGCGGACCATCCGCAACCGAGTCACGGATCCGGGCCCGCGCACCACCCTCGACGCGCTGAGCGCCACCTTCGCGATGAACGCGGGCAACGTCGGGCACGCCGTCAAAATCGCCCGCGAGGTGCTGGCCTCACCGTCGGCCGACGACCAGGCCGTGGCCTGGGCGGCCAGCGCGGCCGCGCTGTGCGCGGCGCGGCAGGGCCACTTCGACGACGTCGAGCCGCTGGCGCAGCGCGCCTTGGCGGCCGAGCATCCCGGGCTGCTGCGCTTCACGATCGGGCTGGGTCAAACCACCGCACTGTTGATGGCGGGGCGGCTCGACGAGGCACGGCAGCTCGCCCAGCAGTTCACCGACTTCGCCGAACTGCAGCAGCCCGGCCGCGCGATCGGCGAGGTCCTGCTGGCGCACGTGCTGATCGCCGACGGCGAATTCGCGCGGGCGGCGGCGCTGCTGGGCCCGGCGGCCGCCACCCTGCAACGGACCGGCTACTCGTGGGGGCCGCTGTCCCTGATGCTGCTGGCCACCGCGTTGGGTCAGCAAGGCGACACCGCCGCGACGGCAAAAGCCTTGAGCAACGCCGAATCCCGGCACGGAACCAAGTCGGCGCTGTTCGCCCCGGAGCTCGGTGTGGCGCGGGCGTGGCGGTTGGCCGTCATGCGCGACCCGCACGGCGCGGTGGACGCCGCCCGCGAGGCCGCGCGCATGGCCGAACGCGGCGGGCAGTCGGCCGTGGCGCTGCGTGCCTGGCATGACGCCGTCCGCCTCGGTGACATCCGCGCGGTGGATCCGCTGTCGCGGCTCTGCGGCGAGATCGACTGCGCGGTGGGCCGGATCGCGCTCGCGCATGCGCGCGCGTTGGCGGCCGGCGACGTGGCGGCGCTCCTCGCGGTGTCCGACGAGCTGGCGGCGGTCGGGATGCGCGCGGCGGCCGCCGATGCCGCCGCGCAGGCGGAGCGGTCGGGTCGCCGATAGCACAAACGGGCGCGCCGCATTGTGCGCGAACCGTGACGCCGCCGTGTTACCACGGTGACTATTACGCCTCACTGTTTCCAGAGTGATTTCGCTTGCTGCAGTTCACCCGGGGGGTTGGAGGCACGATGCGTATCCGCCCTTCCCGTGCGGTCAGCCTGGTCGCGGCGGGCCTGCTGATCGCCGCGCTGACGACTGACGCAGCGTCGGTCGTCGCCCCGCCGCCCGCCCACGCCGCGCCCACCGGGCCGACGCTGCCGCTGGGCCACATCGGCCGTTGGATGACCGACGCCGACGGTCGCGTCGTCGTCCTGCACGGGCTCAACCAGGTGTACAAGGTGCCGCCGTACGAGCCGTCGGCCGACGGGTTCGGCGACGACGACGCGGCTTTCCTGCAAGCCAACGGCTTTAACGCGATGCGGGTGGGCGTCATCTGGGCGGCCGTGGAGCCGCAGCCCCTCACCTACGACGACAACTACCTCGCCTCGATCGCGCAGACCGTGGCGACGTTGGCGTCGCACGGCATCGTCAGCCTGCTCGACTTCCATCAGGACCTCTACAACGAGGCGTTCCAGGGCGAGGGCGCACCGGCATGGGCGGTGCAAACCGGGGGCCTGCCCAACCCGCAACTGGGCTTCCCCGGCAACTACTTCCTCAACCCCGCCGAGGAGTTCGCGTGGAACGCCTTCTGGCGGGACGCCCCGGCACCGGACGGGATCGGGCTGCAGGACCACTACACGCGCGCCTGGGCACACGTAGCGGGCTTCTTCCGCGGCAATCCGGGAGTGTTCGGCTACGAGGTGCTCAACGAGCCGTGGCCCGGCTTCATCTGGGAGGGATGCTTCGACCCGGTCCTGGGCTGCCCGCTGCAGGACCATAAGCTGACGGTGTTCTATAGGAAGGTCGTGCCGGCGATTCGCGCCGCCGATCCGACCACGCTGGTGTTCTTCGAGCCGAACACGTTGTCCGACGAGGGCATCCACACCGACGTCGGCAGGGTGGTCGACCCGAGTACCGGGTTCTCCTTCCACGACTACTGCGCCATCGAATCGGTGCTGCACAAAAACATCACCTGCCGCTTCGAGGACGGCCTCACGATCACCAACGCGAGCCTCTACTCGGACTTCAATCACATTCCGCCGCTGTTGACGGAGTTCGGCGCCACCAACGACCTGAAAAACCTCGCCGAAGTCATGCGCCACACCGACCGGCACCGGATGGGCTGGCTGGAGTGGGCCTACACCGGCAACGACAAGACGAGCTCGTCACCGACCGACCAGGCGCTGGTTTTCGATCCCAGCCAGCCGCCGACCGGCGCCAACGTCAACACAGCCAAGCTCGCGGTGCTCGCCGCGCCGTACCCGCAGGTGGTCGCGGGCACGCCGGAGTTCTGGTCGTTCAATTCGGGCACGTTCCGGCTTCGCTACTCGACCGAACGCGCCGACCGCGCGGCCCGCTTCGCCCCCGGCGCCCAGACGTTCGTCTCGGTGCCCCCCATCGAGTATCCGAACGGCTACCAGGTGAGCGTCACGGGCGGACAGGTGGTTTCGGCGCCCAGCGCCCCCGTGCTGACCGTCGTGGCAAACCCGGGCGTCGACACCGTCGACGTGGTCGTGAGCCGGTAATCCGGCGAATTTGGGTCCTCCCCCACAGGGGTACCCCCACCCGCTTGCGGGGGACACGCTAGAGCAGCCGTCGGCCTCGAGCGCCGCACTGGCGTGACGCTCGAGCCAGGCTGGCGGCCGTTTTGTTAGATCGCTCAAATGCTAAAGACACGGACAAGGACTTCCAGTCCTGTGAAGTCATCGCCATTCCGCGTGTAAAGGTCCAAGCGATTGGCATGCGCGGTGGCTGCGATGAGCAGGTCGGCGAATCGGCTCCTCGTCCTCCGTCCTTCGCGGATCACGGCCGCTACGACAAGCCCGTAGCTACGCGCGGCGGCTGCGTCGAACGGGATCGGTTCGAGGATCGATTCGACTTCCTGCAACCGAGCCTGGCGCTTCGCCGCCTCCAACGCATGCCCGGCCCGATGCGGACCAGCCGCCAATTCTGCCGCGGTGATCGCGGAAATCGCCATCTCGTCGGGCAGCGCGGTGACGACGGCCGGGTCATGCCAGTCGACGACGACGGAGGTGTCGAGGAGACCGGACGACACTCAGATGCCCTGGTCGATCAACCGGTCGAGGTCAGCGCGGAACTGACGATGGTCAATGCGCACCGCGGCCATCGCCAGCGCCGCGACTTCATCGCGCGAGATGAAAGAGCGACGACCGGCTCGGATCGGGCGCAACTCAGCCACCGGCTCACCGTTTCGTGTGACGACGAAAGTCTCCCCGGTCGCTACAGCTTCGATCACCTTGGCATTCTCATTGCGCAGCTCGCGCTGGGCGATAGTCCGAACCATTCACCGATTGTAGCAAGTAGTGCTACGGGCCGCTACGCACTAACATAGCGTCGCAGCATCTGAACCGCGGCGGTGATGTTGGCGACCGGCACGCTCTCGTCGCGCCGGTGCGCCAGGTTGGGGTCACCCGGCCCGAAATTGACCGCCGGTGTGCCCAGCGCGGCGAACCGCGCGACGTCCGTCCAGCCGTATTTCGCCCGGACCCGCCCGCCGGCGGCCTCGACCAGCGCCTTGGCGGCGGGCTGGGACAGGCCGGGCAGCGCACCCGCGGCGGCGTCGGTCTGCTCGATCCGCACGTCGAGCCCGCCGAACACGTCTTGCACGTGTTGCAGCGCCGCGGCCACCGACCGGTCGGGGGCAAAACGGAAGTTGACCGTCACCGAGGCCGCGTCGGGAATAACGTTGCCGGCCACACCGCCGGCAATGCGCACCGCGGACAAACCTTCGCGATAAACGCACCCATCGATGTCGACATCGCGCGCCTCATACCCGGCGAGCCGGTCCAGCACCGCCCCCAGCTTGTGAATTGCGTTGTCGCCCAACCAGGAACGTGCCGAATGGGCGCGCGTTCCGCTGGCGCTGATCACCACGCGCAACGTGCCCTGGCAACCGGCCTCGATGTAGCCGCCGGTGGGCTCGCCCAGGATAGCCACGTCGGCGGACAGCCAATCCGGCAGCTCGCGCTCGATGCGGCCCAAACCGTTTGACGCCATGTCGATTTCCTCGCAGTCGTAGAACACCAGCGTCAGGTCGTGCACCGGTTCGGCGACGGTGGCGGCCAGGTGCAGAAAGACGGCGTCACCGGATTTCATGTCGGCGGTGCCGCAGCCGTACAGGTCGCCATTCTCGCGGCGACTGGGCAGGTTTCCCGCCACCGGCACGGTGTCGAGGTGTCCGGCCAGCAAGACCCGCGACGGCCGCTGCCGCCGGGTGCGAGCCAGCACGGCGTTGCCGTTGCGAATGACCTCGAAGCCCGACGTCTGGGTGCGCAGGGCGGCCTCCACCTCGTCGGCGAGGCGCGCTTCGTCCCTCGATTCGCTGGGGATGTCGACCAGCGCCGCGGTCAACTCGATCGGATCCCCGCGCAAGTCCAGCACGCCCCCAAGGGTAGTGGGTCGCTCCTGACCGGCGAGCAGGCACGGAATCGCACTCGCTGCGGGCTTGGGATTCGATTCCGCGTCTGTTCGCAGGGCGGGGGGACCCCCAGCCGCTGGGGCAAGTAACCTGTCGGCCGTGACTGGAGCTGCGGCCATCGGGCTGGCGACGCTGGCTTCCGACGGGTCCGTCCTCGACACCTGGTTTCCCGCACCGGAGCTGACGGAGTCGGGCGCCACCGCCACGTCGCGCCTCGCTATCTCCGACGTTCCTCCGGAACTGGCCGCGCTGGTCGGCCGCGACGACGAACGCGGCACCGAGACCATCGCCGTGCGCACGGTCATCGGCTCGCTCGACGAAGTCGCCGCCGACGCCTACGACGCCTACCTGCGGCTGCACCTGCTGTCGCACCGGTTGGTGGCGCCGCATGGGCTGAACGCCGGCGGCTTATTCGGTGTATTGACCAACGTCGTCTGGACTAATCGCGGACCCTGCGCGATCGAGGGTTTCGAGGCGGTCCGGGCGCGGCTGCGCCGCCACGGGCCGGTGACCGTCTACGGCGTCGACAAGTTCCCGCGGATGGTCGACTACGTCCTGCCGACCGGGGTGCGCATCGCCGACGCCGATCGGGTGCGGCTGGGTGCCCACCTGGCGCCGGGCACGACCGTGATGCACGAGGGCTTCGTCAACTACAACGCCGGCACCCTGGGCGCGTCGATGGTCGAAGGGCGCATCTCGGCCGGCGTGGTGGTGGGCGACGGGTCGGACATCGGTGGCGGGGCCTCGATCATGGGCACGCTGTCCGGCGGTGGTACGCAAGTCATTTCGATAGGCAAGCGGTGTCTGCTGGGCGCCAACGCGGGCCTGGGCATCTCATTGGGCGACGACTGCGTCGTCGAAGCGGGGCTGTATGTCACCGCGGGCACCAAGGTCACCACGCCCGACGGCAGGGCGGTCAAGGCGCGCGAGCTCTCCGGCGCCAACAACCTGCTGTTCCGGCGCAATTCGGTCAGCGGGGCGGTCGAGGTGGTGTCCCGCGACGGCCAAGGCATCGTCCTCAACGAGGACCTGCACGCCAACTGAGCTATCGGCCGCCCGCGGGCCGTTCCAGCGCGGGAGGCACGTCTTCCAAACCGGCCCCGAGCGCTGCCGTTCCGTTGGTTTCCGGCAGCAGATAGGTGCACACCAGGCTGACCAACGTAAGGGCGGCCAGCATCAGACCGATCGCCCAACTGCCGTAGGTCGCCAGCAGCGTCCCGGCGATCAGCGGCGGCACGGCGCCCCCGACGACGCCGGCCAGATTCACCGCCAGCGCCGCCCCGCTGTAGCGGTAGCGGGTGGCGAAGAGTTCGGGAATGAAGGCCCCCGTGGGGCCGGAGCCGATGGCGGCGATGGCGAACATGCCGAGGACCGCGATCGCGTAGAAGACGTGGTTGCGGGTGTCCATCAACGGGATCACCACGAATGACCACGGCAAGCACCCGGCCCACCCGATCAGCATCATGCGGCGCCGACCGAATCGATCGCACAGGCTGGCCGAGAGCGTGACGAACGCGATGCTCACCAGCCCGGCCAGCGCGCCGACGGACCAGATGAAGGTGCGCGAATAACCGAGGTGGGTGTGGGCGTACACGGTGAGATAGGTGTTGCCCATGTAGACGAAGCTAAGGGCGGCGAGGATGCTGCCGCCGGCCAGCACGATCTCGCGCCGTCGTAGGCGCAGCAGTTCCGCGAGCGGCGCCCTGGGGACCAGGTTGCGGGCCTTCTCCTCGGCGAACACCGGCGTCTCGTCGATGTTGAGCCGCACGTACAGCGCGATGCCGATCAGGGCCGCGCTGAACAGGAACGGGAGGCGCCATCCCCACTGCATGAACGCGGGGCTGTTCTCACCGATACTGAAGTTGACGCCCAGAAACGTCAGGCTGGCCATCACCCCGGCGGTGCCGCCCCCGAGCAGGGTGAATTTGCCGTACCGGCCCCGTTGGCCGGGCGGCGCGTACTCGGCGCTGAGCAGCGCCGATCCCGCCCACTCGCCGCCGACGGCGAATCCCTGCAGGAGCCGCAGCACGATCAGGATCAAGGGGGCCGCCGTGCCGATCGCGGCCGTGCTGGGCACCAGGCCGACGCTCACGGTCGACACGGCCATGATCAGCAGCGTGGCGATCAGGGTTTTCTTGCGGCCCAGCCGGTCCCCGAAGTATCCGAACACGGCGGCGCCCAGCGGCCGGGACAAGAACGCCGTCGCAAACGTCGCCATCGAGGCGACCGTGGCCACCGTCGGGCTGAGGCGGGGGAAGAACACCGTCGGGAACACCAGCGCCGCCGCGGTGCCGTAGATGAGGAAGTCGTAGAACTCGATCGCCGACCCGACCAGACACGCGGCCGCGACTCGCCTCAACGGCGTGGACCCGGGTCCGGCCACAACCGTCGCGGCGGCGCCACCCGGGCGATTGGGCTCACTCATCGAGGCCGCCCAGTGCTCGGCTGCGTCCATTCACTTTTACGACGGTAGGTGACGGTTGGCGGTCTCGCTCGACAGAAAAGCTGGCAAAATCCTGCGTGTCGCCCAAGGGGCTTCACCAGAGGTTGGGTGCGCGGTAGAAGTTGGCGGGGTCGAACTCGGCTTTACCTCTGGCAACCTCTCCGACGGCCTCGAGCGCCTGGTACAGCTGATCCAGGCCGGCGCCGCCCACGCGCTCGCGGATGGCCCGGTCCAGCGCGGCCGCGGCGCCCAGCCGCGCGGTCACGTGCTCGATCGCCTTCGGGGTGAGTTCGACCACCTTCTCCCGCTGGTCGGTGCTCGACGCGACGGCCCGTACGTAGCCCCGCTGGCTCAGTTCGGCGACGATCTTGCTGGCGGCCTGGCGACTGACGTCGAACTGTCGCCCCATCTCCGAAATCGTGATCGGCCCCGGTTGGGCGTAGAGGGCGAACACGTAGTTCATGGCGGCGCGTCGTTCCGGGTAGCCCGCGGCCTCCATGTCGGTATCGATCCGGTGGACATAACTCCACCAGGCGATCCGCAGCGCCTGGCCCAGATCGGTCTGCGGCGACCTAGAGGCAGAACTGACAACCATGGTTGACAGTCTAGGCGAACCAGCCTACCCATCTTCAATTGTCAACCATATATGATAATTCGACCGGAAGGGAGTTCGAAATGTCCCTCAAAATTTCCCAGCTACGTACGTTGTCGGCCGGTGCCCTCGGCGCCGTTGGGCTATCGCTCGCGGCGACCCTGCTGGGGCCCGCGGTGGCTTCCGCGGCCCAGGGCCAGCCGGTGGCGCCCCCGATGCAGCCCGTCACGTCGCCGACGCATCCGGTGCCGCTTCCGACGCACCCGATCTACCACTACGCCGACGACGTCACCCACCCGGTCTGGTCGGTGACGCACCCCTTCTGGGCGCTCATGCCGTAGCCGGCCCGGCGTTCAGCCCTCGGATAGCAACTGCTTCTTGAGGACCTTGCCCATGGCGTTGCGTGGGAGCGCGTCCACGAGGCGCACCTCACGCGGCCGCTTGTGTACCGAAAGTTCTTGCGCGACATAGTTGATCAACTCGTCGGCGTTGAGGCCGGACGAGCCGACGACGAATGCGACGATGCGCTGGCCCAGGTCCTCGTCGGGCAGCCCGACGACGGCCGCCTCCTGCACGCCGGGGTACCCGAGCAGCGACGTTTCGATTTCGCCCGCGCCGATGCGGTATCCGCCGGACTTGATCAGGTCGACGGACTCGCGGCCCACGATGCGGTGCATGCCGCCGCCGTCGATGACCGCGACGTCGCCGGTGCGGTACCAGCCGTCGGCGTCGAAGGCTTCCGCGGTGGCCTCGGGCCGATTGAGGTAGCCGTCGAACATCATCGGACCCCGAACCTGAAGCCTCCCAACGGTTTCGCCGTCATACGGCACCGGGTTGTCGTTGTCGTCGAGCAGCCTGGTCTCCACACCGGCGACCGGCAGCCCCACCCAGCCTGCGCGGCGCTCACCGTCCGCCCGCGTGGAGATGGTGATCAGCGATTCCGAGGCGCCGTACCTTTCGATGGGCTGATGCCCGGTGAGCTCGGCCAGCCGGTCGAACACCGGCACCGGTAGCGGCGCGCTGCCGGACACCAGGAGCCGCGCCGGCCGCAGCGCCTCGGCCGCCGAACCGTCTGCCACCACCCGCGACCACACGGTGGGAACCGCGAAGAACAGCGAGCCCGAAGATTCCGCGCAGGCTTTGGCATAGCCGGCGGGAGTGGGTTTTCCGGTGTGCACGAAGCGGTTTCCGATCCGCAGCGACCCCAGCAGACCCAGCACCAGTCCGTGCACGTGAAACAGCGGCAAGCCGTGCACCAGGACGTCGTCGGCCGTCCACTGCCAGGCCTCCGCCAGCGCGTCGAGGTCGGCGGCGATCGCCCGGCGGCTCAGCTGCACGCCCTTGGGCAGCCCGGTGGTGCCCGACGTGTAGATGATCATCGCCGTGGCATCGGGCGACGGCTCGGGATAACGGTGCCACGAGCGGGCGTGCAGTCGCACCGGAATGTGCGCCAGCCCTTCGAGATCTTCCGGTTCCGGACCCAGCCAGGCCCGCACCCCCGAGTCGGTGAGCATGTGCCGGCGTTCGGCCACGCCGACGTCGGCGGGCACGGGGACGAAGGGAACGCCCGCGATCAGGCAGCCGGTGATCGCCAGCACGGTCGACGCGGACGGCGTGGCCAGGACCGCAACGCGATCCGCGCCGGCCGCCCGCTCGGCGACCGATGTTGCGGCGCCGACCAAGTCGCTGCGACTCAGCGCGACGCCGTCGATGCTGACTGCGTCCGCGGTGTCGGTGGTGGTGACGGCCGAGGGGTTCAGCGATGCCAGCAACACGAGAGCAGGTTACCCGGCGGCCGCGAGATAACCGGCGGTCAGGCCTGCTCGTCCCAGATCTTCACCAAGGTGGACAGGATCTCCTCACCGCGGCCGAGCCCGGCCAGATGACTTTCTTCCGGCAGGTGGAACAGCTCCGCGTCGGGCAGCCGGGAGACGACGTGCTCCCCGTGCGAGAACGGGATGATGTGGTCGTGGTCGCCGTGCCACCAGCGGACCGGGACCGTCACCTCGTCGAGCCGGAATCCCCAGTCGCGGGCGAACAGGATGATGTCGTTGAACGGCGCCGCAAGCTGCTTGCGGCTGCCGTTGAGCAGATCGTCGAGAAACATCGCCTTGAACTCCGGGCGGGTCAGCAGATGCCGGTCGGCCTCGGGTGAGGCCAGGGCGTACAGGTCGAGCGCGGTGGATGCGACCGGCCGGATCGACTGGATCAGCATGCTCGCGCCGACCCGCAGCGGGCTCCCCCCGAATTTCAGCAGCGGCGCGACCCGCAGGCCGAGGGTCATCGCACCGCCGCTGATCGCGTCCGGTCCCTGGGTCGGCGCCACCCCGCCGAGCACGCCGGCGTCCACCACCCGGTCGGGCAAGCCCGCCGCGCACGCGAGCGCGTACGGACCGCCGCCAGACAGGCCGACCACGGACATCTTGTCGATTCCGAGCGTGTCCGCGATGGCCCGCAGGTCGTCGGCGAACGCGGCGATGTTCTTGTACCGATGTGGGGTCGACGAGCCGATGCCGGGCCGGTCGATGCCGATGAGACGGATGTTGTTTTGTTCGGCGTAGACCCGGGCCTCGGTCGGGATCTGCCGTCGCGCGCCGGGGGTGCCGTGCAGCCAGAAGACGGCGCGGCCCCATGGGGCACCGAACTCGGCGAAGCCGATCTGGCGGTCCTCCCCGACCGCGACATTTCCTTCGAGTTTGGGGCGGGCAATCGCGAGGACCATGCCTGCAGCTTTGCATGCGACGAGTCGTTTACCAAAGGCGCACGGGACCGCCCGGCATGGGCGGCAGGTCGTCACGGCTCGCGGCTGAACCGCTATCGCGTGCGCTATCGCTATTTGAATCGCACCGTAGCGTCACCCTCACAGGTCAACTTGGCTGCTGCACAAAAGACTTGAGCGCTGAGGCCACCAACTCCGGGTCGTCGCACATCGGAAAGTGGTTGCCGCGGCGCACCTTCACTTGGCGTGCGTTGGGAAACAACGCCTTCCACCGCGGCTGAAACCGCAGCGGGTCGTTGAACTGCCCGAAAATGGTCAGCAGCGGCCGGTCGGCCAGGGTTCCGCGCAACGCGGCGCCGACTTCGGTGTAGAGCGCCTGCGCGCCGCGCGCGTCCCGGAAGTAGGCGTGCCAGGCCCGACGCGCCGGCGCGTCGATACCCGCCCGAAAGACCTCGCGGTCGGCGCGGCCCCAATGCCGGCCGACCCCGAAGTTCGTCGAGGTTATGCGCGCCAGGATGTTGGTGGCCACGTCCACTTCGCGCACCGGGGCGCTGCCCATCAGGGCGAGCATGCCCCGAAACGCCGGGCCCGTGGGCGTCCAGGCGAAGCAGTTGACCGCGGCAAGTGCTGCGATGCGGTCGGCGCGGCGGGCAGCGGCCAGGAATCCGGCCGGCCCGCCCAGGTCGTGGGCTACGAGGTTGATGTCACGCAGCTCCAGCGAATCGATGACCGCGGTCACCGCCTCGCCCGCCTGGGCAAGCGTCGGGGAAGGCGGCCGGTCGCTGAGCCCGCTACCGGGTGCGTCGATAGTCACGCATCGAAATTCGTTCTGCAGGCGCAGCAGTACGTCACGCCAGACGAAGCTCCAGCTGCCGACGTGCACGAACAGCAAAGTCGGCCCGCGGCCGGTGTCGGTGACGGCGATGCGGCCCCGGGAGTGACTCAGGGTGTACGTCTCCCACGGCCACGCAGAAGACGGCAGCCAGTTCGGACGGTCGAGTGTGGCAAGCGTTTTCATGGTGACTCCTCATTGATCGGTTATGCGCAGGAACAGGTACTGCCTGATGCCGAATAGAGCGAAGGCGAACCGGTTGATCGTGTTGAAGGACTGCTTCACAACGGGTTTCGCTTCGACGGCACCCACAAACCGTGGTTGCGCCGCGTGATAACGATTGCCGCCGAGCTGCACGACGCACCGCCCGGCGGCCCGGACATTGCGAGCCCAGTCGGAAACGTTGCCGAACGACAACGGAATCACGATGATGTCGCCGGTGACATGGGCTCCCGTGGGGGTCATGTAAAGCTTGCCGGACCTGCGGCCGACATGATGAACCCGGGCGATCAGCGGTACGAAACGGCGTCCGGCGAGTACCCCGACGAGCGGGTTGAGCAATCTGGACGATGGCCCGAGGACCAGCCTGACGATCAGGGACGGTCCCACCGGAGTGAACGAATGTGGTTGTGCTGCAGTACTCATGAATTCAAGGACGACCCGCTCGCCCGGAATGTGACACCTACCGAGCGCCGCCGAGTTCGGCGCGCAACGGCTCCAGCGTTGAAGGCCGCACCAGAACATGGATTTTCGTGATCCTGTCGTCCCGGATCGACAGGGCCAGCAGACCGACGAGCTGGCGGCTGACGAATGCCAGCACCGCGGGCTGTCCGCACACCGGCTGCGCCACCAGAACAGTGTCGGGGCGGCTCCAGTGGCGCAGTATGTTGCGGCCGACGCGGTCGGCGCCGAGGACGACAACGCCGCTGCGGGCATCGATTTCACCGGAGACATCGCGATCCAGCACGCCGAGCAGCGCGTCGAGGTCTCCAGTGGAGCACGCTTCGATGAATGCTCGGGTGACAAGCTGGTGCTCGGCCGGTTCCACCCCGCCCGAGCCCATGCGGGATTCACCGATCTTGCGCCGGGCCCGATGCGCGAGCTGCCGGCAGTTGGGCGCGCGGCTGCCGACCGTCGCGGCGATGGCATCGTAGGGCACCTGGAATATGTCGTGCAGAACGAACACCACCCGCTCGGCAGGGGTGAGGCGTTCGAGCACGATGAGCAGTGCCAGCCGGACCTCGTCGTCGAGGGTCACCCGGTCGGCGGGATCGACGGACGACGACGGGCGGTCGCGATAGCCGTGTTCGGACATGTCCTGCGGGCGTTCCCGACGCGACGACGCCGACTTCATGTGATCCAGGCACAGCCGGCTGGTCACCACGATCAGCCAGCCGCGCTCGTCGTAAATGTCGCCGACCGGGACCTGCAGCAGCCGAAAGAAGGCCTCCTGCACCACGTCTTCGGCCGCTCCGACGTCGCCCAGCATCCGGAACGCGAGGTCCACGAGATAGGCGCGATTGGCCCGCCAGGCATCGCTCACCTGGTCGTGCTGAGCATCCATGAAGTTAAGGACGCGATGGCCGGGCGGAATGTGACACGCGTGGCCGTCACATTTCGCGCCGCCGCGGCGTCCTTCCATTCACTTGTGCAAATCCGTACCGACAAAAGGGAGTGAGAAGAATGAGCCGGATACCCACCCACACCGTCGCCGACGCACCGCAGGCCTGCCGCAGCCTGCTCGCCAACGTCATCCAGTTCTCCCCGACGGGGCGCCCGCTGAACCTGCACGGTCAAATGGCACACTCCCCGGCGGTGCTCGTCGCCTACACGTCGCTGCGAGCGGCGGCCGCCCAGCACGGCACCGTCGGCCCGCGACTGTCTTCCGCGCTCATGCTCGCCGCGGCCAGCGCCGTCGGCAACGACTACGTCATCGCGATCACCAGCCGGCTCGCCCAGCTCGCCGGGTGGACCGACGAGCAGTATGCGGCACTACGCACCGGGACTGCGACGGGCGACGCCAAGGTCGATGCGATCGCCGGACTGGTCAGGGAGGCGACCGCCAACTCCGGAAAAGTGAGCGACGCCGCGTGGAGCAACGCAGTCGACGCCGGGTGGAACGACGAACAACTCACTGAGGCCTTCGCATATCTGGGCCTGACCGTCTTCACCGCGTACTTCCTCAACTACGCGCAAACCGAGCTCGACGTTCGGGTTGCCGCGCTATGACCGGGGGCGGCGTTCAGCAGGCGCTCAGGCGGGAACCCCGATGGCCTTCACCTCCATGTACTGGTGCAGGCCGCTGACTCCGCCGCTCTCGCGGCCGAACCCGCTCAACTTGAACCCACCGAACGGCGCGTCACCGGGCCCGACGCCGTTGACCGCGACCTGGCCGGTGCGGATGCGGCGGGCAACGCCGACGGCCTGATCCACGTCGGCGCCCCAGACGGCGCCGGAAAGTCCGTAGGGCGAGTTGTTCGCGATCGCGACCGCGTCGTCGACGCCGGAGTAGCGCAGCACCGACAGCACGGGCCCGAACACCTCCTCCTGGGCGATCGTCGAATCCGGGTGGACGTCGGTGAGAATCGTTGGATCGAAGTAGAAGCCGACATCCAAGCCGGCCGGGCGACCGCCACCGGTCGCGAGCTTCGCTCCGTCGTTGACGGCCCCGTCGACGTGGGCCTGAACGCGCTGTAACTGAGCCGCACTGATCAGCGGGCCCATCTGCGACTCGGGATCCTTGGGGTCACCGACCTTCACGTCGCGGGCAAGCGCGACGAGCCGGTCGACGACGTCGTCGTGTAGCGACTCTGGAAGTAGGAGCCGGCTGTGCAGGATGCAGGCCTGCCCGGCGTGCAGTGAGCAACAGTCGAATAGCATCTGCCGCAGCATTTCGTCGGTCACCTCGGCGTCATCGAGGACGATGCTCGCCGACTTTCCGCCGCACTCCAGCAACAGCCGCTTCATGGCGTCGCCCGCGGTTCGCATGACCTCACAACCGACGGCCGAGCTGCCGGTGAAACTAATCATGTCGATGCGCGGATCGGTGGTGAGCAGCTTGGCGGCCTCGAGACCCGACGGCGTGACGACATTGACCACACCCGGCGGAATATCGGTGTGCTCGTCGATGATGCGGGCGAGCGCAAGCCCGGCGAGCGGCGTCAGCGGCGAGGGCTTGAGCACGACGGTATTGCCGGCGGCCAGGGCGTTGTTCACCTTCATGACGTTGAGGCAGTGCGGGAAGTTCCATGGCGTAAGAATCGATACGACGCCGAGCGGCTCGCGTCGCAGCAACGTGGTTCCCGCGCCGATTCCGGTGACCGGCTCGTCGATCAACTTCGTGGCGAGCCGGGCCGCATGCATGGACATGTATCCGGCGCCGTCGATTTGCATCATCCGCTCATTCGAAACGCAGCCCCACTCCGCCTGCGACAACGCGAAGAACTCATCGGCGTGCTTGAGGAGTGCGTCGCCGAGCTGATTGAGGCAGCCGGCCCGGTCCTCGGGGCCCATGTTCGCCCACGGCCCGCTGTCGAAAGCCCGACGCGCCGCGGCGATCGCCTCGCCGACCTGCGCGACGCTCGCATCGGGCGCGGTGGCGATGGATTTCTCGGTGGCCGGGTCGATGTCCTCGTAACGACCGCCCTCCGGTTCGACCCATCTGCCGTCGATGTAGAGCTGGTAAGTGTCGACAAGTGGTCCCGGAGGTTGTAGCTCGGCCATGCGCTTTCCTCACCCGAACGTCGGTCATCTACCCACTTGGTGTACACCCCCGCACCCCTTGCGTCAATCACCGATCCGGCGAATTCCGCGCTATTGCACGGCGTTGCATGTGTATTGACAGGGACAGCCGGCGCGGGGTAGACACAACGGGCGGACACATACGAGCGATGTGTCGGATCGCCTGTTCAGGGAGGCTTGCCGTGCAGACTACTTTCCCACTGCACTCCCCCGACTTCTACGCGGGCGATCCGTACCCGGCGTACCGGGAGTTGCGTGCCACGTCGCCGGTGTGCTGGAACGACGTCACCAACTTCTGGGCGTTGCTCAAGTACGAGGACATCCGCTTCGTATCGAGCAGCCCGGGCTTGTTCTCCTCGACCAAAGGCGTCACCATCCCCGACCCTGCGGTGGCGAACCCGGTGCAGGAGGACAGCCTCATCTTCACTGACCCGCCGCGGCACCGGCAGCTACGCAAGCTGATCAACTCGAGATTCACTCGGCGGCAGGTGTCGATACTCGAGCCGAAAATCCGCGAGCTCGTGCGGGGGATCGTTGACCACGTCGAACCCGATTCGACTCACGAGTTCGCCGAAGAGATCGCCGCTCCACTGCCCACCCGCATCATCGCCGAGCTGCTCGGCGCCCCGCCCGATGACTGGGAGCAATTCCGGGCATGGTCGGACGCGACCACCGGGACCGCCGACCCCGAGATCGAACTCGACACCTTCGTCGCCATCGGCCAGCTCTATGAGTACTTCCAAAAGCTGATAGCCGACCGCCGCGCCGCGGCGCGTGACGACATGCTCTCGATTCTGGTCAACGCCGAGATCGACGGAGAGCGGCTCAGCGACGAAGACTTGCTCAATTTCGCGTTCTTGTTGCTGGTCGCCGGCAACGAAACCACGCGCAATCTGATCGCGCTGGGCACCCTGGCACTGATCACCCACCCCGACCAGTGTCGGTTGCTGGTCGAGGACCCCACGCTGATTCCCGGCGCTGTCGAAGAGATGTTGCGGTGGAACAGCCCGGTGGTGCACATGGCGCGCACCGCGACGACCGACGTCGAGATTCGCGGTCAGCTGATCCGCAAGGGCGAGGTGGTGGTGATGCTTTACGCGTCGGCGAACCGGGATGAGGACATATTCGGTTTCGACGCAGAGGAATTCAAGGTGACGCGCCACCCGAACCCCCACATCGCGTTCGGGTGCGGTGAGCACTCCTGCCTGGGCGCGCAACTGGCGCGCCTCGAGGCGTGCGTCCTGTTCGACGAGCTGCTGCACCGCTTTCCCAGGCTGGAGCTGGCCGGCGAGGTGGACCGGATGCGGGCGACCATGATCCCCGGCGTGAAGCGGATGCCGGTACGGCTGGGGACTGACCCCGGAATAGCCCCGGACATATCAGGAGGATCGAATTAGTGACCGACTCAAAGACCGAGATCCGGGACAAGCTGCGGGCGCTCGTCGGCCAGCCCACCGGCGGCACCGGAAAGCCTTCGGTGGCACCGGATCCCGTCAATCAACCGATGATTCGGCACTGGGCTCATGCGCTCGCCGACATGAACCCGGTCTACCTGGATCCGGAGTTCGCGGCGTCATCCCGGTTCGGCGGCATCGTGGCGCCGCCGGTCATGCTGCAAACCTGGACGATGCCGTCCCCGAAGCTGGAGGGGATCGGAGACCGCGGTGGCTCCCCAATCGAGACCACCACCAACCCAACGGCATTCCTCGACGAGGCCGGATACACCAGCACTGTGGCAGTCAACTCGGAGTTCGAGATCGAACGCTATCCCCGGCTCGGCGACGTCATCAGTGCGACGGCGGTGTACGAGGACGTCTCCGACGAGAAGAAAACGGCGCTGGGTACCGGCTACTTCCTGACCTGGGTGACGACCTACACCGACCAGAACGGTGAGGTGCTGGGACGACAACGATTCCGCGTCCTGCGATTCAGGCCGGAACGCTGATGGCGTCCCGGCTGGCACCGGCGATCAGCCCGGACACCGAATTCTTCTGGAACGGCCTGCGCGAGCACAAACTCCTAATTCAGCTCTGCACCGGGTGCGGGGCGATGCGCCACCCGCCCCGGCCGATGTGTCCCAAATGCCGCTCCCTGGTCTGGGAAACGATCGAGTCGTCGGGCCGCGGCACCGTCTACACCTACGTGATGCCGCACGAACCCCGGTTCCCCTTCTTCGACTATCCCTACATCGTCGCGCTGGTGGAGCTCGACGAAGGGGTAAGGCTGGTTTCGAACCTGTGCGGCATCGACCCGGCTGCCGTCACGGTCGGGATGCCGGTCGAGGTGTACTACCAGACCTTCGATAACGACCTGGTGCTACATCAGTTCCGGCCGGCGGAAGGAAGCAGATGACGACCACGAAAAGCCGCGCCACCGCCCCCAAAAAGACCCTGCAGTGGGCCGACATCGAAGTCGGCGACGAGGTGAGCACGCTCGAAATCCCAATCACCGCAACGATGATCGTCGCCGGCGCGATCGCGTCGCGCGACTTCATGCCGGTACACCACGACCGCGACTACGCCAACAAGCAGGGTTCACCCAACCTGTTCATGAACATCCTGACCACCAACGGGTATTGCGTGCGCTTTCTCACCGACTGGGCCGGACCCGAAGCGATGGTCAAGAAGCTTTCGATTCGCCTTGGTGTGCCGTGCTTTCCCGACGATCCGCTGCGCTTCACGGGCAGCGTGACGGGCAAGACGGCGGGGTCCGGCGGCGAAAACTTCGTCGAAGTAACGTTCAAGGGCTCCAACAGCCTTGGCGATCACGTTTCCGGTACCGCGATCCTCAGCCTGCTCGACGGGGCCGGCGCATGAGACGCTCGCTGCCCGGCAGTTGTGCCATCGCGGGCATCGGCCAGACGGAATTCTCCAAGGAATCCGGGCGCAGCGAGCTGCAATTGGCGTGCGAGGCAGTCAGTTCCGCGCTCGACGACGCTGGCCTGGCGCCCGGCGACGTCGACGGCATGGTCACCTTCACCATGGACGCCAGCGATGAGATCGACGTGGCGCGCAGCGTGGGCATAGGAGATCTGTCGTTCTTTTCTCGCGTGCCGCACGGCGGTGGCGCGGCGGCCGGCACCGTGGTGCACGCGGCAATGGCCATCGCGACCGGCGTCGCTGACGTGGTGGTGTGCTACCGCGCATTCAACGAGCGGTCCGGCATGCGCTTCGGGGGCAGCGGACGCACCAGCACCGAAACCCCGCTTTTCATGGCGCATTACGCGCCATTCGGACTGCTCACCCCCGCGGCATGGGTCGCGCTGCACGCCCAGCGTTACATGTCGACGTACGGGGTGACCAACGAGGACTTCGGCCGGATTGCCGTCGTCGACCGTGCACACGCGGCACAGAATCCAGACGCCTGGTTCTACCAGCGCCCGATCACGCTCGCGGACCATCAGAGGTCGCGCTGGATCATCGAACCCGTACTGCGACTGCTGGATTGCTGTCAGGAAAGCGACGGCGCGGTCGCACTGGTGGTGACCAGCACCGAGCGCGCCCGGGACCTGCCGCAGCCGCCAGCGGTGATCGCCGCGGCCGCACAGGGCGCCGCCTACGAGGGCGAGATGATGACCAGCTACTACCGCGAGGACATCACCGGGTTGCCGGAGATGGGTGTGGTCGCCGACCAGCTGTGGCGCGATTCGGGCCTCAAGCCGCAAGACATCCAAACCGCTTTCATCTACGACCATTTCACGCCGTTCGTGTTCACGCAGCTGGAGGAACTCGGGTTCTGCGGGCGTGGCGAGGCCAAGGACTTCGCCACCATCGAGCGGCTGTCGCTCGGTGGGGAACTGCCGATCAACACCAACGGCGGGCTGCTCGGCGAGGCCTACATTCACGGGATGAACGGCATCACCGAGGGCGTGCGCCAGGTGCGCGGCACCTCCTACAACCAAGTCGACAACGTCGAGCACGTGCTGGTCACCTCGGGAACCGGCGTGCCCACCAGCGGACTGATCCTCGCGCCTGGCTAATGACGGAGGCAACCGCGACCGACACCCGCGAGCTCATCGTGGAGTCCGCGTATTTCTGCTTTCGCAGACAGGGATTGCAGAAGACAACGATCGTCGATATCGCCAAGGCGGCCAACGTATCCCGGAGCACGATCTACGAATACTTCAGCGACAAGGGCGCCATCCTGGAAGCCTGTGCCGAGCACGCGTCCGAGCAGTTCTATCGCGAGATGTCCAAGGCGATGGACCGGGGCGGATCGTTAGAGGAAAAGCTCAGCCGCGCGGCCGTATTCGTGACCCAGGCGCGGAAGGTCATCGCCTCTGGAAAGTACTTTGACGAAGATGCGATCAGCCTGCTGCTGACCAAAGACGCCGCGGTGCTGCTGCGCGAATGCGTCGACTTCTTCGCGCCCTATCTCTCCGCCGCCAGACTCACCGGCGAGGTTCGCAAAGACCTCGACATCGAGGCCGCCGGTGAATGGTTCGCGCGAATACTCTTCTCGCTGTTCAGCACGCCGTCATCAACGCTCGATATGGACGACCCCGAGGTGGCGGCGGAGTTCGTGCGCGCACACGTGGTGCGCGGATTCGCCAGCGATCGCGCGCGGCCCCGGCGCGGTCAGTGACCGTTCGGCCGTGCATGGTGGGCGTCGAGTGCGCGTCCTGGGCGGGATTTGGGCGAATTCCCCTCTCTGAGCGCACATTCGAATGCCTGAGCGCACACTCAGCGGCGCTGTTGGGGCCAGACGGTGTCGGCAACATGAACCGGCCGGCCATGGCCGGGCAGTAGATGTGCAACCGGTAGTTCTTCGAGACGCTCGCGGGTCGCGGCGGCGCTTGCCGCATCGACGATTTCTGGGGTGTGCCAAGCCTTACCGCGAACGGACAGCACGGCGTCACCGGACAGCAGCGTCCGCGTGGTCGAATTCCATAGCGCGATGCTGTCATCGGTGTGACCGTTCGCGCTGACCACGGTCCAATCCGGCGCGCCGGGCAGCGGCTGCCCGTCGGCGAGGCCACCGCCAGGCGGCGGACCCGCCCAGCGCATACCGGCCGGTGTGCCATATCCCGCCACCCGGACACCGCTCAGGAGGCCGAACGCGCCGATCCGATCAAATGGCTGGTCAATCAAGGTAGGCCAGATGCGGGCAGCCCGGGCCGGGGTCGGTGTGCGCGGTCTCGCTCCATCGAGATAACTAAGCGTGGTCGCGGGCAACCAGATCGGCGCGCGGTGGCGGGTGGCCAGGTCCGCCGCACCGGCGACGTGATCGCTGTGTCCGTGCGTTGCCACCACGGCTTGCAGGGTTCCGCCGAGCCGATCCAAGACGGCCGCCAGATCCCCGGCGACCCGCGGTAACCCGGCGTCGACCACCACCACGCCGTCACGGCTCTGCAGGACATAGCAGTTGAAGATCCAGCGTGAAAGCCGCGTGATGCCGAGATCAGGCATGTCGTCGATGACCAGGCTCATGGCCGAGACGCTACGCCTGGCGCGGCTGACGTTCTATCGCAAGGGGCGGAAGAATCCGCGGATGTCTTCGACGAGCAATTCGGGTTCCTCCATCGGAGCGAAGTGGCCGCCTCGGGGCATCAGCGTCCAGCGTGTGAGGTTCGCGTGGGCCGTTGCGACGGTTCGCGGCACATGGCTGAGTTCGCCAGGGAACACGGCAATTCCGATGGGCGCTTGTAGCGTGTGCCGGCCATCGTGGGTGGCCACCCAGGGCACCCGGAACGAATCGGCGTAGAAGCGAAACGCGCTGGCCACGCTTCCGGTCAGCCAATACAGGCAGAAACTGGTGATCAGCTCGTCGTAGGTGAACCGCTGCAACACCTGGCCATTGCAGTCGCTCCACATCGCCCGGCGGTGCAGCATCCAGGCGGCCAGTCCGATCGGCGAATCCTGCATAGCCCAACCGAGTGTTTGTGGCTCCAAGGTGTGCGTGAGGAAGTGCGTCATGTTCGATGTCGGATCGCGCTGGCGGTCGTAGTTCTCCACTTCATCCTCGGCGAAATCCTCACGGCCGTAGACCACCTCGCCCAGTAGCGCCGGATAGGTCAGGTGGCCACCGATGAGCCGATCGGGGAATTCGTGGGCAAGCTGAGCGGTGACGAAGGCGCCGGAATCGCCGCCGTGCGCGCCAAAGCGGTGGTAGCCGAGGTCTTCCATCATCGCCACCCAGATGCCCGCGGTCTGCTTCCAGCCGATCCCCGCAGGCGACGGACAGGAAAACACCGAGCCCGGTAGCGAGGGAACAACGACGTGGAAGCTGTCGTCAGGATCTCCGCCAAACTCCTCCGGTCGTGTCAGCGGTTCGATGATCTTCGCGAAGTCAAAGAAGGTCCAGGGCCAGCCATGGGTGAGGACTATCGGCATTGGCGACGGGCCGGATCCCTGCGCATGCAGCAGATGCACTGTGGCGCCGTTGATCTGGCCGCGCAGATGCTGCCACCGGTTCATTGCCGCTTCCTGCGCACGCCAGTCATAACAGTCGCGCCAATAGTCTGCGAGCCCGCGCAAGACCCGGCCCGGCACACCGTAAGTCCACTCCGGGGCGCTGGGCTCGTCAGCCCAGTCGATGCTGGTCAGTCGCTGCTGCAGCAGCGCCAGGCGGTCGGCGGGAATGTCAATCGTGAACGGTTTCAAAGCTGCCAGCGCACGTCGGGAACGACAGGGGTGACACCGGTGGGCGGCGTGAGATCGAGCAGGCCCGCCATCAGCTGAACATGTAGACCGGTCTGGAGTTGTTGGCGAGCAATGTCGGCGGGCATCCTGCCTTGCGCAACGAACATCCCGAAGAGTTTGGCCATGATCGCGGCCAACCGGTAGGCGCCGAAGACTAAGAACCAGTGCAGGTCGGCTGCCTTCGATCCGGTCAGGTTTTCCCACAGATGGATGAACTCGTCGTGGGAGCCGATGCCGTCCAGGTCGCGGGATTCCGCTGGGGTCATGATGATCCACCAGGCGAGGTCGGCCTGCGGGCCGGCCAGTGACACCAGATCCCAATCGAGCAGCCCGACGGGCGTGTAGTCCCGGTAGATGACATTGGGCAGCCGACTATCCCCCCAGGACAGCGCGGTAGCGGTCGGCCGGTTCTGGCCAAGCCACAGCTCGACCTCGTCGGCAAGCGGAACGGGGCTTTCCGGGGTGGCCCAGCGCAGCGAGCGCTCCCAGTAGTCGAGACAGTCGCCGACACCGTCGCAAGTGGCTCCGGTGCGCAGGAAGCAAAACCGCTCAGGTTCAACGCGGTGCAGCTCGGCCAGCATTCGTACCGTGCTTTCCCAGAGGTGGCGGCGCTGCGCTGGTGAGGCGTCCACGACGAACCCCTCCGAGGCCCACGAGGGGGCATCGGAGGGAATCGATCCCGTGATCTTTTCCATCACGAAAAACGGTGCCCCGACCACTGAGGGATCGGGTTCGTAGCCGAGCACGCCCGGCGTCGGCACCGTGGCCACATCGCTCATCGCGGCGTACATGCGGTAGTGCAACTCGAGGTCGTAATCGAGATATAACGGGTCGGGCGCGGCAAGCCGCGCGACATAGCCTTCAACGGCGCCGGACCCGCGTTCGACGTCGAAGAGCAGCGTGTCATTAGCGACGCCGGTGCCACCGGGCGGGTTCAGCGGACCAACGGTGAGTTCGGTGTCGTGCAGTCGTTCCCCTAGCCAGGATCGCAGTCCGGCCCGGACGACGTCGTGGGAATGTCGTTGTTGCTTGAGCTTGGCCCAGCCTTCGTCGCCGGTCATCGCGGCCGACCGTCGTCCGCGTAGAACGGTTCGGGGGCAGGCTCGTTGATGCGATCAGAGCGCTCGCAGTAGAAATAACCGGTCTCGCCGTCCCAGTCGCACCGGCCATGATTGATCACGTACATCAAACCCAGCCCGTCGAGATCCTTACCCACCGCCAGACCGCGTTGCATCGACGTCCACAACGTGCGGTCGCACTGCAGCTGCACGTCCAGCACGCCACCGGAGTACTCCAGCCGGACCGGCAGAACCTCGTCGCCGAACTTCAGCTCGCGCAGCCGTGGGGCCCGAATAACTCTGGCGTGCTCGAACCGTCCGTCGATGAATACATAGCCGCCCTCCAGTGTGATCCGACCGTCGGAGGCGCAGTACCGCGACAAGCCCCACCCTCGGCCACTGGGGTAAGGGCAGCCGATGATCACATGTCCACCCCAGTCCACGAGCATGGAATGGTCGCGTGCCCCGCGGGAATGGTCGCGCCAGCCGTACCCGGAGAACGGGATGGACTCGCCCGACGGCAATGTGACCGTCCCCGTGGCACGCGTGAGTTGTTCGTAGTGCTCGTTGGCCCAGCCATGGTTGTCCATATCTCCGGCACCGGACTCGAGGGTCGCGGCAGTGCGCGCATCCCACGCCGGAGTCAGCAACTCCACCTCGAGGTCGGTGGCAAACGGCTGCACCGGGCCATCACGCCCGACGCCCTCGAGCATGTCGCTCTGGGGAATGTGCAGTCCGAATCCGTCGAACGACAGATGCCACCGACGCCACGGCTGCTCCTGGCGAAACTCCAAGCCGGCTCCGGCCGGCCGGCGTTCGGGCAGCGTGTGGTGATAGGCGCGCACCGAAAGCGCCCCCTGGTCTGCCGGCAGCATGACCAGGACGCGGTCCTCCCACATCGTCCATTTGTCGGGCACTGTCCCCAGGTGCAGCCACATTGCCAGGTCGGCGTTCGGGTCATACAGGGTGAACAACAAGTTTTCGGACCACTTCGGGATATCCGGACACTGCGCGACAATGAAGTCGCGCTCAGCCGGCAAGCCCGAGGACAGGTCGACCGCCGATGCGCTGGCGGAAGCTGTACCCAGGGAAATCTCGCTGTGCGGCAACTCAGTTCCTTTGCACGACACCGTTGAGATCGGCGCCAAAGCATCCTTAATCGAACGTGTGATGAATTCGTATAATTGATGTAATAGTTCGGGCTGTCAAGAATCACGGCACGAAGGATGACTGGCTCTATGGCGGATACCGCACCCCACGATCTGTTCACATTGGCCGGCCGCGTCGCCGTGGTAACCGGTGGCGCCAAAGGCATCGGGGCGGGAATCGTCGATGTGTTTTGGCTGACGCGGGCGCGACGGCGGTAATCGCCGACTGCGATCACGACAGCGCGGAAGCTCACGCCGCCGCGCTGGCCGAGGCTGGTCATCACGCGGTAGCCGTCGCCGTTGATCTCGCCGACGAGGCATCGATCATCGCGGCCAGCGCCACGATCGCGGAAGACTTAGGTGCTCCATGGCTTTTGGTCAATAAAGCTGCGCTGCAGGATCGCGAATTCTTGCTTGAGGCAAGTGCTTCCCACTGGGACAAGATCCACGCCGTAAACGCCCGCGGAGCGTTCTTGATGACGCGGGAGATCGCCAAGGCGATGGTCGCCGCCGGGCGGGGCGGACGGATTGTGAACATCGCGTCGAATGCAGTGCGCGGCGGACTGATTAAGGGACTGGGCGCCTACACCTCCTCGAAGGGGGCGGTACTTGAACTGAGTCGTGTGAGCGCCTTTGAACTCGCGGAACACCAGATTACCGTGAACACCGTCCTTCCTGGCGCGGTCATAACGCCCGGGGCCATCAACGCCAAGGGGCCGCTTTCAGCGGGACCCGCGACCAGCAGACATCATTCGGCTTTCAAGAGCCCCGCGAAATCGGCGCTGCGGTACTGTTTTTCGCATCTGACGCGGCCCCGCCCGGTCACCAATCAGGTACTGGCCGTCGACGGCGGATTCTCGATCTCCTAGCTCCCGCTCGACGGGAGCATTAATGCCGACGTTCCAACAATGCCCGCAGGAAGAACGCCAGGTTGGCCGGCCGCTCGGCCAGCCGCCGCGTGAAGTATCCATACCACTGAGTGCCGAACGGCACGTACACCCGGACCTGGTTGCCGGCGCCGGCCAGCCGCCGCTGTGAGCCGTCGCGGATGCCGTACAGCATCTGGTATTCGAAATCCCCTGCGCTGCGGCATGATTCGGCCGCTATTCCAGGGGCGGCGGAGATGACGACGGGGTCGTGCGACGCCACCATCGGGTACCCGCGGCCCGCCATCAGCACCCGAAGACACCGCAGATACGAGTCGGTGACCTCGGCGTCGTCCCGGTAGGCCACCGACGGGGGTTCGTCGTAGGCGCCCTTGCATAACCGGATCCGGGCCGCAGAAGCGGCGAATTCCTCACAATCGCCAAGCGTGCGCCGCAAATAGGCCTGCAAAACCGTGCCCAGCCAAGGGAAGTCCGCTCGCAGGTCGCGCACGATCGACAGCGTCGAATCGGTCGTCGTGTGATTCTCGGCGTCCACTGTCACCCAAACACCGACCCGCTGCGCGGCATTGCAGATCGACCAGGCGTTCTCCCTCGCGATCTTCTCGCCGTCACGCTCCAGCGACTGCCCCAGCGCCGACAACTTCAGCGACACCTCCAATGGCCGGACGCCGCCCTCGGCGGGATCGCCAGAGCGGCCCAACTCCTCGATCAGATCCAGGTACGTTTGCACCGCCGCATCGGCGGCGTCGAAGTCGGCGACGTCCTCGCCGAGGTAGTCGATGCTGACGTAGCGACCCGACTCTCGCAGCGCGGCGACGCTGTCCAGTGCGCAGTCAATCGTCTCCCCGGGCACGAACCGGTGCACCACCCGACGGGTCGCCGGCAGCCGTTCCGCGGCGCGGCGCAAACCTTCCCGCCGGCTGGCCGCAATAATCGCCGGCCGAAGAGTGTGGGCGAACAATCCGGCCATCAGTCGGGCCCCATGTGCGGATAGGCGTGGTCGGTGGCCGGGACGAAGGTCTCCTTGATGGTGCGAGCCGACGTCCAGCGCAACAGGTTCAGCACCGACCCGGCCTTGTCGTTGGTGCCCGAACCGCGCGAGCCACCGAATGGCTGGCGTCCAACGACCGCGCCGGTCGGCTTGTCGTTGACGTAGAAGTTCCCGGCGGCGAACCGCAGCCGGTCCTGCGCGGTCAGCACGGCCGCACGGTCGTCGGCGATGACCGCGCCGGTGAGCGCGTAGCGCGAACCGCTGTCGATCACGTCGAGGATTCGTTCGTACTGGTCGTCGGCGTAGACGTGCACCGACAGCAGCGGGCCGAAGTACTCGGTCGTGAAAGACTCGTCGGTCGGGTCGTCGGACAGCAGCACGGTCGGGCGCACGAAATACCCCACGCTGTCGTCGTATTCGCCACCCACCGCGATCGTGACGCCGGGTGCGCCTTTCGCCCGCTCGATGGCGTCGACGTTCTTGATGAAGGCACGGCGGTCGATCAGCGCGCCGCCGTAGTTGGTCAGATCTGTGATGTCGCCGTAGCGCAGCGCGGCCGTCGCGCCCAGGAAGGCGTCGCCCATGCGCTGCCACACCGAATGGGCGATGAACGCCCGCGACGCCGCCGAGCATTTCTGGCCCTGATAGTCGAACGCCCCGCGAATCAGCGCTGTGCACAACACATCCGGCCGCGCCGAGGCGTGCGCGACGACGAAGTCCTTGCCGCCGGTCTCGCCCACCAGCCGCGGGTAGCTGCGGTAGCGGCCGATATTGACGCCGACCCGCTGCCACAGATGCTGGAAGGTGGCCGTCGACCCGGTGAAGTGGATGCCGGACAATCGCGGATCGTCCAGCGCCACATCGGAGACCGCGAAGCCATCGCCGGCCAGCAGGTTGATCACGCCGGGTGGCAGCCCCGCGGCCTCCAGCAGTTGCATCGTCAGATACGCCGAAAGGGTCTGGGTGATCGACGGCTTCCAGACCACGGTGTTGCCCATCAGGGCCGGTGCGGTCGGTAGGTTGCCGGCGATCGAGGTGAAGTTGAACGGCGTGATCGCGTACACGAAGCCGTCCAGTGGACGGTACTCACTGCGGTTCCATTCGCCGGGTCCGCTGATCGGCTGCTGCGCCAGAATCTGACGGGCGAACACCACGTTGAATCGCCAGAAGTCGACCTGCTCGCACGGCGAGTCGATCTCGGCCTGATAGGCGGACTTGGATTGGCCGAGCATCGTCGCGGCCGCGATCTTCTCCCGCCACGGCCCGGCCAGCAGGTCCGCCGCCCGGAGGAACACCGCGGCGCGCTCGTCGAAAGGCATTGCCGCCCAGGCTTTCTTGGCCGCCATCGCGGCCTCGATGGCCGCGGTCGCGTCGGCGTGCACGGCGTTGGTCAGGGTGCCCAGCTTCGCGGCGTGCCGGTGGGGCTGGACGACGTCGATCTGCTCACCGTCGCCCATCCGATGGTTGCCGCCGATGACGTGTGGGAGGTCCATCGGGTGGTCGGCCAGCGCGCTCAGCTCGGCGAGTAGGCGAGTGCGTTCCGGGGATTTCGGCGCATAGTCGTGGACCGGCTCGTTGGCCGGGATCGGCACCTGGGTGATCGCGTCCATGCTGCTAAGGGTCCCCGGCGCGGGCCCCGATCTTATTAGCCGATCGGACAGGAATATGGGCTTGGAATAGTATGATCGGACAACATGCGAATGGCGGGCGTGGGGCTGGGTCGGCTGTTGCTCGCGCTGGACGCGACGCTGGTCAGCCTGGTCGACGCCCCGCGGGGCCTGGACCTTCCGGTGGCCTCGGCGGCGCTCATCGATTCCGACGATGTGCGGCTGGGCCTGGCGGCGGCAGCGGGCTCGGCCGACGTCTTCTTCCTGCTCGGGGTCGCCGACAACGAGGCGCTGCGCTGGGTGGACAAGCAGGCGCGCGAGCGCGTGCCGGTGGCGATCTTCGTCAAAGAGCCGTCGAACGCCCTGGTGGCGACGGCGGTCGCGGCGGGATCGGCGGTGGTGGCCGTGGAGCCGCGGGCCCGTTGGGAGCGGCTCTACCAGTTGGTCAACCACGTCTTGGAACATCACGGGGACCGCGGCGACCCGGTGGACGACTCGGGCACCGACCTGTTCGGGTTGGCGCAGTCGCTGGCCGACCGCATCCACGGCATGGTCAGCATCGAAAACGCCCAGTCGCACGTGCTCGCCTATTCGGCCTCCAACGACGAGGCCGACGAGCTGCGCCGCCTTTCCATCCTGGGCCGCGCCGGCCCGCCCGAGCATCTGGAGTGGATCGGCCAATGGGGCATCTTCGATGCGCTGCGATCCAGCGGCGAGGTGGTGCGGGTGGCCGAGCGTCCGGAGCTGGGTCTGCGCCCGCGGCTGGCGATCGGGATCCATCAGAAACCGGCCGGTGCGCGCCGACCGCCGGTGTTCGCCGGCGCCATTTGGGTGCAGCAGGGCTCGCAGCCGCTAGCCGACGACGCCGACGAGATGTTGCGGGGTGCGGCAGTGCTGGCAGCTCGGATCATGTTTCGGCTGGCGGCCCGGCCGTCCACGCACGCGCGACGGGTGCAACAGCTCCTGGGGCTCGTTGACGAACCCGCCGACGCGGCCGCCGTCGCCCACGAACTCGGCCTCGCCGACGGCGCCGCCACGCTGATCGGGTGGGACGCCGTGGGGACCCCTCATCCACGGCTTGGCGACGTTTTGGCTTTGAGCGCCAGCGCTTTTCGCCGTGATGCTCAGGTGGCGTCGCGTGACTCGCGCATCTATGTGCTGCTGCCCCAGACACAGACGCGGTCGCTCACCTCGTGGGTGCGTGGCACGATCGGCGCCCTGCGCACCGAACTAGGCGTCGAGCTGCGGGCCGCCATCGCCGCGCCGATCGCCGGTCTCGCGGAGGTCGCCGCGGCGCGTACGGAGGTGGATCGCGTGCTCGATAGCGCTGAGCGACACCCGATTTCGATCGGGCGGGTGACCACGCTGGCCGAAGCCCGCACCACCGTCTTGCTCGACGAAATCGTCACCCTGGTCGGTGCCGACAAGCGGCTGGTGGATCCGCGGATACGTGACCTGCGCGCGCTAGACCCGGTGCTGGCCGACACGCTGCGGGCCTACCTGGACAGCTTCGGTGACATCGGCGCCGCCGCGCAGTGGCTGCAGGTGCATCCCAACACCGTTCGCTACCGGGTGCGACGGATCGAGAAGTTGTTGTCGACTTCGCTATCCGATCCCGAGGTGCGGCTGCTGTTTTCGCTGGGGTTGCGGGTGACCGAGCGCTCGGCTTAGTTGTGGCGCCGACACGGACCACGACGACCCGCTGAGCAGCCGTGCCGTCGGCTTCTGCGAGCCTGTAAATACACGGTACGGATTCATACGTCGTCTGAAGACCAGTCCAAACGCAAGGATGGTTTGGGTCCCATAGCCGCAGTCTACGAGTTCGGGCCACGCCGAAAAACCATGCAATGGGCATGGTTTAGTCGAATGGGCATCACATTAACGCGGGGTAACAAGAATTGGCCGGAAAATCGAAATCCGGCGCGAACCAAGGGCCGGCTCAGTAGCGTCTGCGAAAAGACTCGGCGGTGGAGGTTCGACGTCCGGTGCATACGGGGAGCGGGTCGGAGTGGCCGATCGTGGCCCGCGATGACGAGCTACGGCGAGCGTTGGCAGCGCTCGAGGATAACCCAGAGTTCCATGGCGTGGCGTTGGTCGGCGAGAGCGGGGTTGGCAAATCGACGCTGGCTCGCGCACTTGCCGACACACTCGAGTCGGGCGGCGCGTCGGTGCGATTTGCCCTGGGCACCCTAACGGGGTGTGCCATCCCGTTGGGCGCGTTCTATCGGTCGGTGACTGTCGACGCACCGCAGGAACCGGCCGCCATGCTCGCGGCCGCGCATAAAACCCTGGAGCGGGAAAAGAACCTCGTCGTCGTCGTCGACGACGCGCAGCTGCTCGATCCGTTGTCGTCGACGTTGGTGCACCAACTTGCGGCCAGTGGCACTGCACGGTTGATCGTGACGATGCGGTCCGGCGAGCCGGTGCCCGACGCGGTAACGGCGCTGTTGAAAGAGCGGGCGTTGCTGAGCCTGCACATTGAGCCATTCACCCGCGAGCAGACCGAGGCGCTCGCCCGCGCCGTGCTCGGCGGCGTCGTCGATACCCGGCTGATCAACGAGCTACACGGCCGGAGCGCGGGCAACCCGCTGCTGCTGCGCAGCTTGCTGGGCGCGGGTCGGGAAAGCGGTGTGTTGGTGCGCACGGATGCGGGCTGGCAACTTCGAGGTGCGCTGCGTGCCGACCGTCAACTCTACGATCTGCTCGAGTTTCGCCTGCAATCCTTCGCGCCGGAGGAATTGCAGGCCGTAGAGATATTGGCGGCCGCCGAGGTGCTGGACTGGGAGATTCTGCGTGAGCTGTGCGAGGCCGACGCGGTGGGACGGTTGGAGCGTCGTGGTGTCATCCAGGTGGTTGCCGACGGATTCAACATGGTTGCGCGGCTGAATCACCCCCTCATGGCTGAAGTGGCAATCCGACACGCCGGTGTGGTGCGTTCGCGACAGCTCAATGGCATTTTGGCACAACATCTTCGGAAGAATCTGCAGGCCGGAGGGCAGCGGTCTAGATTGCCCGATGTGCGCGCCCAGATTCAGCTGGCGCAGCTCATGATGCGAAGCGACCTGACGCCGGACCTCGGCCTGATCATCGATGCCGCGGCGAACGCGATGAAAATGTCGAACTTCGCCTGCGGAGAGGAGTTAGCGAGATTCGCGTTCGATCGTGGCGGTGGCCTGCCGGCCGCGATCGTGCTCGTCAGGGCGCTCAGCTGGCAGGGACGGGACGACGAGATCGCGGCGGTGCTTGCCGACGTCGACCCCCCCGATGGTACCGATGAGTGGCTGATCGTGCAGTGGGGTGCGCTGCGAGCCTTGAGTCTGTTCTTTAGCTGCGGGCAGGTCGAGGAGGCAGGGCAGGTACTGGCCGACGTGAAGAATCGTGTCACTTCCGAGGCTCTCGTCGTTCTCGTCACGGCCCTGGAGGTGTCGTTTGGGTTCTTCTCCGGGGATGTTGCCACAGCGATTGAGACCGGCCCGATGCTGTGTGGGCCGGATGTGCTGCCATTGGCGGCGTTGTGGGCGGCGGTGGCAACGTCGTGCGCGTTAGCCCTAGCCGGCCGGTTTGGCGAAGTTCACCGGATAGCGGATGCGGGGTTGCGGGCGGCCGCGCTCAGCGAATCGGGGTCGCACCGGTTCACCATCGGGTTGGCTGAGGCCACGGCGTTGACTGCGGCGGGAGATTTCCCGGCGGCCGAGCGGGTTTGGGAACGCTTTGCCGCAATGGCCGCAGGCGCGCCGGCAGCAAACGCGATGGTGGACGCGATGCTCGGGGTCGTCCAGCTTGGCCGGGGTGCGCTGCCGTCCGCCTGTTCTGCCTTTCAGGATTCGATCTCGGCGATGTCGCGTGGATTTCCGTCTGGCTGGGTGATGCTGGTAGCAGCCTGGTCCGCGCAGGCCGAAGGTGCGCGGGGCGACAGTGCGGCCGCCGCTGCGGCGCTGCGCAGGTCCGAGGACGCCTACGGACCCCAGGTCGCGGTGTTCTTGCCGGAACTCGAGCTGGCCCGGGCCTGGGAGCGGGCCTCCGTCGGCCAGACGACGGCCGCGCAGACACACGCGCTGCGTGCGGCACAGGTCGCGCGACACTCCGGGATGTCCGCCGTCGAGATGCGCGCGCTGCACACCGCCGTCCGATTCGATGACCATTCGCAAACCGAGAGGCTGGCCGAGCTGGCCAATACACTCAACACTCCGCTGGCCGAGGCCATCGCCGAGCACGCCCGCGGCCTGGCCGATCACGACGGCGATGTGCTCGACGCCGCGGCCGACCGGTTCGCTGACATCGGCGCACTGGCATTCGCCGCCGACGCCGCAGCCCAGGCGTCGCGCGAACACGCGCGCACCGGACACCGCGGCAAGGAACTGGAGTCCTCGACCCGTGCGCACTGGCTGGCCAGCCAGCACGAAATACGAACACCCGCAGTTCATTCCGCGGCCCGACCGCTGCCGATCACCGACCGTGAACGCGAGATCGTGCTGCTGGCCGCGGCCGGCCTATCCAACCGCCAGATCGCCGAAAGGCTATCTGTCTCGGTGCGCACGGTGGAGGGACATATCTATCGCATCTTCGCCAAGCTCGGCGTCGAGCGCCGCGAACAACTCATCCAATTGGTGAGTGGCGCTCTCTTCGGGATATAACCCGACGTCGGCCACGGCCAGCAGATCCGCAGTGACCTCCCCGGGCGGTGCCCACGTCGACCCCGGCGAAGTCGCCGACACGGATCAGGACGACCCGCTGGGCAACCGTGCCGTCGGCGTCTTGCGAGCCTGCATTTTCGCCGTACCGATGCACGCACCGTATGAAACCGGGCCGGATCTGATACGCAAGGATGATTTGCGGCACCGCCGTGGTCTACGAGTCCAGCCGAAGCCGAAAACCATGCAAACGAGTATGGTTTAGTCTGATTGACCCCGGTGACACGAATCGTGCTCGGAAATCGAAATTGACAAATGGTCAGCGGAGTCAAGGTAGCGTCTGCGGTAAAGATTTGGCGGTGGAGGTTCGACGCTCGGTGGCAATGGAAAGCGGGTCGGCGTGGCCGATAGTGGCCCGCGATGACGAGCGGCGTCAAGCGTTGGCAGCACTCGGGGAGGACGCGGAGTTCCGTGGCGTGGCGTTGGTCGGCGATAGCGGGGTTGGCAAATCGACACTGGCTCGCGCGCTCGCCGACACACTCGAGTCGGGCGGGGCGACGGTGCGTTATGTGCTGGGCACCAAAACCGGCTCCGCGGTGCCGTTGGGCGCGTTCTATCGGTCGGTGACTGTCGACGCACCGCAGGAACCGGCCAACATGCTCGCGGCCGCGCAAAGAACCCTGGAGCGGGAAGAGAACCTGGTCGTCGTCGTCGACGACGCGCAGTTGCTCGATCCGTTGTCGTCGACGTTGGTGCACCAACTTGCGGCCAGCCGCAGTGCACGGTTGATCGTGACGATCCGGTCCGGCGACCCGGTGCCCGACGCGGTGACAGCGCTGTTGAAAGAGCGATTGTTGCTGAGCCTGCACATTGAACCATTCACTCGCGAGCAGACCGCGGCGCTCGCCCACGCGGTGCTAGGCGGCGTCATCGATACCCGGCTGATCAACGAGTTGCACGGGCAGACCGGGGGCAGCCCGCTGCTGCTGCGCGGCTTGCTGGACGCGGGTCGGGAAAGCGGCGTGTTGGTGCAGACGGATGCGGGCTGGCAACTTCGCGGTGCGCTGCGCGCCGACCGCCAACTCTACGACCTGCTTGATTTTCGCCTGCAATCCTTCGCGCCGGAGGAATTGGAGGCCGTGGAGATCTTGGCGGCCGCCGAGGTGCTGGACTGGGAAATTCTGCGTGCGCTGTGCGAGGCCGACGCGGTGGGACGCCTCGAGCGCCGTGGCGTGATCCAGGTGGTCGCCGACGGGTCAAACACGGTGGCGCGGTTATGTCACCCCATCCTGGGTAAGGCGGCAATCCGACACGCCGGTGTGGTGCGTTCGCGGCAACTCACTAGCGTGCTGGCACAACAACTTCAGAAGCAGCTGCAGACACAGGAGCAGCGGTCGGGGCGACCTGATGTGCGCACCCGGATACAGCTGGCGCAGTTGATGACGCGAAGCGACCTGACGCCGGACCTCGACGTGATCGTCGACGCGGCGGCGAACGCGGTGACCATGTCGGACATCGCTTGCGGTGAGGAGCTGGCCCGATTCGCGTTCGAGCGCGGCGCCGGCGTGACGGCGGCGATCGTGCTTGCCGATGCGCTCGGTTGGCAGGGGCGAGGCGACGAGGTCGAGGCGGTGCTTAATGACGTCGACCCCGATGGTGCCGATGAGTGGCTGATCGTGCGGTGGGGCTGTCTGCGTGCGGCGAATCTCTTCTTCAGCTGCAGGCGGGTTGAGCCGGCGCGGCTGGCGCTCGCTGACGTGAGGGCGCGTGTTGATTCTGAGGAGCTGCTCCCACAGGTCACAGCCATGGAAGCGGCGTTTGCGTTCTTTTCCGGTGACGTCCGAACGGCACTCGACCTCGGGTTGGCCGTATGTTCATCCGGTGTGCAACCGGTGGTGGGGATGTGGGCGACTACGTGGACGTGTTGGGCGTTGGCCCTCACCGGGCGGTTTGGCGAAGTCCGGCGCGTAGCCGATGCGGGGCGGGCAGCCGTGTTCGATCGACCGGGACCGTACCGCTTCGCCATGGGTTTGGCCGAGGTCGTGGGATTGACGGCCGTTGGCGACAATCCGGCGGCCGAACGGGTTTGGGAACGCTATGCGCCGAAGACCAGGGTGTGGCCTGCTCAAGACGCCTTCCTGCACGCCATGTTCGGATTGGTGCAGCTTGGCCGGGGTGCGCTGGGGTCCGCCTGTTCTGCCTTTGAGGATTCGGTCTCGGCGATGTCGCGTGGTTTTCCGCCAGGCTGGTTGATGCTGGTATCGGCCTGGTCCGCGCAGGCCGAAGGTGCGCGCGGCGACGGTGCGGCCGCCGCTGCGGCGCTGCGCAGGTCGGAGGACGCCTACGGACCCCAGGTCGCGGTGTTCTTGCCGGAACTCGAGCTGGCCCGGGCCTGGGAGCGGGCCAGCGTCGGCCAGACGACGGCCGCGCACACACACGCGCTGCGCGCCGCCCAGATCGCCCGACACTCCGGGATGTACGCCGTCGAGATGCGCGCGCTACACACCGCCGTCCGATTCGATGACCGTTCGCAAACCGACAGGCTGGCCGAGCTGGCCAACACACTCAACACTCCGCTGGCCAAGGCCATCGCCGAGCACGCCCGCGGCCTGGCCGACCACGACGGCGATGTGCTCGACGCCGCGGCCAACCGGTTCACCGAGATGGGCGCAGTGGCACTGGCCGCCGACGCGGCAGCCCAAGCGGCGCGCGAACACGCGCGCACCGGCCACCGCGGCAAGGAACTGGCGTCGTCGACCCGCGCGCACTGGCTGGCCAGCCAGCACGGAATACGAACACCCGCAGTCCATTCCGCGAACCAACCGCTGCCGATCACCGACCGTGAACGCGAGATCGTGCTGCTGGCCGCGGCTGGCCTATCCAACCGCCAGATCGCCGAAAGGCTTTCCGTCTCGGTGCGCACGGTGGAGGGACACGTCTATCGCATCTTCGCCAAGCTCGGCGTCGAGCGCCGCGAACAGCTCATCCAGTTGGTAAGTCCCGCCTGGAACGAGACTTCAACAGGGCAGCCGGTATTCCTTGCGAAAGGCGATATCTCGGGCGATCGGCCGGCCGAGTCCAGGTAGCGTCTGCCCCGCGGTCGGCGCGCCCGAGTTGTCACAGTTCAGAGCCGTTATCTGGCCCATCGACGCTCGGCGCCACGGCGAACACCCCTCACGCTCATCGTGTCACGTTGGTTTCACTTCTCCAGCGTTCCAGCTCGTCGGCTGCCTGGGTCTTTCGCACCGTCACGCGCTTTCTTTGTCGGCGTATCGCGGCGCGGCCGTGTTGTTCCAGCTCTTGGATGTGTTGGTCGCAGCCGCACAGCTGGTCCCTCGTTTGGTAGGTAGCTTCTGTTGGGCGGCCATATTCAATGCACAAGGCGCAGAGCGGGATAGTAGAACCGCGATCGAGTGGGGTGCTCGTTGGTTGGCCGGCCGGGAGAGCGCCGCGAGCCAGCACGCGGTGACGACCGCTTCGCGTGCTGCGGGACCTAAGTCGCAGCATTGGGCGAAGGCGCAGAATGGTCGGGTTGTTCATGATGCCACCTCGAGTGTTGATCCCGCGCCAGACCGGATTAGTGAGACCATCGTCTCAGTCAGCCCGCTCGCGGACACGAGTAGTTCACTACTCGACTACTACTCGACTTGTTCACGCCACCAGTCGGGCCCCCGCCCCCGATGGACAAACGACCCGTGCCGGCCCGCCCTCGGCGGCGCCGGGAGGACCCGAACCGGGCTTGCACTCTCAACCGGCGCACCAAGCCTAAACGGCGAAGGGAACCCGGCGCCAGCTGAACCGGCACCGGGCTGGGCAGGGCCCCCGTTCTGGTCTCTGGCCAATCCCGATGCGACCGCGTAGGTATGGTCGCCGACCTGGCACATGGCTATCGGCTGCGGAGCGTCCCGGCCGTCGAGCAGGCACCGAATGTTTCCCAACGCGGACGCGAACTGCTGATAGTTGTCGTCCGCGTGCGCGGTTGCCATGCCGAAAAGCAAGACAGCGGCTGCGGTGATGCCGACGACTGCATCGAGTGCCGAAGCGGTGTTCATTTGGCGCTCCGTTTCTCTGGACCCAGCACCATGCCGTCTCCCCCGTCGATGACTGAATGCGTAAGGACGGCCATCCTCTCATCCGGCGGTCGCCACCGCGCCGCGATACCGAAATGGCAGTCGGCTTCCAGCAATATTTATGTTCAGCGTGAAGCCAATTCCATGGCTTGCGGCGGATTTCCGTCCGGTTAGGCTTCTTTGGTGACAGAAAGCCCGTCGTCATACTTGGTGCTGGCGTCCCAGCGCAGTGGCAGCACGCTGCTCGTGGAATCGCTGCGCGCGACCGGCGTCGCAGGCGAGCCACAGGAGTTCTTCCAGTACTTGCCGACCACGAGCCAGTCCCCGCAGCCGCGGGAGTGGTTCGCCGGTGTCGACGACGAGTCGATCCTGAGCCTGCTTGATCCGCTCGACCCGGGGACGCCCGACCTTGCACCGCCCGAGATTTGGCGTGACTACATCCGCACGGTCGGGAGAACACCGAACGGCGTGTGGGGCGGCAAGCTGATGTGGAACCAAACACGGCTCCTGTTGAACCGCGCGAAAGACCTGCCGAATCGATCCGGCGACGGCTTGCGGGCCGCGATCCGCGATGTCGTGGGCGAGGAACCGCTCCTCATCCACGTCCACCGGCCCGACGTGGTATCGCAGGCGGTGTCGTTCTGGCGGGCCGTGCAGACGCGGGTGTGGCGGGGCAGGCCCGATCCGGCGCGCGATGCGCGCGCGACTTACCACGCCGGGGCGATCGCTCACGTCGTCACCATGCTGCATGCCCAGCAGGAGGGCTGGCGGGCCTGGTTTGCCGAGGAAGACATCAGGCCGATAGACGTTCCATATCCGGTGTTGTGGCGCAACCTGACTCAGGTGGTTGGCACCATCCTGGAAGCGTTGGGGCTCGACCCACGACTGGCGCCCGAGCCGGTGCTGCAGCGCCAAGCCGACCAGCGTTCCGACGCGTGGGTGGACCGCTACCGCGCGGATGCCGAGAAAGAAGGGCTCCCGACCTAATGGTCACGGGTGCGGGCACAGCCATCGCGCCGCCGCCCGTTTCGACCTAAATTCAGCGCGAGCCAATCGCTTGGTCACTGGCACCGGCCCCGCCACCATTGCGTCGTGGTTGATACGGAAACGCCGCAGTGGTGGGGCTGGCTCGAGCGGGTCGGTGACGACTGGTGGGCGACGCTACTGGCCGCTGTGATCGTCGCGTTGGCGGTCGCCGACGCGCTCCCCAAGGTCCTCTGGTGACGCCCGTGAGCACACTAAGCACAATCAGCCCACAACCCGACGAGCAGTCGGCGGAAGCCGCCTTCACCAGCAGCCGCCCGCTCGACTACGTGCCGGGCATTCTCCTCCTGATCGCGGTGGGCATGCTGGGCAAGTACGCCCAGATCTGGTGGAACACACTGGCCAAACACCGCCACTGGACCGTGCCCGACATCGAATACGTGTTGTGGGCCATCGTGATTGGGCTGCTGATCACCAACACCGTTGGCCTGCACCGGATATTCCGGCCCGGCGTGCTGACCTACCAGTTCTGGCTCAAAGTAGGGATCGTGACGCTGGGTTCGCGTTTCGTGCTCGGCGATATCGCCAAACTCGGCGCCACCAGTTTGGTGCAGATCCTGGTGGACATGGCGGTCGCGGGAACCATCATTCTCGTGGTCGCGCGCGCATTCGGGCTGTCGGGCAAGCTGGGCTCGCTGCTCGCGATCGGCACTTCGATCTGTGGCGTGTCCGCCATCGTGGCCGCCAAGGGCGCGATGCGGGCCCGCAACGCCGACGTCAGCTACGCGGTCGCGGCGATCCTGGCCTTGGGTGCGGTGGGGCTGTTGGTGTTGCCACCGTTGGGGCACTTGATCGGCCTCAGCAATTATGAGTTCGGGCTGTGGGCGGGCCTGGCGGTGGACAACACCGCGGAGACCACGGCCACCGGCTATCTGTTCTCCGAGCACGCCGGCAAGATCGCCGTGTTGGTCAAGTCCACCCGCAACGCCCTGATCGGCTTCGTAGTCTTGGGATTCGCGCTGTATTGGGCCGCGCGCGGGCAGGCCGACGAGATCGCGCCCGGCGCGAAAGCCAAGGCCGCCTTCATCTGGGAAAAGTTCCCGAAATTCGTGCTCGGCTTCCTGGCCGTCTCGGCGATCGCGACCGCGGGCTGGCTGAGCAAGGGTCAAGCCACCAACCTGGCCAACGTGTCGAAATGGGCTTTCCTGCTGACGTTTGCCGGTGTCGGCCTCACCACGGACATCCGCCAAATCGCCCGCACCGGGTGGCGCCCGCTCGTCGTCGCGATCATCGGGCTTACCGTCGTCGGGTCGGTCTCCCTGGGTCTTGTCCTGCTTACCTCACGCGTTTTCCACTGGGGCTTAACCGCCTAACACGTGCCATCATGCGGACCGCAGGCACGACGGTGACCTGGCGCGCATGCAAAACTCGTCCGTTGTCTCCCCCCACGCTGTCGACGCTGCTCGACGCAGACGACCCGGCGGATCTTGCCGCCGATGGTCGTCGCTGTGAGCCTCGAACCGTTCCGGATCCGCTATGACGGTAAGGGACCCGCTGGCCATTGCCGACCCGGGTATCGCGCGACTCCCTTCGAAAACGCCTTGGCTCAGATTCGCAGGGCACTCTCCACCCCCTAACTCATTCAGACCGCGGTTCCCAGGGCGGGCGTTGACGGTGCCGCGAACAAAGCCATAGACGTACTGAAAACCTTTATTTCCGTTCCGATTTCCATACTTCGGTCCCGTTGTCCCGCGGAGTCTGATTTATTAGGTTTGTAAAAATCGGGCCAGCAGTACTCCTTCATCGATTCGTCGAAAATATTCAGACCAAATCAAGGCGTTAGACGCTTGGTTGGAGGTATGCCGTCCGATGTCACGAGTGCGGACATGGTGGGACCAGCCCGACCAGTTCGACTGGATCAGTATGTTCCTGCGGCAACGCGGAATGCTCGTTTCGGCACGGATGCTCATGGCCATCGTCGCCGGATCGTCGGCGTTGGTGCCGCTGACCGTGCTGCCAAGCCAACGCCATCCCAGCACCGCCGAAGTGGTCATCGGCTTGGTTACCGACGTGTTCACGCTCGGTATGACCACGTTCTGGTTGATGCGCTGGCCCACGCGTCGGCAGTCGCAGGCCGGGGTGGCGATCGGGGCGTTGTGTATCTGCGCTTGGAGCCTTGCTCAGCCCACCGCCGCACTTGCCGCCCTGCCATGCACGGCGCTGGCGGTCACCGGTGGGTACATCGCGTTCTTCCATAGCCCGAGACTCCTGCTCTTGAACGGCGGGCTGGCTGCCGCGATCGCCACCCTCACGTTTCTGCGGCTATCCCGCGAAGCCGATATCGCCACGGCGGCTTCCGCGTTTTGGGTGATGAACTTTCTCAATGTGTCAGTGCCCGTGGCGATTTGGGGCATCTCGCGAGCCATGAGCAGGTACGCTCAGCGCTGCGACGAGGACGCCCTAACCGGCCTGCTGAACCGGCGGGCGTTCACCGAGGCGGTCACCAACCGCGTAGCCGTCCCGCCGCCGGTGCACACCCATCTTGCGGTGGTGATGGTCGACCTCGACAACTTCAAACGCGTCAACGACACCCACGGTCATTCTGTCGGTGACCGCGCGCTGCGGGCGGTGGCTGAGTTGCTGCGAAAGCACACCCCGCCCGACGCGGTCATTTGCCGCGCCGGCGGGGAGGAGTTCCTGGTCGCGATGACCACCATGAACCCCGACGTGAAACCACTGGCCGCAGGCTTTTGCGCCGAGGTCGCCCAGCTGTCCCCCGCAGTCACCGCCAGCATCGGCAGTGCCAGTGCCGAACTGCACCTGCTAGCCGGACCTGAGCGTGGGTGCCTGATCGAGGAACTCATCACGATCGCCGACGGTGCGATGTATGCCGCCAAACGCAACGGCGGAAACCAGGTTCGCCACAGCGTAAGAAAGTAGCGGGTCTACGTTTCGCCGGATCGCTCCGACGACCCTCCGGATTCGACGGCCTTCGCGGGGTCCTCGACCACGTGATACGCCGGGTCGACCAGCGACATGGGCCGATTGCCGGACTGCTTGGGCTTGCCAGTGATCCGCAACAGCTGACCGGGCTGGATGTCGGCGCCCCCGCGCCCGGGACGGAACGTGACCGTTATCTCGCCACTTTTGTCACCGACGACGACCTGTCGCAGGGTTCGCCTGCCTTTGCTGATGTCCTCGACTTCATTGACCCGTCCTTCAAAGGAGGCGCGTTGTCCGGGGATCAGACCTGCCACCGTGATCATCGACGGCGGCCGCTCCGGATGCTCGTACGCCTCGACCTGCTCGTCATCCTGTGAAACCCAGGCTTCGACCTTGTCCAGTTCGCGCGCGACCCGATGCTCGAAACCGTCGGGATACGCATCCTTGATCCGCGACTCCACGTCGTAGGGGACGATCGTCGCCGCGGCGTCCGGGATCAGGCTGACCGCACGAGCGATCTTGTCGGCCGTGCGGTCATGCAGCAGTCGCCCCAGCAGCGGGGCATACGTTCGACGCGGCAACAACACCGTCACGTTGGTGCGCGCCTGTTCGTCGCGCGTCTTGGCGACCAACACCTGCGCGGCTCGGTTGATCCGCCGGTCCGGGCAGTCCACCACCCGCAGCGGAGTGTCGAGATCGAAGTGATCCCAACGCTTTCGCAACTGCGCGGCATGCGCCGCGTCGACCATGAAGTGCACGGCGACGAGGTCGTCGGCCCGCAGTCCCCTACCGTATCGCAGCGCCTCGATCACAGCGAGGTCGACCGAGTTCACGAACACGAAGACCCGGTGCCTGGCGTACTTCACCAACTCGGGCCGGTCGGTGCGGAACATCTCGAGAATGGCCGCCTCGGCCCGATATTCGCGGTTGAGCCGGATCAGCAGGAACACCAGCACCGGGAAGACGACGACAACCAGCCACGCGCCCTCGGTGAACTTCGCCACCGCGAAGATGCCCACCACGATCGTCGACAAGATCCCCGCGGACAGGTTGATCGCGAGTCGGTGTCGCCATCCCGGTTCCCGTTGGGTGAGATGGTGTTTGGTCATCCCGTAACCGGCCATCGAGAACCCGGTGAACACGCCGATGGCATAGAACGGCACCAGCGCGGTGACCGAACCACCGGTCGTCAGCAGCAATGCCACCGACAGCGCCGTGAGCGCCATGATCCCGTTCGAAAACACCAGGCGGTGGCCGCGTTTCGTGAGCTGTCGCGGCAGGAAGCGGTCTTCGGCGACGAAACTGGCCAGCGCCGGGAACCCGTTGAAGCTGGTGTTGGCGCCGGTGAACAGGATTGCAGCCGTTGACGTCTGGACGAGGATGTACAGGATATTGCCGATTGCCCCGTTGCCGAAGACCGCGCGGGCAACCTGCGATAACACCGACGGATATCCGGCGACGTACGGCGTTGCGTGGGTGACAAACGTGAGATAGGCGACGCCGGCCAGCAAGAACGCGAGTATGCAGGCCATAACGGTGAGCACGCGGCGGGCGTTGCGGCCCTGCGGCTTGCGGAAGACGTTGACCGTATTCGAGATCGCCTCGACCCCCGTCAGCGACGAACCGCCGTTGGCGAACGCGCGCAGCAACACCAGCACCGTCGCGCCCATCACCAAGCCATCCCCCTGATGAATCGGCACCGCTCCGGCGATGTGCTGGGCATCGATGGTCGGTAATCCCCAAAATATTTCGCGGACGACACCGGTCGCGATCGTCAGGGTGATCATCGCGACGAAAAAGTAGGTCGGGGCCGCGAATTGCACGCCCGCTTCCCGCAATCCGCGCAGGTTCGCATAGCAGATGACAAGCACCGCGCCGACTGTGATCGCCAGGCTGTATGGACCGAGTACCGGGATCGCCGACGCCACCGCGACCGTCCCGGCCGCCGACTGCACGGCCACGGTGACGACATAGTCGATCAACAGCGCCGCGGCTGCGACCTGCGCCACGCGGGGTCCGAAATTCTCCCGCGCCACGATGTAGGAGCCGCCCGCCCGGGTGTAGGCCATGACGACCTGCCGATACGACGCGGCCACCAACGCCAGAATCACCAAGATCGCGCCGTTGATGGGCAGCAACAACGCAAAAGCTGCCAGCCCGGCATTGGGCAGCAGTTCGATCAGGATCTGTTCGGTGCCGTAGGCGGTGGACGAAATCGCATCCGGCGAAAGTGCGCCAAGCGCAACCGGATTAGATAATTTCTCGGTCGTCAGTTCCTCGGTGATCAGCGGCTTCCCCAGGAACACCCGCTTGGCTATGTCCCCAACCGACGTCGGGATGTGCAGCTTGCCCGCTGAACTTGTCACGACCACATTCCTTGCCTGACCGGTTGGTAGCGCTTGGGTAACTCCTCCGGATGCATTCTGCCGTTCGCCTCGCCCGCGCCGCAGGCGGCCGGGCTACGTCAGCCCCGAGCGAGCCGCCGGACGGCGGCGGCGATGCGCTCGTCGGTGGCGGTCAGCGCAACGCGCACATGCCGGGCGCCGCCAGGGCCGTAGAAATCGCCGGGCGCCACCAGGATGCCGCGGGTGGCCAGCCACGTGATGCTGTCCCCGCACGGCTCGCCGCGGGTGGCCCACAGGTACAGGCCCGCCTCGGAATGGTCGATAACGAAACCGGCCGAGCGCAGCGCCGGCAACAGGGCGGCCCGCCGGCGTTCGTATCGCTCGCGCTGCAGTCGCTCGTGAGCGTCGTCATTCAGGGCGGCCACCATGGCGGCCTGCACCGGCGTCGGCACCATCATCCCGGCGTGCTTGCGCACGGCCAGTAGCTCGGCGACCAGCGCCGGATCTCCGGCGACGAAGCCGGCCCGGTAACCGGCCAGCGACGAGCTCTTGGACAGCGAGTGGATCGCGAGCAGCCCGGTATGGTCGCCGTCGCAGACCGCGGGATGCAGCACCGACACAGGTCCGGGGGGCTCGGCGTCCCAGCCCAGGCCCAGGTAGCACTCGTCGGAGGCGACTATCACGCCCCTGTCGCGCGCCCATTCGACGACCTTGCGGAGGTGGTCGACGCCCAGCACCCGTCCGGTCGGATTGCTCGGCGAATTCAGATACAACAGCGCCGGGGATTCCGGGCCCATCTGCGTGAGCGAATCCGCGCGCAGCACTTGGGCCCCGGCCAGCCGGGCCCCGACGTCATACGTGGGGTAGGCAAGCTCCGGCACGACGATCACGTCCGCGGGCCCCAGACCCAGCAGCGTCGGCAGCCAGGCGATGAGTTCCTTGCTGCCGATCACCGGTAGCACGGCCGCCTCGGGCAGCCCGGTGATCCCGAAACGGCGGGCCAGCGCGGCCACCGCCGATTCACGCAGTCGCGCGGTGCCGGCGGTGGCCGGGTATCCGGAGGCGGAACTGGCGGCGGCCAGCGCCTCGCGGATCAGAGGCGCGACCGGGTCGACCGGGGTGCCGATGGACAGGTCGACGATTCCGTCCGGATGAGCCCCGGCCAGCGCCTTCGCGTCGGCCAGGGTGTCCCAGGGAAACTCCGGCAGGGACGCCGACACTCTCCCGCCAGGGGCGCGGGCCCCTACCCCCAGCCTGTGCGGCACCGGCCCGCTTACTCGCCTTCGCCCTGTGGCGGCAGGTCCTTCACCACTTGCGGGTCGTTCTCGGTCATGCCGACCTTCGCCGCACCGCCCGGGGACCCCAGCTCGACGAAGAAGTCGGCGTTGATCTGGGTGTACTGGTTCCACTGCTCGGGCACATCGTCTTCGTAGTAGATCGCTTCGACAGGGCAGACCGGCTCACAGGCCCCACAGTCGACGCATTCATCGGGGTGGATGTACAGCATCCGGGCACCCTCGTAGATGCAATCGACCGGACACTCCTCGATGCATGCCTTGTCCTTGATGTCGACGCAGGGTTCGGCGATCGTGTACGTCACAGAACTCTCCTCAAGGTCTCCTCCACATACTGCTGCTGGGCTGCTGTTGCTCGCCGCGGCGCTTCGGCCGCTTCGGCGAAAGCTTTCGGTTACTGATACTAGACGTTGCATATACAGGTCAACCACCTGGCTCGCCCGTGGCGTCACCCACGCGCCACCGGCGGCGCGGCCTCGGCGGCCGAGCAGGCTCCGGTCCGGATTTCACCGAGGGCGAACACCGCAAAAAAGTCTTCTGACCTGCGCATAGTTACATTTAGAAGTTTATGTGCGATATCGGTTTCGATGGAAGAACGCTCACGGGGCCTGGTAGCCTCGACCGCAGACGGCAACCGTTGGGCAGATGTCGTCGCCGTTTTTATCGACGGTGCATAGATTTAGGGGAAGGTGTCCACTGATGGTGAGGCTGTCTTTAACCAAATTGGCCGCTGCCGCGGGCGGCATAGCGTTCGCGTTGACGGCCGGCTCCGGGATCGCATCCGCCGATCCCCTGGATCCGATCATCAACACAACCTGCAACTTCGGGCAGGTCATGGCCGCGCTCAACGCGACGGACCCGGGGGCTGCCGCGCAGCTGAACGGATCGCCCCTCGCGCAGGGTTACGTGCGCCAGTTCCTCGCCTCGCCGCCGCCGAGGCGCGCGCAGATAGCCGCGCAGGTCCAGGCCATGCCGTCGGCCGCACCGTACTTCAACGACATCATGTCGGTGGCCAACACCTGCAACAACTACTGAGCGAGCGCACCAAGCGTTCAGTAGCCGCTGAGCAGTCGGCACACTTGGCCCAGGGTTTCGGGCCCGGCGCCGCTGCAGATGCGCGACGGGTCCCCGGGTCGGCGACCCCAGAGCAGTAACACCCGAGCAGCCGCATCGGTTTCCAGCGTGGCCGCGCCCTCGGGGTCGGCCAGCCCGATATAGGTGTGGTCGGCGTCGGCGGTGACCACGACATCGTCGGTGCCGGGAACCCGCAGCCGGGCTTCGATTCGCTCGCCGGGGCGCAGTTCTTTGGTGCCCTTCGCAAGCAGCGGACGCCCCACCGCCGTGACGCTGTGCGTCGTCATCCAAGGCTCGGCCAGCCCCGCCCGGATGGCGGGTGGGATATCGCAGTCCCCGGCGATGTCCCAGCCGTGTAGGACGAGCTCTTCCCGCATGTGCTCGGCGAACCAGGGCACCTTCATGGTGCGGCCGGTCCAGGCGACATCGGTATCCGCCGGAACGGTCTCGCCCGCTGCCGCGACGTCGTTGAGCGCGGCCATCCGGTCGTGCAGCGCGTCCCAAAGGTCCGCATCGTTGAGGGCGCGCAGCGGGCCCTCCCGCTCCTGGAAGCCGCGCGTGCCGACGGGCTCGCCCTCCAGATGCGCTTGCAACACCCGGGCGAGCTCCTCGGCGTTTCCGGCGCGAAGGATGACCTGGAAGACGCGAGTCGCGGACCGTCCAAGCTTCGCACCAGGTACCGGCTTCGGGTCGGCGGCGCTGCACCGTGTCCATGAACGGCCGCCACTCCGGGAATCTCTCGTCCTCGATATCTCGCTTCACGGCGTCGGGGTACCCGGCGCCGCCGCAAGCTAAGCCGACTAAGCGGCCAGCGGCGCGTAGGTGGTGGTGCGCTGGCGCGCCGGGCGACCTATGCCCTCGGCGATCGCGGCCAGCTCCGCCACGGTCTTCGACGACCCGTGTTCCGATCCGGCCATCCGCGAGATGGTCTCCTCCATCAGGGTGCCGCCCAGGTCGTTTGCGCCACCGTTGAGCATCACCCGCGTGCGCTCGACACCGAGCTTGACCCAGCTGGTCTGGATGTGGGAAATGCGGCCGTGCAGCATGATTCGCGCCAGGGCGTGCACCGCCCGGTTGTCGCGATGGCTGGGCCCGGGGCGCGCGGCGCCGGCGAGATACAGCGGCGAGTTCTGGTGCACGAAGGGCAGCGGCACAAACTCGGTGAAACCACCGGTGCGGTCCTGAATCTCGCGCAGCACGTTCAGGTGGCCGACCCAGTGTCGCGGGCTGTCGACGTGCCCGTACATCATCGTCGACGACGACCGCAGTCCCACCTCGTGCGCGGTGGTCACGACTTCGATCCACATCGACGTCGGCAGCTTGCCCTTGGTGAGCACCCAGCGCACTTCGTCGTCCAGAATCTCGGCGGCGGTGCCGGGGATGGTGTCGAGACCGGCCTCGCGCAGGCTGATCAGCCATTCGCGAATGCTCAACCCGCTCTTGGTCACACCGTTGGCGATCTCCATCGGGGAAAACGCGTGAACGTGCATCGATGGCACGCGGGCCTTGACGGCGCGCACCAGCTCGGCGTACCCGGTGACCGGCAGCTCGGGATCGATCCCGCCCTGCATGCACACCTCGGTGGCGCCTTCGACGTGCGCCTCCCACGCGCGGTCGGCCACCTCTTCGGTGGACAGCGAATACGCATCGGCGTCACCCTTGCGCTGCGCGAACGCGCAGAACCGGCACCCGGTGTAACAGACGTTGGTGAAGTTGATGTTTCGGTTCACCACGAAGGTGACGTCGTCGCCGACCACGTCGCGTCGTAGCGAATCCGCCAGCGCGGCAACTGCTTCCAGTGCGGGCCCGTCGGCGGTCGCCAGCGCCAGGTACTCGTCGTCGGTGCAGCCGGCGGGATCGCGTTCGGCCGACCGCAGCGCGGCAAGCACGTCGGTGTCGATGCGTTCGGGGGCGTGCGCGGCCAGCTCGTGCACGCGCCCGCGGATGGATTCCCAATCACCGAAGGCGCTGTCGAGGTCGCTGCGGGCTTGGGTGTTGCGACCCTCGGTGTCGATCGCCGCGTTGAGATTAACCCGGCCCGAAGACTCCACGTCGTCCGGCTCCTGCCAGGGCATGCCCACCGGGTTGACGTCGCGAGCCAGGCCGGTCGCCGGATCCGCCAGCGCCGCAACGTGTCCCCGCACCCGCGGGTCGATCCACGCCGCACCGGCCAGTACGTACTTGGGCTGCGCGGTCAACCGCTGCACCAGGTCGTATCCGGCTTCGGCGGTGATGGCGGCCAGCTCGTCCAAAGCGGGCCAGGGCCGTTCGGGGTTGACGTGATCGGGCGTCAACGGTGAAACACCACCCCAGTCGTCGACTCCGGCGCCGATCAGCGCCAGGCACTCATCCCGCGAAACCAGGTTGGGCGGCGCCTGGATCCGCATGCCCGGCCCGAGTACCAGCCGCGCGACCGCCACCGTCGCCAGGTAGTCGTCGATCCCGGCGTCGGGGAACTCCGCCATCGCGGTGTGTTCCTTGGCCCGGAAATTCTGCACGATCACTTCCTGGACATGACCGAACTCCTTGTGCGACTTGCGAATCGCGTGCAGGGTGTCCGCGCGTTCGGGCAACGTTTCGCCGATGCCGACGAGAAGTCCAGTGGTGAACGGAATGGACAACCGGCCGGCGTCGGTGAGAGCGCGCAGCCGAACCGCCGGGTCCTTGTCCGGGCTGCCGTAGTGCGCAAGCCCTTTCGTTTCGAACAGCCGCTGCGACGTCGTCTCGAGCATCATGCCCATCGACGGCGCCACCGGCTTGAGCCGCGACATCTCCGACCAGCTCATCACGCCGGGATTCAGGTGCGGCAACAGCCCGGTTTCCTCCAGCACCCGGATCGCCATCGCGCGCACGTAGGACAGGGTGGAGTCGTAGCCTCGTTCACCGAGCCAGTCACGCGCCTCCGGCCAGCGATCTTCGGGCCGGTCGCCGAGGGTGAATAGCGCTTCCTTGCAACCGAGTTCGGCCCCGCGGCGGGCAAGGTCGAGAATCTCGTCGGGCTCCAGGTACAGGCCGGCCCCCTGGGCGCGCAGCTTGCCCGGGACCGTGACAAAGGTGCAGTAATGGCAGGTGTCGCGGCACAGATGGGTGACCGGGACGAACACCTTGCGCGAATAGCTGATCGGTAGCCGGCCGTCGGGCCCGCGCCGCCCGGCCGACTCCAGACCCGCGTCGCGCACCCGCGCCGCGCTCGCGCACAGGTCGGCGAGGTCTTCGCCGCGCGCGCTCATCGCGACGGCCGCCTCGTCGACGTTCAGCGCGACGCCGTCCCGGGCCCGGCGCAAGACCCGCCGCAACGCGGACGCGCTGGCCCTAGGCGGAACGACAGGGCGAGGTAGAGCGATGGGCTCCTGGCCCGGAGGCCCCGGTTTCAGTGGCACGCTGGTGTAACTTCCCCACGATCGAATTTCATCCGCCCGTCCCAACCTGTGAAACTTTGGGCAACGGTGCCATATGCGCAACAGTAGCGCCAGGCTACCGCCGGCCCGCGGTCGACGTCCCGGCCTCGCGGCCGTGCTCGGGGCGCTTGCTGTGTGTTTGGCGAACTTTCCCGCCATGCCGCGGCGATCGCGATACCATCCGTCGTATCCAGGGAGGTGCCAGATGTCGTTCGTGTTCGCCACCCCGGAGGCGCTGGTCACAGCGGCTTCGGATTTGGCCGGCATCGGTTCGACCCTAAGCGCGGCCAACTCGGCCGCCGCGGCCCCGACCGCCGCAGTGGCGGCGGCGGCAGCCGATGACGTGTCGGCCCAGGTCGCCGCGTTCTTGTCCCAACACGGGCTTGGGTATCAGCAGCTCAGCGCGCAAATCGCAAAGTTCCACGACCAGTTCGTTCAGACTTTGAGCGCTGGTGCGAACGCGTTCGCGGCGACGGAGGCCAACGCCGCGCAGACCCTTGCCGGTGCGGTGAACGGGCCCGCCGCGACGCTGCTCGGAAGCGGCGGCGGCGCAGGTTCAGCGGGAGGTATCGCCAGCGCGGCCGGCGGCGCCGTGTCCAATGCGGTGAACCGCATCGAGAGCGTCGTGCTGGGCTCCAATCTCCCGGGTGTCGCCGGGCTGCTGGGCTCCAATTTCCCGGGCGGCGCCGCGGCAATCGCCAGTCAAGCCGGCGCGCTGCTAGGGCCCACCGGCGCCGTCAGGGCTCTGACCGCGGCGAGCGCGCTACTTACGCCTGCCGCCATGACCAACGCCGCGGCGATGCCGGCGGCGCTCACAAGTGCGGCGTTCGGCGACGGGATCAAGGCTGCCTATAACTTGATCGAGCCGTATGTGCAGTACGGCTTCGAACTCGCCGCGTACGCGGCGGGTTACCTGCCTTGGGTCGGCTTCCTGGCCCCTCAGATCAACTTCTTCTACAACCTCTTCGAGCCCATGGTGCAAAGCGGGCTGTTCAACATACTTGACTGGCTTGGTGGTTCGATCACCTTCGCTCAGGGGCTGAATAACTTCTTTGCGGCCACCACGGCGTCGATCAACTACTTCATCCAGACGGAGATCAACTGGGCGCTCAGCTTCCTCCCGCCACTCCCGCCACTCCCCCCGCTCCCGTAACCCGGCCCGTCAGTGGTGGCTGCGCCGCCACAACACCCACACCGGCGGCGTAACCCCCAGCACGATAAGCAGCAGGGCCCCGTAGGCCATCAGCCCTCGGCCGCCCAGGATCACGTCGTCGCCGGGGCCGCCCATGCTCATCACGGCCACCGTGAGGAGCCACGTCCACAGCGGCAACGCGGCCAACCGCGCCGACGTGGTCCAAAACCCGGCGGCCCACACCAATGCCGCGTTGAGCAGTCCACTGAGCAAAGCACTGATGGGAAACGGAATCGAGCCGATATAGGAAGGCAGCAGCAGCGCGCCGGCGAGCGCCGACAGAATCCCGTCTACAGCCAGCAGCGCCAAAACAACGAAACGAATCGCGGGATCTGTCGCGCCGCTGTCTTGAACCGACGCGGCGCGTGGCTTGGTTTCGGTCAGGTCGGGACGCTGTCGATATTGGAAAGTATCGAGCCGATGACCCACTGCAGGCTGTCGAGGCGGTCCTGCCAGTGCTGCTGGTTAGGGTCCAGGTCGGGGTCCATGCGAATTCCTTCCGTGGCTGCCTGTTCGGCAGCCTACCGCGTTGCGGCGGCGGCCAAACCAAGTCCCGCGAGCAGATCCGTTTCCCAGCCCCGCCCGTCGCGCTCCCCCGCGGCGCCGGCCACCAGGACGTAGTGCTCGTGGGCGATGATCGGCAGCGCCATCTTGTTCGACAGGGCGCAGGCCCGGCCGGTCGGGCCGACGACAACTTGCGTGGCGTGCTGCGCGAGTGCGGCCGCCTTCGCGGCGAGCGCATCCGGTGCGGCCTCGACAACGGCGTCGATGTCGGAGTCCGCATACCCGAAGTCGAACGCCTCTCGCGGCGGGATGGCCCAGTCGGGAAGCAGGTCTTCACGATTCAGCGCGCGCCAACCCGCTCCGAAGGCGCTTTCGGCCAAGACCGTCCAGTAGAACTTCGGCACCGTCCACGGCTCGCCGGGGTAGTCGGTACTGCCCGCGGCGGTAACTGCAGCGGTCGTGATCGTATGGGTGTGGACGTGGTCGGGGTGGCCGTACCCGCCGTTGGGGTCGTAGGTCACCACGACGTGGGGGCGTTGCTCGCGAATGATCGCGACGAGTGCGCCGACGGCCTCGCGCTCGTCGGCGTCGATGAACCTCTTGCGACGCCGTTGCGGCGTACCCTGCATGCCCGAGTCGCGCCACCGGCCCGCGCCGCCGAGATAGATGGGTGCTCGCACACCCAGCGCCCGCAACGCGGCGGTGAGCTCGCTGATTCGGTAGCCGCCGAGTTGGTCCGCGCGATCGACGCCGAGCTCGGCCCAGCGGTCACCGATTACCTCGCCCTCCTCGCCGAGCGTGCAGGTGACGACGCGGACCTGCGCCCCGAGGGCGGTGTAGTGCGCGATGGTGGCGCCGTTGGCGAGGCTCTCGTCGTCGGGGTGCGCGTGGACGAATAACAGCCGGGGAGTCTCGGGCATGGACGCACCCTACTCCGGTGATCGGCCCGGACGCCGCTTCCCCGGGCGCAGCGAATAGGAACGCGGACGGCTACTATCGAAAAATGCCGCAGCTAACCCAGGATCGGAGTAGCACCCGCAGCCGCCGGCGAGGCGAAGTGCTCGAACGTGCGCTCTACGAGGCCACGTTGGCGGAGTTGGCCGAAGTCGGATACGGCGGGCTGACCATGGAAGGGATCGCGGCGCGCGCCCACACCGGCAAGGCGGCGCTGTACCGGCGCTGGTGCAGCAAGCACGATCTGGTGCACGCCGCTCTGGTGCACACCCTGCCGCCGGTGCCCGAGCTGCGTTCCGGCCGGTCGGCCCGCGAGAATCTGCTGACGGTGTTCACGGCCCACCGCGACATCCTGGCCGGAAAGACCGCCTTCCCCAGCCTGGAGATCATGCAGCAGCTTCTGCACGAACCGGAAATGCGCGCCATCTTCGCCGACGCCGTGGTGGGCCCGCGGCTGAAGATCGTCGAATCGATCCTGCAGGCCGCGATCGACGACGGCGACATCGACCCGGCCACGGTCACCCCGCTGACCGTGCGAGTCGGACCGGCGTTGATCAACCACCACTTCCTGCTCACCGGAGAACCGCCGAACCGGCGCGAGCTGGCAATGGTCGTCGACACCGTGATCCCGCACCGGGCGGGGCCGGCGCGGACCGACTGATTCAGACCTGACCCATGAAGAAGCCGGCCAGGTCGGCGCCGACTGCCAGGCTCTGGTCGAAGATGCCCTCCAGGCCGCCGATGTTGCCGCCGTTGAAGACCTGCTGGCCGGTACCGGTCAAAACCGTGCTGACGGCCGGAACCTGGGCACCGCCCAGGAAGCCGTTGACGGTTTGCTCACCGGTGAGCACGAACAGGTTGCCGACGTTGAACAGCCGGTTGAGCGCGCCGTTAAGGGCGGTATTTGACCCGAAGGCGCTTGTCTCCAAGGCGATCTCGTTGTTCACCAGGTTCGTGTTGAAGCCGGTCTCCGCGGTGACCAGGGTGCTCAGGGCGTTGATCTCGCCCGTCGCGATTGTCTGCAAACCCGCGACCGGCGCCGCTATCAACGCGGCCCCCGTCGTGGGGAGCCCGGCGAACAGCGATCCGTTGAGAGTGCCATTCAACGACGCCTGCAAGCCGGCCCCGGTGATCGCCGGATTCAACGCGGCCTGCAGGGAACCGTTGCCGGTGAACCCGCTCGCCGCCGCACCGATGGCGTTCAGGTCGAACATGAATTTGTCGGGTATGGCGCCCAGCAGCCCGCCGATCGCGCCGCCGCCGATGGCGGCGCCCACGGGGCCAACCAAAAGGTTGCTACCCAGCAAGGTCTCCGGGAACGGCGCACCCAACAGGCCGTTGAAGGCGGCCTCGCCGCTACCTAGCAGCATGTTCCAGAAGTTGAATGTGCTGTCGATGACGCCACCCACCGCGCCGGTGCTGCCGAACAGGGCCGTCTCCAGGGCCGCCTCTTGGGCGGTCAACGCCGCGTTGAAGCCGAGCTCATTGGTGAGTAAGGCCGTATTGAACCCGGTTTCCATCGCCTGGAGCTGGGCAAAGAACGCGGCCGGCGAGCCCGCCGCGAACAGCGTCTGGGAGGGGGCGATCGCGTTCAGCAGCAGCGTGGGAAGCCCGGCGAGCCCGACGGCTAGGCCCCCGTTCAAGGCGGCGCTGAGCTGCGCACTCAGGCCGGAAAGCCCGGCGCTGATGTTCGCGCCCAGGCTGGGGCTGAAACCGAAGACGGCTGTGAGCGCCGCGTTCAAACTGCCCGGGAGGGCAAAGCCGCCCGCCAGGGCGGGCAGGTTGCCGACCAGCGACGCGCCGGTCTGCGCCAAGCCGGACAGGGCTGCACTTAGGCCGGAAAGGCTGCCCCCGAAGCCGCCCGACAAGGCCGCAATGAGCGACGCGTTCAGCCCCGAAAGCCCGCCACTCAGGCTGGCCTGCAGCCCCGGGAGCCCGGCGCTGAAGCTGCCGGCCAGGCTGGAGAGCCCGGCACCCAGGTTCGTCGCCAGCGCCCCGCCGGTCTGCGCCAATCCCGAAAGGCCACTACTTATATCCGCCGCCAACGTCGCACCCAGTGGGCCCAACCCCGACAGGCTGTCGCCGAGGCTGCCCGACAACGCGGCATTGAGCGACGCGTTCAGCCCGGTAAGCCCGCCGCTGAGGCTGGCGGCCAGCCCTGGCAGTGCAAAGCTCAGGCCGCCCGCCACACCCGACAGCGTGGTAGCCAAGTTCGCCGCGAACGCGTTGCCGGCCTGGACCAACCCCGACAGCCCATTACTGAAGTCGGCCGCCAATGTCGCACCCAGTGGCCCCAGCCCCGACAGGCTGCCACCCAAGCTGCCCGACAACGCGGCATTGAGCGATGCGTTCAGTCCGGAAAGCCCGCCGGTCAGGCTGGCCTGCAGACCCGGCAGCACGGCATTGAAGCCGCCGGCCAGTCCGGAAAGCCCGGTATTGATGTTGGTCGCCAGCGCGCCGCCCGTCTGCGCCAGCGCCGACAGCCCGCCATTCAAGTCCGTCGCTATTGTCGCACCGAGTGGCGCCAGCCCCGAGAGACTGCCGCCGAAGCTGCCCGACACCGCGGCATTGAACGAGGCATTCAGCGCCGTTATGTCGGCGCTCACGCTGGCCTCCAGCCCCGCGAGCCCACCGCTCAAATCGATGCCCAACGCGGGGACTGCGCTCGCCAGAGTCTGCACGACGTTTACCTCGGCGGCCGCGTAGCTGCCCGCTCCCGCGGTCAAATTCCGAACGAATAGCTCGTGAAACGCTGCGGCCCGCGCACTGAGTTGCTGGTAGCCCACGGCATGCGAGGAAAACAGCGCGGCAATTTGCGCCGAAACTTCGTCGGCAGCCGCGGGCAGTATGCCCGTGATCGCGGCGGCCGCCGCGCCGTTGGCGGAACCGATCAGGGAGCTAAGATTCGCTAAATCCATTGCGGCATCAGCGATTATCTCCGGCGCTGAGATGACAAACGACACTCTGACCTCCCCGGTTCAGCACACATTGACCGCTATCCCCCCGGTGCCCGTTCAGGCGGGTGTCGCGTTGGCGGCAGCGTATCGAAATGGTGGGCCGAAAACGCGTGTTTGCGCTATAGTGACTTTGCGAATATTCGGCCCGATTAATTCGTGATTAATCCGTTACTTTCCGCCGATTAGAAAATCGCCATTTTCACGATTCGAATGCGCGCCTATGGCCCGGTTTTTATCCATTGGCCGGCGTCGCCGACGATGCCGACCGGTACCGCACCCGTCAGGCTGACGTTTTGCACGCTGGGGCCGGCCCCGACGATGGTGGTGTCCTGCAAAATCGGCAACACCGTCGACATGTTCCACAGCCGCGGTTCGACCGCGGCGATCACCTCGTTGATGTTCTTGGTGCCGTTGAGCGCGGCGTCGATGTTCGACTGGATGCTGCGATCGCAGATTCCGGTGAGGTTGGACGGCGCCTGCACCAGCGCGCCGGGCTCGGGCGGTCGACTCGGCGGCGCCTGGGTCGGCGTCGTGGGGGTGGTGCCCGGCCCGGTGGGCGGTGTGAGCCCGGCAGGGCCCGAAGAACCGGGGGTGGTCGGCGCGCTGGAGGCCGGAACCGTGGTCGTCTGCAGCGCGGGGCAGCCGTAGCGGGAGGCCAGCAGCGTCGCCAGGTTTCCCCCGGCCCGATGCCAGCCGACGATCGCGTCCACCTGGTTGTTGTTCAGCGCGTCGCGATACAGCGACACCGGATCCAGCGCCAGTACGGTCGCGGCGATGCCGACATTGCGTAACTGGTCGGCGGCCGTGTTGGCCACCGCGACCGAGGTCGGGTCGTTCACCGCCACCCCGATGACGAGCGACAGCTGCTGGCCGTCCTTGCTGATCCGGCCCCGGGTGACTTCGGGCGGCCCGGTGCTGGCCGGCGTCGACGCCGGCGAAGCCGACGCGTTGGGTTCGACCTTGTATCCAGAGCCCTCCAGCAACGCCAGCGCGGCCGGCGTCGTCATCGCCGGCGGCGCGGTCGGCTCGTAGCCGGGGTCGCTCGGCGAGCGGATCTGGGCCTGGTCCAACGTGACGGTGTTGTCGCTACCCGCACCCACGGCCGCCAGCAGATCGACGTCGAGCAACCCCAGAATCGCCTTGCGGACCTGCGCATCGGACAGCTTCGCCTCGTTGGCGCGCAGCGTCACCTGCATGACGCGGGGCGTCACGATCCGGGCGGTTCGCACGTCCGGGATGGCCGACAACTGTGCGAAGGCCGCCGAGCCGCCATGAACCTGGGCCACCTGGGTGTCGCCGTTGCGCACGGAATCGGCCAGCGCGGCCGGCGCGCCGGCACGACGAAACAGAATCAGCGCGGGTTTGGCGGGCGGTCCCCAGTAGCGGTCATTGCGGGCGATCAGGATCTCGTCGCGCTGCGGGTCGATGCTCTCCACCCGGAACTGCCCGCCGGTGACCGGCAGGGCCCTCGCGAGGCCGGCCGCGAATCCGCCCGGCACGTCCTTGACGATGTGGGCCGGGACTATGTTGCTGAACAGCTCTTTCCAGGCCGGATACGGTTGCGCGAAGGTGACCACCGCCTGCTTACCGCCCTCGAGCGATTGCACGCCGGTGATGAGGTCGTATCCGGCCGGATCGACCACCCCCGGCTGACTGACCATCTGCCGCCACAGGTACCAGAAGTCGTCCGCGGCGATCGGGGCGTTGTCGGTCCATTGCGCCTCGGGCCGGATCTTGTAGGTCACCGTGAACGGGCTCTGGCTGGTCACTTCCGCGGACACCAACAGGGTCGGGTCCATCTCCCAACGCGAGCCCGTCGGCGTACCGGGGTCGGGCACCGGCCGAAACGCGCTGGGCAACACCAGCGCGCTGATCGCCGCGTTCACCGGCGACAGATCCGACAGCAGATGCGGGTTGAACCCGGCGCCTATCGAGTCGATGCCCATGATGATCTGGGTGGGCCGCTGCGGCGGCGGCGCCGAATTGTGCGGCGTATCGGTGCTCTGCGGCGCCGGCGGAGGGTTGACCGTACACGCCGCCAGCGCCAGGCCGACCAGCGAGACCCCCGCGCCGACCGTCATGAAGAGGCGGCGCGCTGGTCTCGGCATGCCCATCAGGGTATCGAGCAGCTGCTCAGCAGCCCGCCAAACCACGCGGGTGACGCCCGCAGTGGCGTCACGCTCCCGGGCGGGGGGCGCCAAGCCGCTAACCCCGGGCCTTGGCCCGCGCCCGGTTGCGGGCCCGGGCGGTGGCATCCAGCTCGACCTTGCGTACCCGCACAATCTCGGGACTCACCTCGACGCATTCGTCGGGCGCGCAGAACTCCATAGCCCGTTCCAAGTCGAGCTCCAGCGGCTTGGCCAACGTCTCCATCACGTCCGCGGTCGACGACCGCATA